>Ga0194121_10006673_pt1 | contig 15377 bp, 17 predicted proteins | sample TA2MahCa50mmetaG_FD_148609 | JGI IMG/M metagenome (GOLD analysis project Ga0194121, IMG submission 148609) | Freshwater microbial communities from Lake Tanganyika, Tanzania - TA2015020 Mahale Deep Cast 50m | ecosystem: Environmental > Aquatic > Freshwater > Lake | place: Tanzania: Lake... | reverse complement strand
GCGGCTGATCGGCGCGGAACAACACGTCCTGGCGCCGCAGCAGCGTCAGGCCGGCAGCCGTGATCGCCTTCTCGGGCCGGGGATCCGAGGCTGCGTGACAGAAGCAGAAGCGACCGTCCGCGGCGAGGTGTCGCGCCGCCGCGGCGCAGTAGTCAAATACGTCCCCGTGCAGTTCGATGCGGCAGGCCGCGCGCTGGGGATGGGGCGACTGCACGCCGCGCGAGGGTGGGATGTAGGGCGGGCTGCCGGTGATCAGATCAAAGCGGCGCTCCAGCCGCGCCTCCCGCAGGTCGCCGTGCAAAAACTCCACGCGGTCGGCAAGTCCGTTTCGCTCGGCGGTGCGCCGCGCCAGCGCCACGCTGACCGCCTGCACCTCGACGCCCACCAGCCGGGCCCCCGAGCCTAGCCGCCACAAGGTGAGCAACCCGACCGACCCGATGCCGCTCCCTAGATCCAACACCGCGGCGGCATCGGGTCGCGCCCGCGCCGCGGTCCATGCGGTGAGCGTGTCGTCCGCGGAAAACCGGTGCCCGTGCCGCAATTGAAGTATCCGCCAGTCGCCGGCCAGGTGGTCGAGCGTCTCTTCGAGGATCACCGGCGGATGGCGTCCAGGCTGATCACCGAAACCTCCCCGACGACCGTGGCGCTGTGCACCGCGCCGCAAGGCACGGTCAAACAGTCGCCCGCCTCCAGCACGATCTCCTGGCCGTGCATCCGCATCAGAAAACGGCCGGCCAGCACCGCGTCCTTCTTGTCCACGTCGTGCTGGTGGTCGGGGAAGTGGGTGCCGGGCGGGTACACGTAGCGGGAGACGCTGTAGCCCTCGGCTTTGAGCTTGCGGCGGAAGGCGGCTTCACTGAGCGGGCCGTGCCGCGCCTCGTCCCACGTTTCGAGCTCAAGGGTCATGCCGGGATAGTTCCAACGGGCAACCGGGGGTCCCTTCTAGACCAGGACGCTGAAGGTAATGCCCGCCCTTGGATCCTGCCGTCCCAGCAACGGCCGAAACGAGAGGGTGGCGACCCCGCTCGACAGGCGATCCGTGTCCAGCCCGTAAATCGCGAAGTCGGTGTTGGGGATGTGCTGGCGGCGCTGCGTCCCGCTGCCGTCCCCCTGGCGCGAGCCGTCGTGCTGCTGGCCGCCGCCCAGCCACTGGGGAAGGTGCCCGTACGCGGAGACCGCCTTCGCCGCTTCGGTGGCCGTGCCGGCGCTCTGCGGGCGCGCCGCGATCTCGTTGGGCCCGTCGGCGCGAGAGCGCCTTGCGCCATCGGGCTCGGCAACGACCTCGCGGGGGAGCGAAAATGGGATGGCGGTCAGCACGGGCTCCTTATCGGCCGGTCCTGCCCGTGGTTAACCCCCGCATGCCGTGGAAGGGGGACCCGAGCACGGGCCATCGAACTCAAGGGCATGGAAACCACTTCACAACGATCGCAGCACGCCGTGGTCGTCGACGGCGTGACCCTTCATCTGTCCCATCCCGACGAGCTGCCCATCCGCTGGGTCGGGCAGGCGGATCTCATGACCCAGTTGCTCGCCGCCTGGACCATCGTGGATCCACGGGATCTGCCGCTCAATCCGCGCCTGCTCGGCAAGCCGGGCGTTGGAAAGACGACCCTTGCGTATGCCGCGGCGCGCACGCTGGGCCGCGAAGTGTATTTATTCCAGGCCACCATGGACACCCGGCCGGAGGATCTCATCATTTCCCCGGTGGTGGCCGCCAACCAGGAAATCAAGTATGTGGCCAGCGCCATCGTCACCGCCATGCTGCGCGGCGGCATCGTGATTTTAGACGAGGGCAACCGCATGTCGGAAAAGGCCTGGGCGTCGCTGGCGCCGCTGCTGGACGCGCGCCGCTACGTGGAGTCCATCGTGGCCGGCATCAAGGTGCACGCCCAGAAGGATTTTCGCTTCGTGGCCACCATGAACGAGGACGCGAGCACCTTCGAGTTGCCTGAATATATCCACTCGCGGCTGCAGCCGCAAATTCACCTGGATTTTCCGGAGAAGGAAGAAGAGCTGCTGATCCTGCGCGAAAATCTTCCGTTCGTGGATGAGACGGTGCTTGATTACGTCGCGTCGTTCTTGCAGCGCGCGCACCGCGCCGACGAGCCGTATACGGTGCGCGACGGGATCAATATCGCGCGCTTTGCCGCCAAGCTGGCCGGCGAAGGCCGCCAGCCGGGACCCGCGATCATCCGTCGGTCGGTGCGGCAGATTCTCGGGGAAGAGGCGGAGGTCTACGCTCCCAATCCGGGGATCTCGGATGAGTGAGCGGCGGAGCGCGCCGTTCACCCTGCGCGTCCGCAACCTGCACGTCGTCCCCATCCACCACTACGATTTTGAATTTGCCCATTGCGTGCGGCGCGCCATTCTGGCCAACCGGCCCGCCGCGGTGGCCGTCGAGTTGCCGCCCGCGCTGCGCGAGGCCTACTTCAAGGCCGTGCGGCGCTTCCCGCGGCTGTCGGTCGTGTCCTACGAAAACGCCACCGGCGAGACAATGCTGCTGCCGGTCGAGCCCACCGACCCGTTTTCCGAGGCCGTGCGCACCTCGCTGGAAGCGTCGATTCCGGCGTACTTCGTGGACTTGCAACTGGAGCATTATCCGCGGGTGTACGATCCGATGCCGGATCCGTACGTTGTGTATCGCATGGGTCTTGAAGGGTACTGGAACACTTTCGGCCAGCACCATGCGAGCAGCGTCGACACGCTCGCCCTCGATCGTTCTCGCGAGCTGCACATGGCGGGTGAGCTGCTTGGCTTGATGGAAAGTGTCGGGGACCGTGAAGTGCTGTTCGTGTGCGGCATGGCCCACGCCAGAAACATCGTGAATTTCGTCGAGAGCCGCCGCGGCGATATCATGAAGCACGCCGATACCCGCGGAATCTCCGTCTTCAACCCCAATCCCGAATCCGTCCGCGAAATCGCCTCCGAAATGCCCTTCCTCATCGCGGTCTACGAACGGCAGCGCGGCGGCCCCGGCCCCGAGGAAACCTGGGAAAACGCCGTCGAGCCGGAAGAGCCTCCCCCTCCCGAGGACGTGCCTCGCCTGGAAGCCCTGTCCGAGCGCGACCTGATGGCTTCGCTCGAAGCACTGCTCGGCATGAACCCGAAAAAGGGCCCCGGCGAAGTGGTCCTCACCCCGGAATTAATGCGCGCGCTCTCCAAGAAGCTGGGCGCCTTGCGCGACCCGCGCCTGACCTTCAGCCTCTTTGGAAATGCGGGCGGAATGCCGCCCACGCTGCAGGGCGCTCCGGGCGCGCCGGCCGATCACCACCGCATCTTCAAATTCCGCACCTGCAACGAGCGACGCCCCGAGCTGAAGGAATTCTACGCGTCCTGCGCCGCGCGCCGCCGAGAAGAGGACGGCATGATGGACCGCCAGCGCGTCGCCATCCGCATGCTGGAAAAGGCGGCCGTCTTCCACCACGAAAACACCGGGGAAACGGTGCAGCGCTGGCAATTGCGCACGCTGGTCCGCTACGCGCGCTCGTATGCGCGGCTGACCGGAAATCTCATCCCGGACTTCTTCCAGTGGCTGGTCGCCACCCGCGGCGTTTCCGACGACAACTACGCGTATGAAGTGTACGACCTGGGCAGCTTCTACCCGTGGCAAAAAGACGAGGACGACGTCAAGACCATCGAGATCCACGCCGACGAGATCTGGCTTGGCGAGCGCCGCATCACTTTTCGCCGACGCTTCCCGCGCTTTCGCGAGCGCATGGTGAAGGCACCCGTCCGCCAACGCCGCAACGAGACCAAACCCGGTGACTGGGTGAAGGAATTCAACCAGGGCACCATCTGCTCGTACCCGCCCGAGGACGTGGTCATCGAAAACTACGGACTGTACCTGAAAAAAAAGGCGCTCCTGGTGCTCTCCGAGGAGCGCGCCCGCACGGAGCCCTTCGCGACGTCCCTCCTCGACGGCATCGACATGCGCGAGACCATCCGCAACTGGCCGGAGGGAAAGCGCATCTACGTGCGCGAGACGCAGAAGGTGTCCGGCGGCGCCGGCTCGGTGGTCCTGATTTTCGACGAGGACAGCGACGACGACCGCTATCCCTGGAAGATGACCTGGCACGGCGAGCACGAGCAAGAATCCGACATGGCGTTCTACTCCACGCCGATGGGCGGCAAGATCGTCGGGCCGGGCATCGCGCGCTGCGAGTACGGCGGATTGATGCTCACCTATCCGCCGGGCCGCCTGATGGACGTGTGGTCGGATCCGTTTTACGCGGAGTGCCAGACGAAAGCCGAGGTGCTGCTCACGGCCGGCCTGGAATACTCAAAAGAAAAGCACGTCATCTACGTGGCTTCGAAGCCGCCCCGCACCTGGTTCAAAGGCATCGCCGGCAAACTGGGCCGCAAGATCGTGTATCTCCCGATCGGGCAATTGTCGCCGGTGTCCATCAAGAAAATCCGCGTGTTCCACGTGCTGAGCGGCCACCATCTCAGGGAGATCGCGCGCGACTACGTCTGGTGATACTGGCGGAACAATTCGCCCAGCAGCCGGGGGACCAGCGCCATCCGGTCCGGCGCCTCCACGTACGCGATGCGCATCTGGGTGCGGCCCGGATTGGGCTCGCCTTCCTCGCACGAGTAGAACCCGGCCATCGGCGCGGTGAGCAGCGTGAGGCGCTGGCCGTCGATTTCCACGGCGCCCCTGGTGGCGCAGAACATCACGAAATCCATGGCCTGAAATTCCGGGCCAACGAGATTGCGCACGTCCACGATGGAGTACAATGAGGAATCCGGGCTGCTCACGATGACGCCCGGCAGCGCCGCGCGGACGCCGTCGGTCACCGTTTGAAGCATACCGTCGTAATACTCGCGCTGCCGTGAGAACCACGCTTGCAGGGCTTCGTGACTCTCACCGGCGAGCGCCCCAAAAATATACTGTCCGATGGCGTTGGGGCACAGACTTGCCGTGTTCTCAGCCACCGACTGCACGTGAAATTCGAGATTATCGGTGACCAGCGCGCCGATGCGCAACCCGCAGGCATTCCACACCTTGGAGGCGCTCTCAATGCTGATGCGGCGACCGGTAATTCCCGGCACCTCGTTTTCGGAAACGCGCCAGACGCTGGTGGCCGGATGATCCACGTAGTGCAGCTCGCGGTAGGCCTCGTCGCTGATGATCCAGATGTTGTTGCGCACGCAGATGCGGGCCAGATCATTGAGGGTGGCCTGGTCGTAGAAATGCCCGGTGGGGTTGTCGTAGGGGATGACCACGACCGCGCCGGGCTTGCGATCAACGATGAGCCGCTCGATCTCGTCGAGCGACGGGAGGCTGAATTTTCCGTCGTCTTGCAGGGTGCGCTTGATGGATACGGTGGCCCGGCCCAGCCGCGAGGCAAACGCGTTGTAGTTGGTGTAGGCCGGGTCGATCAACATCAGCGGGCGCTCGTCGGTGCCGGCCGGACCGCAGCAGCCCAGGATGGCCAGCTCCATCGCCTGGCTTCCGCCGTCGGTGATCTGGCAGTGCAGGCCTTCGACCGACGCGCCGCTGGCCGCAATCAGGTGCAAAAACGTCTGCCGCGTGACATCTGTCCCGACGGTCGCCGTGTAGCCCACCACTCCGTCGTGGAAGGGGCTCTCCGGCGCGTCCAGGCGCTTCATGCGCGCGATCATGGCCGGGTGCATCGGCAGGGAAACGTTGCCAATGGCCACGTTGACGGCCTGTGTGCCGTCCTTGCGCTGCGCGAACTTGATGCTGGCCACGCGGATGGCCGAGGGCTCGCGGTCGCGGAAATGGGCCGACAGGACGGGTTTGTGCGGGACGGTTTCAATCATGGGGCCCACTTCTGCGAAAACGCTAACCTTCCTCGTCGGAGATCCCCGCCGTCTTCAGAATCGCGCGGTATTGGGCCGGGGTGACCGGCTGCACGGACAGCCGCGCGCCTTTGCGCAGCAGCATCATGTCGTTGAGCGCGCGTACCTCGCGCAGGCGCTCCAGCGGCAGCGCCTCGGGCAATTTCCGCACCGCCTTCACGTCCACCACCAGCCAGCGTGGATCCTCAAGCTTGCTGCCCGGGTCGTAGTATTTCGAGCGGGTATCGAACTGCGTCGGATCCGGATAGGCCGGGCGCACCACTTTCGCAAGACCCACGATGGCCTTGCCGATATTGCTGTGGTAGAACAGCACCCGATCGCCGACCTTGAACTGGTCGCGCATCAAATTCCGCGCCTGGAAGTTGCGCACGCCTTCCCACATGGTCGTCTGCTCCGGCATTTTCATGAGATCGTCCCAGGAAAACACGTCCGGCTCGGTTTTCATCAGCCAGATTTTTTTAGCGGGCATGCGTCCTCCAACCACGCGGCGCAAGCTTGCACGGCGCGGCGCAGCGCGTCAAGATGGGTGGGGAAGAAATGCCCGGCCTCGGGGATTTCTTCGAGCCGCGCGGGCACCGGCAACGACTCCATCAGCGTGCGGACCTGCGCTACGTCACCGTGCGGATCGCCGCCCCCCTGGATGACGGCCAGCGGGTGCGCGGCTTCCCGCAAAAATCCAAAGTCGTGGGTGGCCACCGGCATGCCGACCGCGAGCGTCCCGCAGGCGCGCGGATCCGCGACGCGAAGCGCGGCCCAACCCCCAAATGAGTATCCCCCCACCAGCAGCGGCGCGTCCGGGTACTGCTCCAGCAAAAAGTCGATCGCCGCGCGGACGTCCTCGGGCTCGCCGCGACCCTCGTCCCACTGGCCGCTGCTGCGGCCCACTCCGCGAAAATTGAAGCGGAGCACCACGTAGCCTGCTTCACGCAGGGCGCGGGCGGCGTGGTACACCACGTGTGAGTGCATGCTGCCGCCGTACAGGGGGTGGGGATGGCAGAATACGGCAACTCGCCCGCTCCCGGAGTCCGGGACGTTCAGGACCCCTTCGAGCGACCCGGCCGGCGAAGGGATCACGACGTCCTGGATCCGCGTGGTCACGCGATCTCGGCGCCGCTCACCTGGACCAGCAGCGTGCGTGCCTTGGGCCGGTCCATCTCCAGGAGAAAAATGCGCTGCCACGCGCCGAGCGCGACTTTCCGCTCGATGACCGGCAAGGTCATGGTGGCGCCCAGCACGAGGTGCTTGAGGTGCGCGTGCGCGTTGAGGCCGTGGTCTTCGATGATGTTCTCGGTGCGGATGGAGAAGTCGTCGTGGCGGTACTGTCCCTGCGACGAGGCGAGGCGCTCCAGAAACTCCTTCACGTCCTCGTGGAGCAGCGGCTCGTTCTCGTTGAGCACCACGGAGGCGGTGGTGTGGCGGCAGAAGATGGTCACGTGGCCGTGCGCGATGCCCGAGCGGGCCACGGCGTCCTGCACGGCGGCGGTGATGTCCACCAGTTGCGGGGCCTCGCTGGCCGTCACTTCGAGATACTCCGCGGCAATGCGCCAGGTCGCGGAGCGGGCCGGAATGGCCTCCTCGAAGGTGATGGTGGGCGCCAGGGCAGTCGCGTTCATGTGCATCCAGTCGTTCTCAGGGAGAGCGGCCGAACAGGCCGATCTGGGATAAAAAGGTACGCGCTTATACGACCCCGCTCAACCGAATGCCTCCCAGGCCCGCCGCAGTGCCGGGAATGCTGCCGTTGCGGGATCCAGGCCGGCCTGGATGGCTTCCCACGCTTCGCGGACGCTGCGTGCCCCTGCGGCCGGCCCGTCCGGATGGCCGAAGATCCCCCGCCCGCACACGATGGAGAAGTCGGTGTGGCCAATGGTGTCGAGCATCGGCTTGAGGCTGCCGGCCCAGTCGCTGCCCCCGGGGATGGGCAGGCTCGGCTTGATGTCCCCCCACGGCTCCAGGCAGGCGCGCATGCTGTCGAGGACCTCCTCGTGGGACTGGTGCATGCGGCCGCCCAGGCCCGGCATGATGATCATGTCGAAGCCGGCCAGCCGCAGCAGCCGGGTGGAAGCCAGCTCGCTCACCCCGTGCCAGGGAACCCGCGTGAACGCCGCGATGAAGTCAAAGTGGGAAACCAGCGGCACGCGCGCGTTGCGGGCCACCATGCGGCACGCGCTCAGGCCGACGCACCAGGCGTTCAGCATGACCGCCGCGTGGCGGCCGCCGGACTGGTGCACGAAGTCGTGTAAGGGGATGAGATTTTCGACCTCGTCGGTGATGTTGGCGATGAACAGCTTGCCCTCGCCGGTCTCGCTGGCGGCGCGCGCCGTCAGCTCCAGCACCCGCGGCGCCCGCTCGCGGATTGGGGAATAGGGCGGATCGGCCAGCATCTCGTCGTCCTTGACGATGTCCGCGCCGCCGCGCAGCCCTTCGTAGCCGATCTGCGCGAACGGCTCGATGGCCAGCCCGATGTTAGGCTTGATCACCCCGGTGATGATGGGCCGCCCCTGCAGCCCGAGCAGCTCGCGGACCCCGTGCAGCCCGAAGCGCGGGCCTTGAAACGCCGCCAGGAAGCCGGCCGAGAAGTGGATGTCTTCCAGGCGGATGACGTCGATGCGCGGCGTGAAGTAAGCGCCTTCCCCGCAGGCGACGGTGAGCAGGTTGGGGATTCGGGGCCCGAAATTGATTTCGGGATGGGCCACCCGCATGCGCGCCCGCCGCGGACTTCGGCTGCCCGGGCGGGGCTCCAGCGCTTTGAGGTCGACCAGTTTGGCGGCGTGCCGGGGGCGATAATCCTCGTCCACGCCCGGGCGGTTCCAGAGCGCGGTGCTCTGCTCGCGGCACAGGTGCAGCGCGGCCTTGAGCGGATCGTCGTCGGTCTCGAACAGGTAGTCGAGGAGCACGTGATCGGCACTCAGGTCCGCGGAGGGCGGCGCCAGGAAGCCACGCTCGGTCTCGGTCAAAGAAGGGGGAACGGGGGGCGAGGACATACGTTCCTATTGTATCAAAAACCCTCGGGGGGCGAAGGCGACTCCCCCGGGTCTTCCGACGAGGTGTGGATGGCCGAATCCTGGGCCTTCGAGTGGGGACTCCAGCCGTACGTCGCCCGGCGGGACGCCTTCCCGCCGGGCTACCTGTCGCGCGTCTCGAAAGCCATCCGCGAGTCAAAATACCTGGCGGACAATAACCTCAATTACCGATTTTCCGGCACGCTGGGATATTCGGTGATATTCCGCGACGTCGGCCGCGCCCGCGTGCTGGAAAACTTCCCGGAGTTCGACAAGTATCTCGAGCGCGTGCTCGACCCGCGCTGCAACGCATTTTTTCTAAACCCCCTGGTGACCTCTGAGGGGGCGCGCGTGGCGCCCCACGTGGATCGCAGCCTGCGCTCCCTCACGATTCCCGACGAGCCGCCCAATCCCCTGAAGGTCTCGGTGTTGTACGTGGAGGTGCCCTCGGGGATGCGCGGCGGGCGCCTGATCCTGTATCACCGGCTGCTGCCGCTGGGTTGGGTCACGCCGCGCGCCAATCTCCTGGTGACGTTTCAGGGATTTCTGCGGCACGAGGTGACCAGGGTATCGTCCGACAGGCCGCGCATCAGCCTGGTGTGCGAGCAGTACGTGTTGGATGAACGGCTCTACAAGCGCATCCCCGAATTTACCGTGCGCTCGATGTCGTCCTTCGGCCTTTTTTTTGAGGCGGAAATGAAACGGCCCTCGCCGCAGATGACCGTCGCGGAGAAAGTCACCGAGGAGCAGAAGCAGGCGCTGCTGCAAGAAGGAAGCCAGGATGGGTGAAGGAACTCTTGCCCACCCACATCATCGGAGGACGCATCCGTGACCCACATCCGCCTCGGGCACAGCCCGGATCCTGACGACGCCTTCATGTTCTACGGCATTGCCCGGAACGCCGTGGACACTGACGGGCTCACTTTCGAGCACGTCCTGGCGGACATCCAGACGCTCAACGAGTGGGCCCGTGAAGGGCGCCTGGAGGTCACCGCGATCTCGCTGCACGCCTACGCGCACGTCCACGACAAGTACGCGCTGCTGCCCAACGGGGCCAGCATCGGCGACCGCTACGGCCCCATCCTGGTCACCCGCGCCCGCGAGGCGGTCGACCCGAAGTCCCCTGATGGGGGTCCAGGGGGCGCCGAAGGCGACTCCCCCTGGGTCAACCTGAAAGGCAAGAAAATTGCCGTGCCCGGCTTGATGACCACGGCGTACCTCGTGCTGCGGCTCTGTTTGCCCGAGTTCGAGGCGTACGTGGTTCCCTTCGACCAGATCATGGACGAGGTGCGCTCCGGCCGCGCGGACGCCGGCTGCGTCATCCACGAGGGCCAGCTCACGTACGCGGATCACGGGCTGGTCAAGGTGCTCGACCTGGGCGCCTGGTGGCACGAGGTCGAGGGCCTTCCGCTGCCGCTCGGCGTGGACGTCGTGCGCCGCGACCTGGGCGTGGAGACCTGCGCAAAGATCGCCCGCATCCTGGGGGACAGCATCCAGTATGCGATGGACCATCGCGCCGACGCGGTGGCCTACGCCATGGAATTCGGCCGCGGCCTGGATGCCGAGCGGACCGACCGTTTCGTGGGCATGTACGTGAACCAGGACACCCTCGACTACGGAGAGCGCGGCCGCAAGGCCGTGCGCCGCGTGCTGGAGCGCGGACATGCCGCCGGCCTGCTGCCCGGGTCCGTCGCGGTGGACTTCGTTCCGATGGAGAAGGTGGGCGCCGCGGGCTGACCCGCCGGGGGGCACGATGAACCGCAGCGACTGGCACGCCGCGCGTCTCGCGGCGCGTGTCGTATTTTCCCTGCCGACGGGAGCGGCGTGTGGTGGAAGCTCGAACGACGCGATTGGAGCGCTTATGGGCAGATCCTACCGTGACATCGCGCAGCGCGTCAAATTGAGCAAAAACCAGCCCGGCGCGATCTCACTTCCTTGGCTCGTTGTGACGCAGGAGGAGACTGGATCCGACTTTACAGTTTTCCGGGAAGGCGGTCGAGACGTTCAGGACGTTCCACGTGGAACGTGCTCTGGGTGCGCCGCAGAGCCATCACCTTTGAGATGACTGGTGGCCAGGAATCGACTTTGGGAACACCAAACCCGACAAAAGAGGTATATTGTCGGATTCTTTCAACGGATGGTGTCGCCATGGCGCGCGAGCGCAGCCGCGAGGACGTCGTGTTCCTGTCGCAGGACGAGCTGCGACGGCTCTTCGCCGCCATCCCCGGCGTGCGTGACAAAAACGCTGTTCACCCTCGCGTATCATCACGGGCGGCGCGCCAGCGAGGTCTCCCTGCTGCTGCGCGAAGACGTCGACCGTCGCCGCGGCCGAATTTTTATCCACCGCTTACCCTGCCCTGGATCTCTTGGCCCGTGGTGCAGTGTCCGCACCCAGCCGGCCGAGCGCTGCAAAGAGGCGGAGAAGGACTCTTGAGGGACCGTCCGGGCGGCGCCTTCCTTGCTCCCACAGCGCGACTGAGGTCTTGCTCAGACCGAGCAGATCGCTCAACCGCGCCTGGGAGAGGTCCAGGTCCTTGCGGATCTGCACGACCGCCTTTGCGGACATGGGACGAGCGGACGGGAACGGAATCCGCCTGACCGGTGATACGTCGCCCAGGCGCAGCATCATGGCTGAGACTTCCGGAGTGAAGTACGTCTCTCCGCAGGAGGGACACACCTCGGCCGGGACGCCGGTAAAGATCACCTCGCGCCCTTCCCGACGTATCGTCCGCTCCTTTAAGTAGGTTTTGCGAGTTTTCTCTCCGCACAGGCACCGCATGACATTCACTTCCTTTGCCGAGGCCCGTCACCAGGCCAGTATCCGCTGATGAAGATCACCACGTCCGTTACAGCGACCTCCACGATCAGCACGTCGACTGGTCTCGCGCGCGATACGATTCCCTGCACGACGTACTTTGTGGACCGTCCCCGAGTGATCTCCTCATCGATGATCCGTCCCTTCACCACGACTTCCCTTGCCTGCTCCCAGGAGAAGTCGCGTGCCTGGAGCATGCGGTCGAACTTGTCGGTGAACCGCACGTCATCGGCGTCCACCATGGTACGGATGTGGTCGAGGTCCACTACGAGGGCTCCTCTAAAGAAAGTATAACATAGTTATACACTAGAAGGGAAGCAACCTGCATTGACACATAACGCAACAAGGGGCATCACCCTGTTGTCCCTGTTGAAGCCTGCTTCAAAGGATACGGCCACGAAACGACGTGTCACGTACCACTTCTCGTGTATCGTTCATCAGACACAGTTTATGCTACTGGCAAAGTGACAGGATCGCGCCCCTCGTGACGCCAACCGGCAGGTGTCACATAATCGGTCGTTTGGATGACAACAATTTAGAAGACATCGTCCCCGCCATTGGGGGTTATCGACCCGAGGTCGACTTGGAAGTGCTGCTCGCAGCTCTGCGTTGAGAGAACGGCCGGATCGTCTTCTGGATTTGATGGGCTTCCTTCGAATGCATCGCTTCATACAGGTCCCAACCATGCTGCAAGTTGAGCCAGAACTGCGGCGATGTGCCCAACAGCGCGGATAGACGGAGCGCAGTATCGATAGTCACCGCCTGCTTCTTATTGACAATGCGGTTAATTCTCTGAAAGGGGACCTCCAGCAACTCGGCGAGGCGAGACTGCGACAACCCGAGCGGCTTCATGAATTCTTCTTCGAGCATCTCGCCCGGGTGCGTGGGTGAGCGATGTGTCGGGATCCGCATACGAGTGCTCCTTCCTGTGTCAGTGGTAGTCGACGATTTCGACATTGGTGGGGCCGTCATCAGTCCACTTGAAGCAGACCCGGTACTGCTGGTTGATGCGAATGCTGTGCTGGCCATCCCGGTCACCTGCAAGTGCCTCGAGATGATTGCCCGGGGGGACGCGCATGTCTTGCAGAGTGGCCGCATTATTGAGCTGGTCCAGTTTGCGCCGCGCCACGGCCCGGAGAGCACGGGGGCAGACCTGCCTGGCTTCGCGGGTGTCCTTTCCGTTGAAGACGTCTTCTGTGCCGTGATCGGCGAAGCTCTGAATCATCCCATCTTGAGCCCTTCCGCGCACCTCTTATACGATTATACCGTATAGTCGTACAGTCGGCAAGGGCTCGCCCGAGTACCCGCCAATGAGTACCGGCGAAAAAGGAACCCTGCGTCGCGCCGCGGAGGAAGCAGAATGGAGGCGGCCAGGAAAACACTGCTGTCCCTGTTAAAGTATGCTTCAACCAGTACGATTTTTACCCACGAAACCACGGGGCTCAAGAGCGGATCCCGCGAAGGGGTTCAAATGGGACAGCTGAGTCCGAGCGCGACCTCCTGAGCGAGCGGGTCCGTTCGGGAATGGTCCGCGGCCAGGGCGCGAGGCGTCGTATTCGGGCGACAAGCGGGTCAGAACGTGAAGTCCGACCGGCTGGCACCCAGGGTGCTCAAGCTGGCCCATGACAAACATGGCAGCGATAGAGGGCAAGATTGGTGGCCCCCACTGAGCCAAGACACGATCCTTCGAGCTATGCTGTCGCAGTTGCCGCCGGGGCACTGCTGGTCCGGCGCCGGGAAATCTGTGCGGGTTCTTTGTCAGACCCGATGGCAATCACCAGCGGCTGGCCGTACAGTTCAGCAAGGCGCTCGAGTGTCTTGACGGTAGGATTGAAGGTCCGAGGGTTCTCCCATCTGGTGTACGTCGTGGCACTTAATCCGAGTCGTTGGGCGGCTTCCTGCTGTGTCCATCCGCGCGCTTCGCGCATCTGCCGCATGCGCCACGCCAGCCGTACCTCCAAGCTCGGATAGATCCACTCCCAGGTCTCGCGCTTATGGGAGGATGGCACGGAGTCGGGCACGTCTGGATATGTGCCTCGGTAGCCATAAATGTCTTGCAGTTTCATGGTCAGTGCGTCGCTGGCCATGAGACGGGCTTCGTCGAGATCCAGGCCTTGCGTGGTCGTGCCGAAAGGACCGATTCCAGGCAGGTGGACCTCGATGAACCGACCTTCCCTCTTGAATCGTCCTGGGTATCGCAACTGTTTCATCTTACCTGGCCTCCTTCTCCCGGTCTCTCTGCTCGGCCGCCAGGACGTTGGCTCGAACCTCGCGCGCTACGCCTGGGCCGCTACGCGTGTCCAGGGATTTTAACGGGCTCGAAGTCTGTCTGTACCGACCCGGGGGAGAGTCACCGCCTCCGGGCTGCGCTGCAGCTCGCGCAGCAAGCGCATTTGCCGGTCGCGCTGCAGCGCGCGTCCCTGACGGGCGGCTTGCAGGCCCGCGTCGGCCAGCAGCACCAGCATCGCCGTGGGCGTTGGCGGCACCGAGCGGAAGCCGGACGTCGAGGAGACGAAACCGGCGAAGATCCGCCGCGTGGTCATCCCTTGCTTGATGAAACTGCGTCCGCGAGGCGTTGACACGGAGGCCAGGCCGGCCGTCACCGCGATCCCCGCGCTTGCGGTGCGCAGCGCGCGCGCCGTCAGCATGTCGTTGGCCACGCCCGTCGCCTCGGCCGCGTCGAGCACCGGCATGTCCACGACAGCGATCTGAAGCTGCTCGGTGAAGGTGCCGCCCTCGTCCGCGAGCGTCGCGAAGTTCTCGATGGCCACGCGATCCGTGACGGTCTGGGGGGGCGGGAGCTCGGCGACGAACGCGAGGAACTCCAGTTGGCGGCGCTCCAGCGAAGTCGGCGACCACTGGATGCGGTCCACCACGTCCTTGTTGGGGAGCGGTGCCAGATCGGCGAGCGCTTTCGCCTCATCCGTCTCGGCCGGCGTTTCACCGTCGGCGGGGATGGTCTCCGCGTTGGGAGATTCCTCCGGGTTCGGGGACGTGAAGACGAACGGCGACTCCTTCGGGGACGGCGATGGCTTCGGCTTCGGAGTCGGGCTTTTGCGGGCGACCGGCGGTTTCTTCGCGGCCGGAGTCGGAGTGGCCGAGGGCCACTCCTCAACCGTCGGGGAGGGCGTCGCCGTCGGGCGCGGCGGCGGCAGGTCAGCGTTGGTGTAGGTGGGGATCCCCCCCTCATAGCGCGGATGCGGACGTGCGTAGGGTGCCGCGGGCGCGGGGCGTGGGACTTGCGCTACCCGAACGGGGCGCGGAGTGGCCGCCACGACCGGCAACGGGGTTGCGGCGGGCTTCGGCGAGGGCGCGACGGCGACCGGTCTCGGCGTCGGACGCTCTGGGACGGGTCTCGGCGAGGGTCTGACGGCGACCGGTCTCGGCGAGGGCCGTACCACGGCCGGCTTCGGGGTGGCGGCCGGTTTTGGCGACGGCCCCACCACAACGGGCTTGGGCGATGGCCGCACCGCAACGGGTTTCGGAGATGGCCGCACCACAACAGGCGTCGCGGTCGCGCGAGCCACTACGGGCGTGCGCACGGGCGGCGGCGGGATTGACGTCGCGCGCACCCGCGGAATCGGGGAGCCGACCGCCGGCTGCGGGGTCGGACCGGATGCAACCGGGCGGACGGAGGGCCGCAGCACTACCGGTGTCGGCGTGCGCGTCGGCCGCACAACCACCGGCCTGGGCGACGGCCGCACCACCACGGGCGCGGCCGTCGGCCGCACCACCAC
>Ga0194121_10006671_pt1 | contig 15379 bp, 13 predicted proteins | sample TA2MahCa50mmetaG_FD_148609 | JGI IMG/M metagenome (GOLD analysis project Ga0194121, IMG submission 148609) | Freshwater microbial communities from Lake Tanganyika, Tanzania - TA2015020 Mahale Deep Cast 50m | ecosystem: Environmental > Aquatic > Freshwater > Lake | place: Tanzania: Lake... | reverse complement strand
CTTCGTGAATGATTTCTACGAGCATCGCCGGCAGATGCGCACCAATGATTTCGCCGGCTGGATGGCGCTGCAGCGACCGTTTCCCGGGGTGGCTGAGCAGATGCGGCGCATCCGCGAGCAGGCACTGGGCGTGGCGGTGGCCACGACCAAGGACGCCCACTCCGCGGAGCGCCTGCTGGAAACCGTGGGGGTCGAAAACGTGCAGGTGTACGGGCGCGAGGTGAGCCTGGACAAGGCGGATCACATGCGTGCGATCTCCACGCAATTCAAGGTGCCGACTTCCCGCATCGTGTTCGTGGAGGATCTGCTGGAAAATCTGCTGCCGCTGATGCCCATGGGGGTGCTGCCGGTACTGGCCGACTGGGGCTACAACACGGCCGCGGAGCGCGCGCGTGCGGAATCACTGGGGGTCACTGTGGCGTCGGTCCCCACCCTGGCGAATCGCGTGCTCACATGTTCGCGAGATAGATGACGATGGGCGCGAGGAGCAGGGCCAGCACCAGGAGGGCGGCGCCTCCGCACCCCTTTTTCGTCTCGGCGGGCGCGGCAGCCTGAAACGTGCGGGTGGACGGCGTGGCGCCGGCGGACGGCGACTCGTCAGGCGCGAATTCCTCGGCCACCGCCATCAGATCGTGCTTGAAGCCGCCGATGTCATGGTAGCGCTGCTTCGGATCCTTGTTGAGCGCCTTCATGATGACGTCGCTCAGGGACGCGGTCACTTCTTTGCGCAGCTCCGACGGCGGAGGAAATCCCTCTCCCTCGTGCAGCGCGGGATCGCGGCCGGTGGCCATGTAGTGCAGCAGGGCGCCGGCCGCGAAGGTGTCCATGGCCAGGTCGGGAGGCCCGCCGGCCGCGTGCTCCGGTGAAACGTAGCCGGGTTGGCCGAAGCGGTAGGCGTTTCCCGCCGCGCGCTTCGGATCGAAGCTGGTGGCCAGCGCAAAGTCCACCAGTTTGATCTCGTCGTCCGAGGTGAGCCACACCGTGCTCGGGGAGAGCACGCGATAGGGCGTGTGCTCCGCGCCGGTGTGAAAGAAATACAGGACGTCGAGGGTCTTGCTGCCCAGATCCACCACTTGATCAAGGGGCAGACCCTGGGGATGCTTGCGGATGCGGTCAGACAGCGAGCCCCCGTCGGCCCACTCGCTCACCACGTAGGCGCGGCCGGCGTCGCGGTCGAGCCAGTGGTCGACGACCTGGGCCATCCCCTGGTGGCGGAGCCCCTCATAGAACGCCGACTCGCGCTCGAAGGAAGCGGCCGCCCGCTCGAGCGCGTCCCCGCTCACCCGCGAGGCGTCGATCTCGCGCATGGCCCACACCGTGGAAAAGCGCTCGTCGTCGATCCGATACAGGGTTTCGACCGGGCTGATGGTGCCGACCAGCTCGGCGATGCGATAGCGGTCGCGCAGCCGGGTCCCGGGCTGGAGTGTCTGCATGAATCGGGTGGTTTCGTTCCAGGAGCGCGGGGGCCTGCCGCGTATCGGTAGGGGATGATGAAAACGCCGCACGTCCGTTTCGAGCCGAGTCCCCCCTACGTGGTGGACGAGATGCTGCGGCTTGCCGAGGTCGGCCCGGGCGACGTGGTGTACGACCTGGGATGCGGCGACGGGCGGATGGTCGTTGGCGCCGCCGCGTTGGGCGCACGGGGAGTGGGGGTGGACGTCAACCCGCGCCGGCTGGAGGAGTGTCGGCGCAACGCCGCGCGGGCCGGGGTGACCGCCCGGGTGCGCTTCCTGCAGCAGGACATGTTCGAGGTGGACCTCCGCAAGGCGACGGTGGTGCTGCTCTACTTGCTGCCCAGCGTGAATTTGCGGCTGCGCCCGAAGTTGGAGGCGGAGTTACGTTCTGGGGCGCGGATCGTGTCCAACGGGCACGATATTGGTGACTGGCTTCCTACTCGGACGATTCGGGTTCGTCGCAGCTTTCTCCATATCTGGTGCGTTTCCTGACAGTAGCGACGCGCTCTTCGAAGTATTCCGGAAGGCTGATGAATTGAAGCAGGCGGCTGGCGCAGCGGCTGGGCTTGCGCAGGCCCTGCTCCCAGCTTTGCACAGTCTGCGTCGAGACGGCCAGCAGGCGGGCGAAGTCGGCCTGGCTCATGCCCATCTCCCGACGAAGTTGACGGACTTCTCGGCGTGAAAACTTCGGCGGTCCGTCGGGCACTTCAAGGACGTAGGTTCTCAGTTGAATCTCGCCTCGTTGCCAAGCGAGTAGAGATTCCAGACCTTCCTTCATCCGATCGCTGAATGAGGGTTCGTTCACGGTGGCTGCTCCTTCTTTGTTGCAGGGAGAGATGCCAGGTAGTCTTGGACAGATTTCCGCAACAGACGAATGTCCTCCGCGCTATGGTCGGACTTCTCGCGTTTCGAAAACACGTCCAGCAGCACGATACGGCGGTGTGCGGGCAAAAACAGGTAGCTGATCCGCAATCCGCCACGTCCACCCTTTCCACGCCGGGCTTCGCGCCAGCGAATTTTGCGAACACCAGCGCAACCCGGTACAACATTGCCGCGCCGAGGTGCGCTCATCAGGTAGTTTTGAAACTCGCGGTAGTCGTCGTCGCTTGCAAAGTAAGTCTGGACGAGCGCGGTAACCGACAGCATCTCGACAATGATGTAGTCCACGACCGACCTCCCAGAGTATACTACATAGTAAGACAAGCCGTCAAAACGCGGGTGAGGCCACGCGGTGGGCGCGACCTCACCCGTGGCGACTACGCCGCTTCTGTCTGGGAGGACCGCTGACCGCCGAAGAATTCGGTCTGGCGGAGCGCGTTCTCGATCTCCACCGCCAGGGCGGGATTCTGGTCGAGGTGCGCGCGGGCGTTGTCGCGGCCCTGACCCAGGCGCTCCTCGCGGAACGAGTACCAGGTGCCGCTGCGGGAAACCACGCCGGCCTCGGCCGCCAGGTCGAGCAGGCAGCCGGTGGACGAAATCCCCTTGCCGTACACGATGTCAAAATCCGCGACGCGGAACGGCGGGGCGACCTTGTTTTTGACGACTTTGACCTGCACCCGGGAGCCCACCGAGTCGCCGCCCTGCTTGATGGTTTCCTTGCGGCGTATGTCGAGCCGCACCGATGCGAAGAATTTCAGCGCGCGTCCGCCCGGCGTGGTTTCCGGGGAGCCGAACATGACGCCGACTTTTTCGCGGATCTGGTTGATGAAGATCGCGGCGGTGCGCGTTTTCGATACGCAGGAGGTGAGCTTGCGCATGGCCTGCGACATGAGGCGCGCCTGCAGCCCGACGTGCGCGTCGCCCATCTCGCCTTCAATTTCCGCGCGCGGCACCAGCGCCGCCACCGAGTCGAGCACGATCACGTCGAGGGCGCCGCTGCGCACGAGCTGCTCGACGATCTCCAGGGCCTGCTCGCCACAATCGGGCTGGGAAATCAGGAGGTTCTCGACGTCCACGCCGAGCGCCACGGCGTAGGTGGGGTCGAGTGCGTGCTCCACGTCGATGAATGCGGCCGTGCCGCCCATGGCGTGGGCCCGCGCGATGACGGCAAGGGCCAGCGTGGTCTTGCCGGAGGACTCGGGCCCGTAGACTTCAATGACGCGCCCGCGGGGCACGCCTCCCACGCCGAGCGCCTGGTCAAGGGTGAGGGCTCCGGTGGGGATGCTTTCCACGGTGAGATGCTGGCTGGCCTCCCCCAGGCGCATGATGGCGCCCTTCCCATAGGTCTTGTGGATTCCGTCAATGGCCTGGTCCAGCGCGGCCTGACGGCTGGGAGTAAGGGTCTCGTTCGGCATTGCAGTGTCCTTTCACTACGCCGGGACCCTCGCCTCGCGAAGAGTGGGGTGATACTATCGCAAGTCCCCGAGAATGTCAAGAGCGGTGGTAAAATTTGGTTAACCGCGCAGGGCGTGGTAATATTGCCGTGCAATGCGCGGTTAACCGTACAGCGAATGGTTATGTCGAGATGAATGAGTCTCAGGCGCGACGTGTCTTGAAGGCATGTGTGGCAACGATGCCTGGCGTCGGCACGGTGCATGGCCGCGGTTACAAATGGGTGCGTGACTGGCTGATCCCGGCCCTCAAGATCTTGCCGGCCGAGGCTCCTGAGGATAGACGCCTGCTTGCCGCGGGTTGGGACCTGCTCAGCGGAGTCCACTTCCTGAACGGCGGCGACAATGTCTCGCTTCGCGCCGAGGAGGAGTCGATGCGACTCGCACCAGACGATATCGACTTCCTCGGAGAATACGTTGGCGACTGTTCACATCGCGGAGCGTTCGACCGGGCGCGCAAGGCGCTTGACGAATACGAGCAGCGCTTCGGGCCGTCGCCCACCCTGTTGAAGTTGCGACAAGACCTCGAGGCCGCTTGCGTGAACCCGTGCGTACTGCGCGATCTGGCGCACTGGGAAACGCAGGTTGGCGACGCATTGGCCCGCTTCGATCCGGACGCCGCCCTCAGCGTCCTCGGGCGACGCCGCTCGGCGGCGGCACTCCAGTGGAAAGCGTGTGCTCACGGCGCGCGGGAAGACTACCCGCGATTCCACGCCGCATGGAACCGTTTGCTCGCCGGCTCCACGGCCGTTAGCCTGGAGTACCAGTTCTGGTTCTATCTGCCGGACCAGGCCTGGAACGAGCCTGATTTCTGGAAGTCACTGATCGAGCACACAGCCCGTTTCACCAAAAGCTGCCTCCTGACACAGTGCTACGTTGATGGTCTCCCTGCGCGGCCTGGGGAGAATACGTTCGTCTGGCGATTCGCCCTGTCGTGCGAATTTCAACTCGCGAGAAGCGCGAAAGACCTCGACCACATGCGAAGCCTGCACGACGAATATCCCGACTGGCCCGAAGTAGCCAGCCACCTTCGTTGGTTCGAGGAGGCCGCTACTCCCCCAGGTCGGCCTGCAAGCGGCGGGTGACGCCCCAGTCGGACTCTGCGTCGGCTTCCATTTCCAGCGCGCGGGCGAACGCTTCCTGCGACTCGCGGTCGCGGCCCGCCGCGCGGAGGATGTGCCCGTAGTGATAAAAGTGAATTGACGTGGCCATGAGCGGATTGCTTTTCGAGCGTCCCGCCTCGATGACGTTCTCGATGAGGCTCAGCGCCTGCTCGTGATTGCCCTGGCGCCAGTGCAGCCAGGCCACCGTGTCGTTCACGTGCGCGTCGAATAACTGCGGCGCCAGCTCGCGCGCCTTTTCGGTGTAAACCAGCGCGCGGTTGAGGTCGCTGCCCAGCTCCACCATGCAATAGGCCAGATCGTTGTACGCCGCGGCCTGGAACAGATGATGCGGCGTGAAACGCAACACCGCCTCGCAGTGCTCCTGGGCCTGGGCGAAATTCGACTCGCGAATGTGCAGGTTCCACAGGAAATTGTGCAGCGAGGCATTTTCCGGCATGATCGAGAGCGCCGACTCCAGCTCTCGAATCGCCCGCCCGAAGAAGCGGCGCTGGCGATACCGCTCGGCCACCCCGAAGCGGACCAGGAATTCCCGCGGATACGCGCGGCAGCGGTCCAGCGCGTTGCGCAGCGTGAACGACTCTATGATGGTGGCCCACAGCGACATCGCGAGGTTGACGGATTCCTCGGAATCCTCCTCGTCGGCTTTCACGTCCGCGCGCTTGAGCAGGGACTGGCCCTTCCGCATGCTCGCCGAGAGGAGCGCGAGCAGGCGCTGATAGGCATCCGGCGAGGCCAGCGGACGCTCCGCGATGCGCGGGCTGGCCAGCGTCGCGTGGACGTTGAGCCACTCCTCGAAAATAAACTCGAAGGGCACCGGCGGAAAACCAAGCTGCGCTTCCGGCCGGATGATTTCCGCCCGCACCTGGGCCAGCTCGTCGGCGGCATCCTCGGAGAGCCCCTCCACGGGCTCTCTCTCCGAGCGTCGGGAGAGCGGCGTGGCGCCACGCAAGAGGCGACCACTGGGACCGTAGCCTTCCAGCCAGGTGGCCTCCGGCTCGGCGGGCTCGTATTCGAAGGTTTCGCCCTCGTCCTCTTCGGAGTCTGACGGTCCCTCGTAGCAGCCGTCCCAGTAAAACGAGAGTCCGGTGAAAAATGCCAGGCGCGCGGCGGACGCGAACAGATCTTCCAGGGAGCGTCGGACCAGCGCCTGGCGCCCCAGGCCCGGGTGTTCCTCCATAAAATTCCGCACTTGCTCGGCGCGGATGATGTGCACGAGCAAGTGGTCTATTTCCGCCATGATGGCCGGTGCGAAAAGCGAGGGATTTTCGTCGACGCCGGCGCGGAATTCAGTGAGCGCGCGGTCCAGCCCGCCGTCCTCGATGGATTGCAGGCCCAGGCGGAACGAGATGTCCACCAGCGCCGGGGCGAACGCGCCGTTGAGCGACGATGCGACGCGGTACTCGCGACGGGCGAGCCGCTGGCGGCCGAGCTTCTCGTACAACATCCCCAGCGACAGGTGCATGTGCGGGTTGTCCGGCTCGAGCGTCACCGCCTTGGACACCAGCGCGTGCGCCTTCTTGAGCTGGCCGAGCCCCTCGTGGCAGAGCCCCATCTCGTACTCCACGCCGGCGCACTCGTGGCCGCCCTGGGTCGCCTTCAAGTGGCGCAGCGCCTTGCGAAGCTTCCCCTTCTCGCGATACACCGAGCCCAGGATGAGGTTGGCGTCCGCCACGTGCTGCTCAAAGTCCAGCGCTTGCTGGAGCACCGCTTCCGCGAGGTCAAGCTGGTGGAGCTGTCGGTAAAACAGTCCCAGTGCGACCAGATCCGCCTCGGCGGCTTCTTCCGTCGGCGCGGCTTCGGCGACCGTGACGCGGCCTGGCGGATCCGCCGCGAGGACCGGCGTGACGCCGTGCATCGCGCGCAATGCCCTGACCGCCTTGCCAAACGCGCCCCGCGCGCCCTCAGCGAGAATGAGGCTCTCGTGGGCGCCCAGATGGCGCGCGTCCTTCTTGAGAAGGCGGGTGAAGAGCTTCACCGACGACTCGATGTCCCCCAGGCGGATGCACGCCCAGGCCTGCTCGAAAAGCCGCCCGATTTCGGCTGGATCCCGCTTGCCGACCCGCAGCTGTTGCCGACAATCCGCACACAGGCGGACGCCGCCGTCGCTGCCCTTACACCGCACACATCTCATGGCCGACTCCAACCGAGGTGGTAGGTTTAAGGCGCACCCTCCGAAGTGGAGATGGTGCGCAGGATGCGTCGCGCGCCGGCATAGCGGCTGCTCAAGTAGGGATCGGAGAGGCGCCCCACGTTGACCCCACGCTGTTTCGAGGAGGCGTGCAGAACCTGTCCGTTTCCGATATAAAAGCCAACGTGGGAGACCACGTCAGGGAGATAGGTGTAGAAGAACACCAGATCGCCGGGCTGCAAGTTCTTGCGGTCGACGGCCACCCCGTCGCCGGCGAATTGCTGGTCAGCGTCGCGGTGGAGCTTGATGCCGCAGAAGCGGTACACGGTGTGAGTGAAGCCCGAGCAGTCGACACCCGCCGTGGACATTCCGCCCCACACGTACGGAACCCCCATGTAGAGGCGGGCGACTTTGAGAACCTCCTGAGCGGTTGGCGCAGGACGCCCCTCGATCGGGCGGACGTCCTTGCCGGGCACGACGCCCTTGCGACCGTCGGGCAGCGTCACCGCGATCCACTCGGCGTTGGGATCCTCGGCCCACAGTACGGTGGACAGGTACACCGCCAGCAGCACCTTTCCGTCCGGGGCCGCGCGGACGGCGCTGCGCGCGGCGCGCACTTCGACCGGCGTTCCCTGGGGCGTGACGCCCAGGCGGATCTCGGAAGCGCCGACCCAGCCCTCATAGCCGAACTGGTCGGGGAGCGCCACTTTCAGCCAGGCGCCCTTCCTGGCCACCACCCGCAGAGGCTCGCCGAGGAAGGCCTGGGTCACGGTCTCCGAAGTACTGCTCGGATACTTGTGCAGGGTCACCACGCCGCGCGTGAAGTAGCCCTCCGCAGCCTTCGCCGCAACTGGAGCACGGGCGGCCAGCAAGGCCACAACGAGCAAACCCAGATAGATACGGGCAAACCGCTGCATCACGACGCTTCCTAACATGCGGAAATAAGGTGTTGAGGCGTGATCTCACCTAGAATTCCCCGAGGTGGAGTTGAATCCTGCACCTCGAGGGCAGCGCTCGGATCGGCGTCGCGTCAACGTTTCTCGCGTGAAGAACCTTCAAAGGAGATCGACCCGGACGGCGGGAACTCCGCGGGGATGGAACTGAAGGAGCTAGGGTCCGATGAACTGCTTCCGGTCGCCGAGCTGAACCGGGCCATCTGGTACCCCCACACTGAAGCCGACCACTACCTGGACTTTTACCGCACCACGCTCGCCACGCCCTGGAGCCAGGCCCACGTCCGGGTCATGGGCCTTTCCCAGGGGACGAGCCTGCTCTGTTCCTTCAAGCTTTACACGCTCGACTACCGCATCGGCACAAAGACCTATCGGACCGCGGGCATCGGCGCGCTGATGACGTTCCCCGAGCATCGCCACAAAGGGTACGCCACGCACATGCTGAAGGCGGCGTTGACGGCGCTGCGCGCCTCGTATCAGATCAGCATGCTGTTTGCGGAGATCAACCCGCTGTTTTTCGCGCGCCTCGGCTTCGTGCACATCCCGACGCTGCTCCACGAGTACGACACCACCCGCAGCGCGGCGTCACTGGCCGCCATGCCGCCGCTTCCCGAGGGCCTGATCCGCCCGGCGCTGGAGATCGACCTGGAGGACGTCCTTCCGATTTACGCGGACACCGCGCCCGCCTGTCCGCTCGGGTGCGTGCGGGACATCTGGTTCTGGCGCCACCGCATGGAACTGGGGCGCCTGCACGAGCGGTTGCTCGGCATGCCGCGCGACACCTATCACCTCATCGTGTATGGCGAGCCGGGCAACGTGAACGCCTACATGTGGTTGTCTTGCCGCCCGCAGAAGTGGGAAGTCGAGGAGATCGCCGGCCGCTCAGGCACGTCCCTTGAGCACCTGCTGGAGTGGACGCTGCGCGAGGCCCGCGCCCACAAGGTGCCCCGCGTGACCTGCCAGGTGAAGGGCCACGCCCGCGCGGCCTGGGGAAACCCGCACGGCACGACCCAGAGCGAGCCGGCCTTCATGATCCATCCCCTGGCGTCTTCGCTGGACCCGGACTCGCTCGATCGCACGGAGTGCAACCTCGTCTGGAAGACGGATCGATTTTAGTCGGCGTCCCCAAAGGCGGCGATCAGCGTTCACAAACCGCCAATGGTCGCGATTTCCATCACGGACATCAAAATGTGGCCTGGCTCACAGAACATGGGCTTGAGGGTGCAGTATCATGAACACACAAGAGCTACCTGACGAGACAACCTGATACCTCCCTTCCGAAGTGGCGCCACACAACGGCGCCATTTCTGTTTCCGTGGTGTGGCTACACGGTTTTGCAGGTGGGGATCGGGGTTGTGGTGGAGCATTTCCAGCGGGTATATCGGCGCCGGCGCTTCTCAAGCGTCAGGAGGCACGGGGAGGCTGGACTCCTTGAACGCAAAGTGGCCCGCCCCCCCCGATGGGAAGCGAGCCACTGGCGCGCCGGGGCGCGTTGAGATTACTGGGCCTGCACGGTCTCCGGCGTATTGCCGTTGGTGTGCGCGAGGCGCTCCTTGAACTTGGTGACGACCTGCTTCTTGGTCTTCTCGGTCCACTCGCCGAGGTCTTCCTTCAGCTCGCCCGCGTAGGAGCCAGCCTTCACCTTGGCCTCGTTGGCCTTCGCACTGATGAGCTCGCGGGTCTGCGCGCCGCTCTGGGGGGCGAGGATGATGGCCGTCGCGGCGCCGACCAGGCTGCCGACGAGGAGGCCGAACACGAAGGGAAGGGCGTTGGTCTTCGGGGTGGTGACCGGGGTGGTGGTTTCGGTGTTCTCCATCGTGGGTTCTCCTTTTTTTGCTCTTTAAGCTTCTCTGGTGGACACTTCGAAGTTTCGTCCACGCCCCAATCATAATTGAACCCATGTCGTCGCGCACTTCCCCCTCTGAGTGATTTGTAGGGGGATACTTCCCTCCCCCGATCGGGGGAGAACCCCGCGCCCCTGTGGAAAGCGGGCGCCCATGCTGGCTGATACCCGTAAGGGCGGTCTCGTGCTGTCCCCCGCCAACGCCCGCGCCTGGGGGCAGCGCGGGCGCGAAGTCATCGCCGAGGTCCTGCGCTCCCTGCCGCAGCGCGTTGCCGACCATCGCGTCGACCTCATCCTGGTGGACGGGGTGCGCCACGTCGCGGTGTGGGGCGCTTCGTGGCGCGGAAATCCACCGCTTGACGGGCAGGAGGCCCGCTTCGGCGAGGCCGCCGCCCTCCGCGAATCCTCCGCCGCCGATCTGCTGCGCGCCGCGCCGGCCCTGCGCGACCTCATTGACGCGCCGGATCTGGCGAGCACCGTCACCCTCCCCTTGCGCCGCGATCAGCAGACCATGGCGCTCCTGGTGGTGCACCCCCTCGACGGCAAGCGCCCGAGCCCGCGGGCCCTCAACGATCTTCGCCGATACGCGCGCCTCGCCGCCGCTACCCTGCAGGCCGCGCGGCAGACCGCCGAGGAAGCCCGCGAATTGGACGGCTATCGCGCCCTCTCCCACCTCCTCGACACCGGCGCGCCGCGGGACCGCAAGACGCTGGCCCGCGCCCTGGGAAAATCCCTCGCCGCGGTCATCGGGGCGCGCAATTGCCTCATCCTGGCACGCGCCAACAGCACCGCGCCTCTGTCGGTCATTGCCAGCCGGGGATATCCCGGGCGCAAGGCCTCCGGCCTCGTCTTGTGGCCCCAGGATCCGCCCTGGGCCGAAGTGCTCGGCGAGTCGGACCGACCGTTCGAGCTCGACGCCGCCTTGCTCGACAGCGGCTGGCAGGCGGTCGTCGGCGCCGGCCCCATCCTGGTCGCGCCGGTCTACTGGAAAGGCTGGCTGCGCAGCGTCATCATTTTTCCCTCCGACCTCACCCACGCCACCGGCGCTCACCTGCTGGAACCAGAGCGGCTCTCCTCAGTGGCCGCGCACGCCGGGCTGCTCTGGCAGAACGCGGAGTTGATTCAGCGCCTGCGCCGCGACGAAGAAGTGCTCCAGGGCCTCACCAAGCGCGCCGTTCAGGTCCAGGAGGAGGAGCGGCGGCGCATCGCCAGCGACATCCACGACGGCGTGACCCAGCGCATCGTGAGCATCTGGTACCGCGTGATGAATTTGAAGAAGCTGCTGCTCAAGCACCCCGAGGAAGCCGAGCAGGAGCTGGAAACCATCAAAGCCCAGCTCGACCTCGCGCTGCAAGAGGCGCGCGGCGCCATCTACAACCTGCGCCCGTCCACCCTCGACGACCTGGGCCTCATCCCCTCGCTGCGCTCGCTGGTGCACGACTTCGAGAAAGAAAGCGGCGTGGCGTGCCTCATGCAGATTCGCGGAGAGCGGAGGCTGCCCTCATATTTCGAAGTGGGGATTTATCGCATCGTGCAAGAGGCGCTGCGCAATATAAAAAAGCACGCGCAGGCCGCCACGGCGAGAGTTTCCGTACACATCGGAGAAGAGGCGGTGCGCCTCACGATCATTGACGACGGCCGCGGATTTTCCCGCAAGAAGCGCAGCGGCGATAATATCGTGAAATCCTTCGGCCTGGAATCCATGGAAGAGCGCGCCCAGATGCTGGGCGCTGATCTCTTCGTGCGGTCGCACCCCGGTGAGGGGACCCAGATCCGCGTGTCGTTCCGCGTCCCACCGGAAATGGAGCGCGAAGAATGAAACCGATCCGGATCATCATCGTGGACGACCACGCAATGGTCCGCGAGGGGCTGCGCACCATGCTGCGTCACCAGGAGACCCTGCAGATCGTGGACGAGGCTGAGACCGGCGCGAACGGCATCGAAGCGGTGGGCAAGCACCGGCCGGATGTGGTGCTGCTCGATATTCGCCTGCCGGACATGAGCGGGCTGGAAGTGTGCCGCAAAATTCACGATCAATTCCCCGAAGTCAATCCGGTGATGCTGACCGTGTACGAGGACGAGCACTACGTTTTCGAAGCGCTCCGGGCGGGCGCGCGCGGCTACCTCCTCAAGAAGGTGTCCGACGACGAGCTCACACTGGCGCTGCGCTCGGTGTGCGCCGGCGAGGTCATCGTGGATCCCAGCCTGGCCGGCCAGATGGCGCTGCGCACCGCGCAGGCCGGTGCCTCGTCGGGACTGGCGGTGAGGCTCACCGAGCGTGAGCACGAGGTGCTGGTCGCCATGGGCGAGGGGATGGCCAACAACGCCATCGCGCGCCACCTCCACATCAGCGAGGAGACAGTGAAGACGCACGTGAAGGCCGTTCTGCGCAAGCTGGGCGCGTCGGACCGAACGCAGGCCGTCTCGCTGGCCCTGCGCGCGGGAATAATCCGCTGAAGGGAGATCTGAAGGGGACCCGCGAAAAGCCGCGACGAAGAGAGGCGCCGCTTGTTGACCATTGACTCCGGCTATGAAATGGTGGTGCTGAAGGGGGAGGACAAAGGGCGTCAGCTTCCCTTGAAGTATCGCGAGATCCACCTGGGCCGCCGCTCGCAGGGCGACAGCGACGTCCACTGGATCTATTTCGCCGAGCCCACCGTTTCGCGCCACCACGCCACCCTGGTCTGGGATGAGACGCGCCGCGCCTACACCATCTACCACAAATCGCGCACCAATCCCACGCTGGTCAACGGCAAGCCGGTGCAACACTGCCCCCTGGTGCACGACGACACCGTGCAGGTCGGCCTGCTGATCTTCCGCATCCATTACGTGGGGACCATGGCGCAGACCTCCGGCGGGGGGCGCCGCGAAAAGCCGCAGCCGCCTCCGCCGCCCCCGGAGCGCACGCCTGAGCGCGAGCCCGAGTTTGAGGATTCCGAGCAGCAAGGCGTGTTGCAGAGCGGCCTGCGGCTGGCGGTCACGGCCGGTCCGGACCGTGGCAGCGTCTACGAGCTGGACAAGCCGGTGCTGTTCATCGGGCGCCGCGACGGGCTCGACGACCTGCGCGGCAGCAACGGCATCCTGCTCAACGACGACGGGCTCCCGAAAGAGCAGGTGTTGCTCGCCTGGAACGAGCGCGAGTGCACCTACGGGATTTTCCAGGCGGACACCTCACGGCTGCCCACCCGCGTGATCCGCCGCTCGGCGGGCGAGTTCCAGACCATCCACCTGGACTCGATGATGCAGACGCTGCTTCGCGTGGACGACGTGATCCAGATGGGCGAGACGGCGATGCAGCTGCAGCTCGACGCGGACGCTCCCATCGGCGCCCGCGAAGCCGAGGACCCGGGGTCGCGCCGGGGCCCGGCCTTCCAGACCATTCAGGCGGATCGCGGCAGCCTCCAGACCGTGGACCCGGACCGCGCTGCCTTCGAGGAAACGCGGATCTCGCAGCGCACCCTGGAGGGCGGGACGCGCGGGGTGCCGCCCTCGGGGAAGCTCACGCCGCCGCCCGCCTCACCGCCCTCGCCGCCGGACGACGAGCCGGCGCCGGCGCCCATGACGCCTTCGCCGCCCTGGCCGCCGGCCGAAGCCATCCATTTTCCGACGCTCGACGTCAATTTCGTGCGCAGCCTTCCCACCCGTCCGCCCGTTGCGGGGCAACCCGCCCAACGAGAGGATACGGTGGAGGGCAGGCGGTCCTACGCGCCGCCCCCGAAGCCAGAGCCGCCCACCGCGTCGAGTCTTCCGCCGGTCGAGGCGGCGCCACCGCCGCGCCGCGCGCCTTCGCCGACACCGCCTCAGGATATGCCGCCCGGAACACCCGGGCTGCCGGCCAACTACCGTCCGCCCGAGTTGTTCGAATCTGAGGACGACGACGAGCCGGCTGAGTTCGGCGAGACGTTTTCGTGGAAATATCGCGCCGACTATATCATCGGGTTCCTGGAAGGGCGCAACCGCGGCCAGAAGGTCGAGCTGCTTACCAGCCAGCTTCCCGAGGGACGGCGCATTCCGGTGGGCTCCCGCGGCGAGCGCACCAACGAGATTGAGATTGACGATCCCGGCGTTTCCAACCGGCAGGCGTCCATCACGTTCTCCTCGGGCCGTTTCACGCTGCTCAACGAGGGCGAGAAAAACAGCCTGTACGTCAATCAGCTTCCGCTGGCGCCCGGCGAGGAGATGCTGCTCAAGACCGGGGATCGCATCCACATGGGCGAGACGGTGCTGATTTTCCTGGAGCGCTCGGTGGTTCAGGCGCTCAGCAAGTTCGAGCTGAAAGTCGTGGTCGGCCTGCCCGAGGATCGCAACAAGTCCTTCGACCTTCTCAAGGAAGTCGTGGTGGTGGGACGGCTCAAGACGTGCGACATCGTGCTGTCCGATCCCGAGGTGTCACGCAAGCACCTCGCCATCACGCTGCGCGGCGGACGATTTTATCTCACGCACCTGTCAAGCAGCAATCCGACCTTCATCAACGGAGTATCGCTGCCCCGCGGCCGCGACCGCATCCTCAACGAGGGCGACAAGGTGCAGCTCAGCGACCACACCGCGGTACAGTTCCGCGCCCGCCAGACGCCTAAGCGGTCCGCGGCGCAAGTCTGATCATGTCGCGCGCCACTAAGCGGTAACGCCCTTGCGGGCCATCGCCTGCACCGCGGTGATGGCGGCCACGTCCACGATGTCGTCGGCCTTGCAGCCGCGGGAGAGGTCGTTGGCCGGGCGGTCCAGGTCCTGAAAGATGGGGCCGATGGCGGTCGCGCCGGCCAGCCGCTCGACCAGCTTGTAGCCGATGTTGCCGGCGTTGAGATCCGGAAAAACGAGCACGTTCGCGCGGCCGGCCACTTTTGAGTCGGGCGCCTTGCTCTTGCCCACCGCTTCCACCAGCGCGGCGTCGGCCTGCATCTCGCCGTCCGCCGCCAATCCCGGCGCGCGGGCGCGAAGATACTGCAACGCTTCGGTCACTTTGTCGACCTTGGGATGCTTCGCGCTCCCCTTCGTGGAGAAGCTCAGCATGGCCACCCGCGGCTCCTCCTCCAGCAGCGCGCGGCACGACTCCGCGGAAGCGATGGCGATCTCAGCCAGCTGCTGTGAGTCGGGATCGATCACCACGCCGCAGTCCGCGAAAATGAAATTGCGCTCCTCTGATTGGCCGCCCTGGCGGGCTCCCGGAACCACCATCACGAAGAAGCTGGACACCAGCTTGAGACCGTCCTGCAGCCCGATGGTCAACAGAGCCGCGCGGACCGTGTGCGCCGTGGTGTTGGTGGCGCCGGCCACGCTTCCGTCGGCTTTGCCGTCCTTCACCAGCATGTTGCCGAAGAACAGCGGATCGCGCAGCGCGTGGCGTGCCTCCTCGATGGTCGTCCCCTTGGCGCGGCGGCGCTCCTGGTAGAGGGCGGCGAGGCGCTCGAAATCGGGGGACGTGGCCGGTTCGATCACGGGGATCTTGTCGAGCGACACGCCCAGGTCCGCCGCGTGTTTCCTGACCGCGTCGGCCTTGTTGGCCAGCAGCGTGACGCGCGCGATGCGCTCGTCGCGGAGACGCGCGGC
>Ga0194121_10006663_pt1 | contig 15387 bp, 8 predicted proteins | sample TA2MahCa50mmetaG_FD_148609 | JGI IMG/M metagenome (GOLD analysis project Ga0194121, IMG submission 148609) | Freshwater microbial communities from Lake Tanganyika, Tanzania - TA2015020 Mahale Deep Cast 50m | ecosystem: Environmental > Aquatic > Freshwater > Lake | place: Tanzania: Lake... | reverse complement strand
TGTGGACGGGCCTTCGCCGCGAGAAATTGTTGCGACTGTCGCGCGAGTGCATCGCGCCGCTGTGCTTCGCCGTTGCGTTCTTCCCGACCTGGCTCCTTCTGAGGTGGCTCGCGTGACCCAACCCGTCTCCAACTCGAGTGTCCATGCTCCCGCGCGCGCCGACAGTGGCAAGCGGCCGCTCTCGATCGCGATGCTGTCGCCGGGCTGGCCGCGTTCGAAGTACGCCAACGGCATCGTCACGGGAGTGGAATGTCTACGGTTGGCCTTCCGCGATATCGGGGTCCCAATCCAGGTGATCGCGGTGGAAGGCCGACCGGAGCCGGGCGAGACCGATGTGCACGCGCTGCCGCCGCCGCGACCCACCAGCCTGTTCGCGCGGCCGGCGCGCTGGGTCGCCTGGCGCACGGCGCCGTACCAGACCCACCGGCTGGAGATGGCCGATCGGATCTGGCGCGCGATCGAACCCCTGATCGCCGCCGGCAAGGTCGATGTGCTCGAGATGGAGGAGTCGTTCGGCTGGGCGAGCGAGGTTGCGCGGCGCGCGCCGATCCCGGTGGCCGTGACCTTGAACGGCCCGTGGTTCTTGCACGGTCCGCTGTTCGACGGCGCGAACGCGACCGAGATGCAGCTGCGCATCGAGGCCGAGGGCGAGACGCTGCGCAACGCCTTCGCGCTGATCGGACCGTCGCGCGACGTGCTCCAGCGCTCGAAGCAGCGCTATGGGCTGGCGGCACGCCACGAGGAGGTCCTTCCGTTCCCGATCGGGGACCACCACGGGAAAGGTCCCTGGAAACTCGCTGGCTGCGATCGCAACGAGTTGCTGTTCGTCGGACGCTTCGACCGGCACAAGGGGGGCGATATCGCCATCGATGCGTTCGCGCGAGTCGCCGCGCGGAACGCCCGAGCCAGGCTCGTCTTCGTCGGACCCGACCGCGGCGTCACCGACCCGGAAGGCCGGCGTTGGACGCTGAAGGACTACATCGAGGCGCGGATCCCGGGAGCGCTGGCCTCCGGACGCGTCGTGCTGACCGGACAGATCGACCCGCGCGCGCTGGCCGAACGGTATCGGAACGCGCTGGCCACCTTCACTGCTTCGCGCTACGAGAACTTCTCGCTGGCCGCGATGGAATCACTGGCATTCGGGACGCCCACGATCGTCGCCGACCAGGGCGGGCTCCCCGAGCACGTGCTTCACGGCAAGACCGGCCTGTGCTTTCCGGCCGGGAACGACGCCGCGCTGGCCGAGTGCATGCTGGAACTCCTCGACGATCCCGAGTACGCGGCGAGGCTCGGCGCTGCGGCCTTCACCCACATCGCGCGCGAATTCAACCCCACCCAGCTCGCGCGGCGCCGGCTCGCGTTCTTCGAGCGCGTCGTGGAGGATTTCCGGAGCCAGCGCGCCTCTTGACCGAGCTGATCCCGATCGCGCTGTACGGATGGATCGCCATCGCGATCCTCTTGTTCGCGTTGCTGAAGCCGCGCAGCGCGCTGCTCGTGACCGTGGTCGGCGCATGGCTGTTCCTGCCCGCGGTGCGGCTCGAAACGAAGGGGTTCCTGGACTTCGACCGGCGCCTGACGGCGAGCCTCGGCATGCTGCTCGGGGTCCTGCTCTTCGACGGCGCGCGCCTGTTCTCCTTTCGGCCGCGTTGGTACGACCTGCCGATCCTGTGCTGGTGTGCGGCGCCGTTCTGCTCGTCCTTGAGCAACGGCCTGGGGGTCTACGATGGAGCCATGTCGGCGCTCGCCGTGGCGCTGACCTGGGGCGTTCCGTACTTGCTCGGGCGCCTGTACTTCGCGACTCCGGACGGCCTCGCCGATCTGGCGCGAGCGACGTTCATCGGTGGCGTGTTGTACGCGCCGCTGTGCCTGTGGGAAGTGCGGATGAGTCCGACGCTGCACCGCTATGTCTACGGCGTCGAAGTCTACGGTGGCATCCGCTACCTCGAGGAGCTTGGAGCCTGGGGTTCGCGGCCGTCGGTGTTCCTGGCCAATCCGTTGGAACTCGGCATCTACCTGACCGCGGCTTGCATGTGCGGAGTCGCGCTGTGGATGGCGGGGCAGCCGCGCCGCATTGGACCGCTGCCGACCGTGCTGCTGCTCACCGGACTGTTGGCGGTCACGTTGTTGTGCAAGAACCTTGGGGCGACCGTGCTCTTGTTCGGGGGAGCGGCCGTCCTGTACGTCTCGCTGCGCTGGCGCAGCGCATGGCTGCTCTGGCTGCTCGCGTTCCTGCCGCCGACCTATGCGCTGGTGCGCGGTACCGGAACCTGGTCCGCGGCCGAGGTCGTGGACGCGGTCTCGCTGCTGCACGAGGGGCGCGCGCAGTCCTTCGAATTCCGCCTCGAGAACGAGAACATCCTGATCGACAAGGCGCTGGAGCGTCCGTTGCTCGGCTGGGGCGGCTGGGGCCGCTCGCGCGTCTACGACGAGATGGGCAACGATCGCTCGGTGACCGACGGATCCTGGGTCATTGCACTGGGCAAGACGGGCCTGTTCGGGCTCGCCAGCCTGCTCGCGGCCTTCGCCGTTCCGGTGCTGAGGTCGATGCGCGGGCTTCCGCGCGGGGCCTGGCGTCTACCCGCCTTGATTCCGGCGATCGCGCTGGCCGTGACGGCGTGCCTGTACGCGGTGGACGGCCTGTTCAACGACTTTCCCAATCCACTGCTCGTGCTCTCGCTGGGCGGGCTGGCCGGGCTCGGCCCCTTGCGCTTCCAGCGCCGGGCACGCGCGCCGGCCGAGCCGGCGCCGGCCGCTGCGGAGCCGCTCGCTTCCTAGCCATCCCGTGGGGCTGCGCCCTCGTTCGACCGTGTCCGCGAGCCCTACTGGCCGAAACCCGCGCGCACCCAGTCGTTGACCGCCTGAGCGGTGTATTGCGGGCGCCAGTAGTCGCGCGATTGCAGGCGTGCTTCCGCCATGAACGCGTCATGGCTCTTCGTCCCGCCCAGCGTCTCGTTGTAGTGGGCCACCGTGCGGTCGTCCGGCGACGGGAATCCCGCGCCCGCGCTCGCCACGGAATAGGACGTCGTGTCGTTCACCATCGACTTGAAGCCGGCGACGCTCACGAGATCGGCGCTTCCGCCGACCTGGATCCACTGGTTCGACGGTGCGCCTGAGTAGAACGAATTGTTCTGGGACGTGACTTCCCCGACCGTGTTGACGTCGTCGAGCTCGAGCGCGAGTCCGGATCCCTTGGCCCGGAACATGTTGCCGCTGAGGTGCATGTCCTGGTTCGCATCGACCTTGTACTGCAGGTTCAGTGCCGCGCCGGGCCAGCCGTAGACGATGTTGTGCACGAACAGGAGGCCCCAGCTCTTCGAAGTCTCGATGATGTTGACCTCGATCGGACGGCCGTCGCTCGCATCGGGCGCGTTGCACACGATGTTGTCCTGGATCAGCGACGGGCCGGCATTGTCGAACGTGATGCCCCAGCCGCGGGGCTTGCTCGGCAGGATGTTCTTCCCGTCAAGAATGACGTTCTGTCGGCAGATCGAATTCGGCTGGTAGCTCTCGTAGGAACCCAGCGTGATGGCAATCGATGTACGCGCGATCAGGTTGTTCTCGATGATGCCGCCCGGGCGCAGTTGGATGCCGTGCGAAGACGTGTTCGAGATGATGTTGCCGCGGACCGTGAAGTTCTGATTGCCCTCGCTGTCGACGTAGATGGCGTGGCGGAAGATCGACGGATTCGAGAGGCCGACGCGGTCGATCAGATTCTCCTCGATCAGTACGTTGCTGGCCTCTTGGGCGTACACGCCCTGCGGCTTCATGTTTGAATCGAGGGAGTCGCAGTCGGCGATCACGTTGCGCCGCAGACGCACGTCGTCGTGCTTCTTGTTGGACAGGCCCTGGATCACCACCGCGGTCCCGTACTTCTCGAACTTGCAGTCCTCGACCAGGAAATCCTTGACCCAGGTCAGCAGGCGCACGCCGACCGGGCCGTCTCCCCAGCCGCTGTATCCGTTGCATTCGAAGTGCAGCCCGACCACGCGGATGTGGGAGAGCAAGTCGGTCTGCGGCGGCGTCACGTAGTTCTGCAGCGACATGATGCCGGCCTTGTCGCCGGTCAGCAGTTTCGGCCTCGTGGTGCCCGGACCATAGCTGGTCAACACCTGCGGTTCGGAGGCCGATCGACCGGAGGTCTCCCAGCGCTCGAACGCGTAGCTCCACTCGTCGCCCTTGCGCAACAACAGCCAGTCCGGGTAACCGTCGCGGATCAGCGGGCGGGCCGCCTGCAAGGTGCGCTTGGGCGTGTTCTCGGTGAGTCCGTCGTTGGCATCGTCGCCCAAGCTGGAGGAGACGTAGACCGAACGCGTGTCGACGCTCTTGCTGAGCTGGGTCCAGCCGTCGCCCCCTCCCGAGGTCGACACCTCCAGGGTGATCGTGCGTGTATCGATCACGGCGCCCGCGCCGACGTCGAGGAACTCGACGTTCCCGGTATAGGTTCCCGCGGCCAGCACGGCTGCCGCGAGCGAATTGACCCCTGCGGTCACGTACATGGATTCACTCGAAGATAGCGTGGCACTGGTGTCGCCCGACAGTTCGATCCACGGCGCCGTCGAGACGATCTGGCACTGCAGCGGCTCCGTACCGGTGTTCGTGACCGTGTAGGGGATCGTCGTGTTCTGGAACGGGCCCGCGACGGGCCCCGAGGCCAGCAAGCCTTCGGGGGGTTCGACCAGCGCCGCCACGCCGGAGGACAAGACGTTCAGCGAGACCTCGACGACCGTGTCCGGCTCGACGAAGGAGAGGTTCTGGAACGTGAGCTCCGTCAAGTGGATTCCCGGCTCGAGCCCCGCCGCCACTTCTTCGTTGAGCGCGACGGTCACGGTGGTGGCGCTCGTACTCTCGATCAATCCGGAATTCTGGTCGGCCACCAGCCAGTGGGAGCCGGTCGTGACCGACCACTGAATGGGGTCCTCGCCCTGGTTGCTCAGCACGAAATCGTGCGTGACCTGCGACGGTTCGGATTGGGGCGTCAGCACCGGCGACCAGCCGTTGCCAGGCGAGACGAGCAGCGCGGTACTGGGGGCGGAGTCTCCGTCGGAACCGCCGCCCCCGCCGCCACAAGCGAGCCCGCACAGCGCGAGCGAGCCGATGGTGAGCGCTCTCCATCCGGGATGGCGGTCGCGAGCCCGCGTATGTCCCGAACCTGCCCTAGGCCGAGCTTGCAACTCGGACGCGCGAGCATGCGGTCGAGCCGCTTCGAGCCGGTGAACCTCTTTCATCCCCTGCACCCACCGGTGTGCGGAGCAGGCCCCACTGCCCGCCGCCGTGCACCGTCTCCTGGCGTGCATCTTTCGTGCACGTGGAGCGGATTTCTTGAGGTTTCGCGTTCGGCCGGACGCGGGAGCCCAACTAGCGGCCAAGGGGGTGGGAGTTTCTTTCTCGGCGAGTGGAGAGCGTTTTTTTCTCGCGTGTCGCCCGCTGTCGGATTCCGTCGGGCATGTGCGCGCGGTACAAGGAAGCGGATGCAGATGCAGCGCAGACCAAGTCGCATCCCTCGCCGCGCAAGGTCCGCGCCCCGCCATTCCTTCCCCGGCCTGGGGCTCCACGTGTTCCGATGTGCGGCATAGCGGGAGCGGTCGGTCAACTCGATGCCGAACTGATCGACGCCGTCCGGCGCGCGTCGCAGGCCCAGTCCCATCGCGGGCCGGACGGATCCGGCGAGTGGTCCTCGGTCGGCCCGCAAGGCGGAAGCGGGGTCTTTCTGTGTCACCGGCGCCTGTCGATCCTCGATCCGGACCCGCGATCGGCGCAGCCGATGCACGAGCCGTCGGGCGGGGCCGTGATCACGTACAACGGGGAGCTGTACAACTTCCCCGAGTTGCGCGAGGGGCTCGAACGGGCCGGCGAGCGCTTCCGCACGACATCGGACACCGAGGTGCTGCTGCGGGACTGGGCGCGTCGCGGTCCGGACTGTCTGGGCGATCTGCGTGGCATGTTCGCCTTCGCCGTGTGGGAGCCGCGCACGCAGACGCTATCGCTGGCGCGCGACCGGCTGGGCATCAAGCCGCTCTACTTGGCCAGCGCGCGCTCCGCGACCGGGGGCAGCGCGATCCTGTTCGCCTCGGAATTGCGCGCGCTGCTCGCGACCGGGCTCGTCGAGCGGCGACTCTCGGGCGACGGCCTGTCGAGCTACCTGTGGAACGGCTTCGTGCAGGGGCCGCAAACGATCGTCGCCGGGATCGAGCTGCTGCCCGCCGCGCACTTCGTGCAGATACGAGCCGAACAACCGCGGGTCGCACCGCGGCGCTACTGGTCGCTGCCGATCGAGGCTCGCGGAACGGCCACGCTCGAGGACCTGCGCGCGTGCCTTCAGCAGACCGTCCAGTGCCACTTGCTCTCCGATGTTCCGCTGGGCGTGTTCCTGTCCGGAGGAATCGACTCGAGCGCCGTGGCCCGGCTCGCGATGCAGGCGCGTACCCAGCCCGTGCGGACGTTCAACATCGCGTTCGAGGAGCAGGCCTTCGACGAGTCCGCCCACGCGCGCTCCGTGGCCGCTTCGATCCACAGCGAGCACCATGAGATCCTGCTGACCAAGTCCGAGTTTGGACGTGACTTGCCGCAAGCGTTGGGCAGCCTCGACCAGCCGACCTTTGACGGCATCAACAGCTACTTCGTCAGCCGCGCGGTGCGCGAACGCGGGGTGACCGTGGCGCTGGCCGGGACGGGGGGGGACGAGCTGTTCGGCGGCTACAAGAGCTTCGAGGATCTGCCGCGCGCGCGACGTGTCGCGGCGTGGTTGGGTTGGATGCCGCGCGGACTGCGTCGGCGCTGCGGCGAGCAGCTGCTCCGGCTGCGCGGCGGAACCGGCGCAGCCTTTCCTCCACAGACGCGCTGGGGCAAGCTCGCCGACGTGCTGGGGTCGGACCTGTCCTGGGTCGAGCTGTACCAGGCGGCCTATGCGCTCTACACCGAGAGCGCGCACGGGCAGTTGCTCGGGCGGCGTCCGGGAAGCACATCCGATCACGGTCTGTGCGCTGAGCGCCGCGTCGAACTCGACGAGCTGACGCGTCGCGGGAACGCGCGCGAAATCGTGTCCCGGCTCGAGCTGGCGAACTTCATCGAGAATCGGCTGCTGCGCGATACCGACACCACCTCGATGGCCGTTTCGCTCGAGGTGCGCGTGCCGCTGCTCGACCACCGCCTGCTCGAAACGGTCTGGGCGCTTCCGGAGGGACTGCGCTTCGGCGCGGCACGCGGAAAGCAGGCGCTGCGCGCGGCCGCCCTCGGAGATCTACCCCCGGAAACCTTCGATCGTCCCAAGTCGGGCTTCGTGCTGCCGATCGATTCCTGGTGCCGCGATACGCTCAAGGAGCAGGTTGCCGCGGTGCTGCACGATCGCGCGGCCTGCGCCCGGATCGGGATCTCGCCCGAACCCTTGGCGGCGCTTTGGAAGGCCTTTCAGGCCGGTTCGCCCGGACTGTACTGGTCGCGAGTCTGGTCGCCGTACGTCTTGCTCTCGTGGTGCGCGGCTCAACGCGTGCAGGCTTGATCGCGAGGGCGGGTTCAGTCGATATTGGTCCGTGCCATTCGCGCCGGCCGAGCGCGCGAAGGGCCGAACAGCCGAAGAGCCGAAGAGCCGAAGAGCCATGCCGCCCCTGCAGGACTTCGATCGGGATGGATTCGCCGTGCGCAAGGGCTTCCTCACGGCGGACGAAACCGCGGATCTCGAGCGCGCCGTGCGCGAAGCTCAGGTCGCCGTTCCGGAGAGCAGCAGCCTCGACCGAGTGGGCCTGGTCTTCAAGCACAACCTGTTCCGGCGCAGCAAGCGGCTGCAGGACTTCGTCTCGTCGAAGAAGGTCGTGCACCTGTTGCGCGAATTCGCCGGTCCCGACTTCTGGATCCGCTGGGATCAATCGATCGAGAAGGTGCCCGGCGGCGCGCCGTTCCCCTGGCACCAGGACAACGGCTACAGCGGCCTGCGCGATCCGCACTATCAGTTGTGGATCGCCCTGACGAGCATGACGCGCGAGAACGGCGGCCTCTGGTTGCAGCGCGGCAGTCACCTGTCGGGCGTCCGCGGGCACGGCACGCAGGGTCCGCACGTCGTCACGCCGGCCGACGAACGCGATGCCGTGTTCGTCGATGCCGAACCCGGCGATGCGCTGGTGTTCTCATCGTTCCTGCTGCACAAGACCGACGCCAACTCCACCGCTTCCAAGCGCCTGGCCTACGTGATCGAGTACATGTCCATGGATCATTTCGATCCGTACATCGACGGGCCCTACTTCGTCGCCGCGCGCGGCGGTGAACCCGCGCCGGAGTTCGTGCGCTACTTCCGTGGCCGGTTGTCGCCGGCCACGCAGTTGAAGTACCTGCGACCGCGGCTGGAGCGCGGCGCGCGCGCGCTGCGCCACGGTTGCGCCAAGCTGCTCGGGCGTTGATCTCAGCGACCGCGTGGCCGGCCCGCAGCCGCCGGCCGCCCGGCTACCAGTTGCAGGGCGTGAGTTCCAAGCCCTGCGAGAACTGCACCGAGTCGGGGAAATTGGTGCCAACGCTGCAGGCCTGCACGTCGAGCTTGGTGCCGAGGAGCGAAGGATCGTTCGGCAGAGCCTTGACCAGCGTGGCGCGGCCCTGGATGTCGAACAAGACGGGGTAGGTGAGCAGCGCCGACGGATCGATCAGCAGCGTGCCGCCGAAGAGCGGAAGCTCCGCCCGGTTGGCCGACGCGCCGACCGTCCCGAGACCGCTGCCGTTCGCTCCGTGGATCGCGAACGCCACCGGCATGCCCAGCACGCCGGGAGTCAGCGCTTCCAAGACCAGCGAGCCGGATCCACCGCTGGCTGAGCCGTAGCTCGTCCAGCCGCAGGGTGCGGGCGGGTTCGGCTCGTCCACGCGCAATTCGGCGACGCTGATGAACTGCTCGGCGCCCGCCGCGTCTCCGTGCAGCCGCACGGCGTCCCCGAGCACGGGCGGAAACACGAATGTGAACGTCTCGTAGCCTGCCCCGGGGCTCGGATCCCCTGGATAGGCAGGTGTGGCGACAACCTGCGGGATCGCGCTCCAGTTGCCGGCGAGGTCCCGCACCTGCAGTTCCAGATTCGCGAAGCTGCCACCGGAGACCTGGTTCAAGCCTTCCTGGAACACGAGGCGCGAGAACAGGCGCGGACCGTCGAACGAGTAGCCGATCCAATCGGGGCCCGCGGGCAGCGAACTGTGCTGCGTGTCGTACTGAGCCCACAGGCTCGTCGAGGCGGGGGCGGGCCAGGTCTCGTTGCGGATCGTCTCGATCTCCTGACTGCCTGCGCCCGTCGGCCCGCTGGGAGTGAGCTCGAGCACGCGCGCGATCGGCGTGCCCTGTGCGGTGATGTCGCGATGCGGCGCGGGAGCGGGCAGGGGCACGGCCATCAGCGCGCGCAGCTCGGCGCAGCTCATGAATTCGAAGCCGCTCGAGCCACCAGGTACGCCGCGCAAGCGGATCGCATCCCCGGCGAGCGGGTCGAAGCGCAGCGCGTAGACCTGGAAGGGTTGGCCGTCGAAACCAGGCTGGCCGGCCGCCTCGAACGGATACGACGGATCGATACGCAGGCCCGAAGCGAGTTTCCAGACGCCTGCTTGTCGAACCTCGACCCACAGGTGTTCGAACCAACCTCCGAGTGACAGGTGCACGCCTTCCTGGAATTGCAGTCCGTTGAAGACTGCGTTGATTCCGACGGGCACAGCCAATTCGTACCCGATCCAGTCGTCGTTGCCCTGGTCGCCGTAGTGGAAGCTGTCGTACTGCAGGTAGTCCAGCGAGTTGGGAGGTGGAAACACACCGTCGCGCACTACCTCGATGTCGGGATTCCCACCGGCGAGTGAACTGGGAGGATTCAGGGACTGCAGTCGAGAGATCGGAGTGGCCTTGCCGCTCACGTCGAGTACGTTGTGCTCCGGAAAGACATAGACGCGCTGCGTCGTACTCAGTCCCTGGCTGTCCATCGCGCTGAGTTGGACCTCGAAGTAGTTCAACTCGCCGACCCCGGAGTGCTCCTGCAACTCGAACGTGTCGTTCGAACTCGTCGACGTGTAGATCCCCGGGTGCACATGGTTGTCGTGGATCAGGTTGATCGTCCACTGCACCCCGATCGGACCGTCCTCGGGATCGATCGCCGAGCCCGACAGTTGCAGTGTGTGCGGTGCCTCGAACGTGTCTCCTTGAAGCGGGCTGTTCAGCACGACGACCGGCGGGCTGTTGCCCGCCCAGATCGGGATTTCGAGCGTCGCGCTCGCGCCGAGCGGATCGGTGGCCGTGACCTTGGCGACATAGCTGCCCGCCGTCGTGTACGTGTGTTGGACCTGTGGGCCCGTCGCGGGCGCGCTCTGATCCCCGAATTCCCAGGTGACCGCCAGCGGATCATTGTCGGGATCGAACGAGTTCGTCGCCTGGAATTGCACCTGGAGCGGCAAGGAGCCGCTCTGGGGCGAGGCGCCGGCCAGCAGCACCGGCGTCAGGTTCGTGCCGTAGTGCAACTGCAGCAGTCGGCTCGTCGTGTGTTCGAGCGACAGGAACCACACGTCGCCCGTCAGCGGGTGTCGCTCCATGTCGACGACGTTGCCGATATTCTTGCCGAACTGGTGGATCGCGATCGGCGCGTGGTTCGAATCGAGCTCCAGCGTCCGGATCCAGCGCTGCGCGTAATCGGCGAAGAACATCCTTCCGTTGAACGCCGCGGGGTACGAGCCCCCCGTGTAGAAGCAGCCCGCGATCATCGAGTTGCCGTTGAATCCCTGCGCCAGCGGGTTGCCGTTCTCGTCGTAGTGGATCCCCGCCGGCAGCAGCAGGCTCGGATCGCCGTGGTGACAAGACAACAGCGGCGCGGTCAGTACCCCGAAGATCGGTCCGCCGCACGGCGTCGTGAACGGATTGGGCGGCACCGCCTGCTGGTACAGCGGCTGAGGGTAGAAGCCCTCGAAGCACGGCCAGCCGAAGTTCTCGCCGCCGCGGACGAGGTTCAGCTCCTCATAGGTGCTCCATCCCACATCGCTCGCGACCAGGAAACCCGGCTGCGCGTCGAACGGATCACTCGACCCGGTGCCCGGCACCAGACAGGTGCGGAACGGGTTGCGCAGGCCCAGCGCCCAGGTGCGCGAACGATGGCTGGAGAGGTTGCCGTCGAAGAACGGATTGTTCGGCAGGCCCTGCCCCGTCTGCGGATCGATGCGCAGGATCTTGCCGGCCAGCGAAACGAGATCCTGCGACCGCGCCGAGCCGGAATCCTGGTTCTTCGGCGTCGGCCCGAGCAAGCCGGTGACCGGGTGCACGAAGTCGTCGAAGGCCGGGTCATCCTGCCCGCCGAAGTCCGTGAAGTCGAAGTGCGCGCCATCGCCGGTCGCGACGAGCAGCGAGCCGTCCGTTCCGAAGTGCATCGAGCCGTTCGAGTGCGAGTGATGCACGCTCGCGATGCCGTCGGGGACGCTGCCGTCGGCGAGCTGGTTGCCGAGCAGCACCTCGCGCGAGGCCGGGAGCGCCGTGATGGATCCGCCGGCGTCCAGCGTCTGGTAGCGCGCGAGACGCGAAAACGAGTAGCGCTGGTCCTGGTTGAACGGCCAGTCCTGGCCGGGGACTGGCGACACCGTATAAAGCAGATAGATCCACGAGTTCGGGCCGCCGTCGGGCGTGTACCCCGGTTGCAGCTCGACGGCCAGCAGGCCGCGGTCCCAGTCGTTGTTGACCTCCGCGCTCAGGTCGATCAGCGGCGCCGCCTGCAGCGTGTCGTTCCGAAACACGCGCACGAGGCCGGGCTTCTCGGCCAGGAAAATCGTTCCATCCGCGGCGAAGGTGAACCCGACCGCGTAGCTGAGCGGGGGGCCGTGCTGCAGCGTCTCGAAGTGGTTCGGCAGATCGGCGCGGGCCGCGCCGGCCGGGAGCGAGGCCACGATCAGCAGGGCCGGCAAGCGGCTGGGGAAGAACCTGCGCATGTTGAGGAGCATGGAGCGAGATCGAGTCCGCCTCGCTAGTGTAGCCCGGGCCGGGGTGCGGCTTCGACCTCGCTGCGCCTGGGATCCGCGGGCCGCGCGGGCTAGCCTACGCGGTCTGCGCTGCTGCTTCCGCCCATGACCATGACCCGCAACGACGATATCCGCGTCCGCTACGCGCCAAGCCCCACTGGCAAGCAGCATATCGGCGGCGCGCGCACCGCGCTCTTCAACTGGGCCTACGCGCGCCGGCACGGCGGCAAGTTCTTGCTGCGCATCGAGGACACCGACGAGGGGCGCTCGACGCGCGAGTACGAGACCGCGATCCTCGAGGGGCTGGCCTGGCTCGGCCTGGACTGGGACGAGGGCCCGGACATCGGAGGTCCGCACGGCCCGTACCGGCAGTCGGAGCGCTACGCGCGCTACACGGAGATGGCGCAGTTGCTCGAGGCCAAGGGCGCCGCCTACCGCTGCTTCTGCACGACCGAGCGACTCGATCAGCTGCGTGAGGCACAGGAGAAGAACAAGGAGAAGCCCGCGTACGACGGCAAGTGCCGTGACCTCCAGCCGGCCGAGCGCGCCACGCGCCTGGCGGCCGGCGAGCCCGCGGTGCTGCGCTTCAAGGTGCCGGCGGGTGCGACCAGCTTCACCGACCTGATCCGCGGCGAGGTCGTCTTCCAGAACAAGGAGGTCGACGACTGGGTGATGGTGCGTGCCGACGGCACCCCGATCTACAACTTCGCCGTGGTGTGCGACGACGTCGACATGCGCATCACGCATGTGCTGCGCGGCGAGGAGCACTTGACCAACACGCCCAAGCAGATCCTGCTCTATCAGGCGCTGGGCCTTGCGTTCCCGACCTTCGGCCACCTGCCGCTGATGCTCGGAACGGACGGGAAGAAGCTCTCGAAGCGCACCGGCGACACGGCGCTGCAGGACTACCGGGACAAGGGCTACCCCAAAAAGGCGATCGTGAATTTCCTGTGCCTGCAGGGCTGGGCCCTGGACGGCAAGACCGAGGTGTTCGGGATCGACGAGCTGGTCAGGAACTTCGATCCGACGCAGGTCAGCAAGGCGGGCGCGGTCTTCGATCTCGACAAGTTCCGCTGGCTGGCGGGCGAGTATCTGCGCAAGGAGCCGCTCGAAGAGCTGTTCGAGCATTGCGCGCCGTACCTCGTCGCGAGCGGGCGGGTCGGCCGCGAGGAACTCGTGACGCGCCGCGCGTGGTTGTTGCAGGCCCTGGCCTTGGAGAAGGACCGCCTGCACATCTACTCGGAGTTGCCCGAACGCCTGACCTGGGCCTTCGCCGAGGATCGCGCGGTCGTCTACTCCGAGGCCGCGCTGATCAACGTGCGCAAGCAGACCGACTGGAAGGGGACGCTGAGCGCCTATCTGGAGTGGTTGAGGCCCAAGCTCTCCGATCGGGTCGCGAAGGATGCGCTGCGCGATGCGACCAAGGCCTGGGTCGCGGAACGCAAGCTGAAGATGCCGGCGCTGTTCCAACCGCTGCGTTGCGCGCTGACGGGGGAGGCCGGCGGACCCGACCTGTTCGATTCGATCGAGCTGATCGGCGCCGAGCGGGCGCTCGTCCGGCTCGAGACTGCGTTGGTTCGGATGGCCTGACGGTTCGTTCGACCGGGCTGCGGAGCCCGTGATCGCGCGCGTTTCAGCCTCCGTACCAGCGGTGGAACGTGTACTTCGTGCGGACCAGCTCCATGTCGAGGTCGAAGGCGACCTTGATCATCCCGTAGTTGTTGAGCTGCGTGTCGGCGTCCTTGTAGGCGCCGCTGCTGGTCCACACGTGGTGCTGCGACAGCATGCGCCCGACGCCCGAGCGCGGATCGGCGACCGCCAGCAGCGCGCGGCCGGAAACGAGCACGCCGGTGTGCCGTTCGAGCTCGCGCTCGAGCCGGTGGCCGAGGAACCCGGCCAGCCGGCCCGCGCTCGTTTCGGCCACCCAGACCTGTGCGTCACGCTCCGGCGCGAGCGAGAGCTCCAGGTAGTTGCGCGCCCAGCGCGCCATCAGCCGGCCCGCGTCGCGCCGCGGCAGGTGCTCGTCGAGGTGATAGCGATTGAGCGTGAACGCGCGTGCGGACAACTCCTCGATCGCCGGCAGGTCGCGCGGCTCGGCCGCGCGCAGCACGCCCTCGAAACCGTGCTCGGCCGGAAGCACCACGCCGCGCCCGCGACGCTCGGTGTCGTGCGTGAGCGTGACCAGCGTCTCGACCAGCCGGAATCCCGCATCGGTGAATTCCTGGTAGGCGGCGAGATCGGCCGTGTCGACTCGAAAGCTGACGTGCAGCACGCGCTCGCGCTCCACCAGGGACGACAATCCCGCGAGCAGCGCGCGCTGGACCGCGCGCGGGTTGGGATGGTCGGCGCGCGCGAGAGCGATCGGGATCCCCGCCATGCGCAGACCGAACAGTCGGGAGTCGTCGTCGAGGTGCTGCAGCAGCAGCAAGCCCGCCGGCGCACCGTCGGGATCGCACGCGACGAGGCGCCGCACGTCGTCGCGCGCGCACAGCTGTCGCACGCGCTCGACGAAGTGCGCGTGCTCACGCTGCGGCTCGATCGAGCGATAGCGGCGGTAGTCGCCGAACGGATATCCGGCGCATAATTCCTGCAGTTCGTCCGTGCCGAGCGCTTCGGACGTGCGAACGACCGGCGTGCTCACCGGCGCGCGGCGCGCGCGCGCGCCGGATCGAGCCAACGGTAGACGGTCGAGCCCCACCCCATGCCGCCTCCCAGCGCGAGCATCAGCACGTGGTCACCGTCGCGGAAGCGGCCGGCGCGCACGGCCTCGTCGAGCGCGGTGGGCACGCTCGCGCTGGACGTGTTGCCGGTGTGGTCGATCGCCCAGACCAGCCGATCGGGCTGGATGCCGGTCGTGCTCAGGCTCTCGAGCACGATGTTCTCGCTGGCATGGTGCGGAATCAGCCAGTCGACCTGGTCCGCGCGCAGGCCCGCGCGCGCCAGCGCCTCGGCGATGCAGCGGCGCGCCGTGTCGACCGCGAACGCGTAGACGCTGCGGAACTCCGACACCAGATGGTGCTCGCCGATCGCCAGCCGCTCGGCCGTCAGCGGTCGGCGCGTGCCGCCGGCCGGCACGCGCAGCGCCATGCCGGCCGCGCCATCGGTGCCCGCGTAGAAGGACAGGAAGCCGTGGGGCCGGCCCGTTGCCTGCTCGGGCAGCTCGAGCGCCTCGAGCACGACCGCGCCCGCCGCATCGGCGAACAGGCCGCTCATGCGAAAGTCGCGCTTGTCGATCAGGTGCGTCATCTTCTCGGCGGCGATCACCAGCGCGCGGCGATAGCCGAGATTGGCCATCAGCGAATCGGCCACCATCAGCGCATTGAGGAAACCAGGGCAGGCATCCTGCAGTTGATGGCAGACCGCCTTGGTCCCCAGTTCCGCCTGCACGAAGGACACCGAGTGCGGTGCGACATGATCGCTGGTCGCGGTCGCGAGCACGATCAGATCGAGCTC
>Ga0194121_10006662_pt1 | contig 15388 bp, 14 predicted proteins | sample TA2MahCa50mmetaG_FD_148609 | JGI IMG/M metagenome (GOLD analysis project Ga0194121, IMG submission 148609) | Freshwater microbial communities from Lake Tanganyika, Tanzania - TA2015020 Mahale Deep Cast 50m | ecosystem: Environmental > Aquatic > Freshwater > Lake | place: Tanzania: Lake... | reverse complement strand
AGCCCGAAGTCGCGCAGCCGGAGTCGCCCGCCGCGGTCGCGCCGACGACCGGCAATCCGTTCGGCATTCCTGCCGGTTCGTCGACCATGCCGGGCGTGATCGCGCCGGCGCCGCGGCCGCAGGCGCAGCCGCAGTCGTCGCAGCAGCCGCAGCAGTAGTCGCAAACCGCGTACAATAAAGCGCACACCTGTTCACGCTTCCCGGTTCTGCGTGAACGACCGTTCTCGCTGCATGTCCGAGATCGACCGCTTCAAACCCGACGATCGCCGCGGCGTGGACACGCTCTATCGCCGGACGCACGGACCCGATGCCGCCGAGGCGAACCGGCTGCGATGGGACTGGCAGCACCGCCGCAATCCGTACAACCCCAGCGGACAGCCGGGGATCTGGGTCGCGCGCGAGGGGCCGACCGTGGTCGGCCAGTATCCGACGCTGCCGGTCCGGATCTCGCTCAGGGGGCTCGAGGTCGACGGCGCCTGGGGCACCAGCGCGCTGGTCGCACCCGAGCGGGACAGCCAGCGGCTCGACGAGGCGCTCGTCCGCGCGTGGGATCGCAACACGGGCGCCGTGCTGACGCTCGGCGCGGCCGGCGACGCGCGGCGCCTCTTCGATCGGCTGCACTGGCCGCCCGCGCACGCGCTGCCGTGCCTCGTGAAGCCGCTGACGCGGCGCGCCGTCCGCCTGCCGAACTGGCCGATGCCGCTCAACCGCCTGATGTCGGCCGTGACGCACCCGGTCATCCGCGTCGTGGCGCGCTCGCGGCCGCTCCGGGCGGAGTGCGAGCCGATTCGCCGGTTCGACGTGGAGTTCACGCGGTTGTGGGAGCGGCTCGCGCCGAAGTTCGATTTGGCCGTGCGGCGCGACGCGCCGTACCTGAACTGGCGCTACGTCGAGCCGCCGCACGTGCGCTATTCGGTCGTGGCGCTGCGTCGGCAGGGCGAGCTGCACGGCTACGCCGTCTACCGCCACCGCCACGAGCCGCTCGGCCGCGTGACCATGCTCGTCGACTTCCTCGTGGATCCGGACGACGTCTCGGGCCTGAAGACCTTGCTCCGCTGGGTCGACCGCGTCGCGCGCGCCGAGGACGCCGACAAGGTGCGCTGCCACGTGATGCACGGCGTCTTCCGTCGCGTGCTCCGACGCAACGGCTACTTCAACGTCAAGTCGGCGCTCGAGGTGAGCGTCAAGATCAACACCGTCCAGGTGCCGAAGGGGTTCTACGACGACACCGACGGCTGGCACCTCACCTCGGGCGATTCGGATCAGGATCATTGACGCCGCGTCCGGACGACACGGCCTGCGTGCTCTATGACTCTCACTGAGAAGGTGAACGCCGAGATCGCCGGCGCGATGAAGGCGAAGGACTCCGCGCGCCTGTCGGCGCTCCGCATGATGAAGGCGGCCATCATGAACAAGGAGGTCGAGAAGGGGCGCACGCTGAACGACGCCGAAGTGGTCCAGGTCGTGACGACGCTCGTCAAGCAGCGGCGCGACTCGATCGAGCAGTTCTCGAAGGCCGGCCGCACCGACCTCGTCGACAAGGAGACGGGCGAGATCGCGGTCCTCGAAGCGTACCTGCCTCCCGCCGCCACGGCCGAGGAGATCGACGCCGCGGTCGCGGCGGCGATCGCGGACACGGGCGCGGCCTCGCCCACAGACGTGGGCAAGGTCATGAAGGCCGTCATGCCGAAGCTCGCCGGCAGGGCGGCGGACGGCCGCGCGGTCAACGAAGCCGTTCGGCGCAAGCTTGGCGCCTAGCCCCCCCGCCTCCTCCTCAGCCACGCTCGCGCGCTCCGCCGCGTCCGCCGGCGCGGCGACGATGACGAGCCGCATCCTGGGCGTCGTGCGCGAGCAGGTGCTGGCCGCGCTCTTCGGGGCCGGCAACGCCATGGACGCGTACAACGTGGCGTACCGCATCCCGAACCTGGTGCGCGATCTCTTCGCAGAGGGCGCGATGAGCAGCGCGTTCGTGCCGACGTTCACGCGCCACCTGACCACGGCGGGCAAGGCGTCGGCCTGGCGCCTCGCCAACTACGTTGTCAACGGCCTGACCGTCATCACGCTGCTCATCGTGGCGGTCGGGATCGTGTTCGCGGAGCCGCTGGTGGATCTCTTCGCCGGCGCCTACCGCAGCGTCCCGGGCAAGCTCGAGCTGACGGTGTTCCTCACGCGGCTCATGCTGCCGTTCCTCACGTTCGTCGCGCTGGCCGCCGCGTGCATGGGCATGCTCAACTCCCTGCACCGGTTCTTCATTCCCGCGCTGTCGCCCGCCACCTACAACGTCGCGATCATCGCCTGCGCGCTGCTGCTCGTGCCGGTGATGCCGGACCTCGGCCTGGAGCCGATCACGGCGGTCGCGTGCGGAACGCTCATCGGCGGCGTCGCACAGCTCGCGCTGCAGTGGCCGGTGCTGCGGCGCGAGGGGTTCCGCTACCGCCCCGTGCTCGACTGGCGCGACGAGGGGCTCCGCCGCGTGCTGCTGCTGATGGGGCCCGGCACGATCGGACTCGCGGCCACCCAGGTCAACGTCTTCGTCAACACGGTGCTCGCCACCGGCGAGGGCACGGGCGCGGTCTCGTGGCTCAACTACGCGTTCCGGCTGATGTACCTGCCGATCGGCCTGTTCGGCATTTCGATTGCGACGGCGACACTCCCGGCGGTCTCCCGGCATGCCGCGCTCGACGATGAGCACCGCGTGCGCGGGACGGTGGCCGACGGCCTGGCGCTCATGCTGATGCTGAACGTGCCGGCGACGGTCGGGCTGGTCGCGCTCGCCGTGCCGATCGTGCGGGTGATCTTCGAGCGCGCGGCCTTCACCCCGGCGGATACGGCGGCCACGGCGGCGGCGCTCCAGTTCTATGCGATCGGGCTGGTCGGCTACTCGGTCGTGCGCATCGCGTCGCCGGTCTTCTACGCGCTCGGACGGCACCGCACGCCCGTGCTCGTCAGCGTCGCCAGCGTTCTCGTGAACGTGGCCCTCAACATCGCGCTCGTCCGGGTGATGGGGTATCAAGGGCTGGCGCTCGGCACCTCCGTCGCCGCGCTCTTCAACGCGGCGCTGCTGCTGGTGCTGCTGCGCCGCCGGCTGGGCGGGATCGACGGACGGCGCATCGCCGGCGCGTTCCTGAGGATCGCTGTCGCGTCGCTGCTGATGGCGGCCGCGGCAATCGCCGTCGAGGGCGCGGGCTCCCGCTGGCTGCCCGGCGACGCGCTCCTCCTGCAGATCGTGCGGCTGGCGGCCGCCATCGGCGCCGCGCTTGCCGTGCTCGCCGGGGCCGCGCACCTTCTCGGCATCCGCGAGTTCCGCGAGGGGATGGCGATGGTCGCGCGCAGGCTGCGGCGATGAGGCTCGGCCTCCACCCCACCGTGCTGCTGCTCGCGTCCACGCACTTCATCGTGGACGGCTTCGGCAACATCTACGCGCCGCTGCTGCCGTTGCTCATCCCGCATCTGAATCTCTCGCTCGCCGGGGCCGGCACGCTCCAGATGTGCTTCCAGCTCGCCAACTCCGTCGCCCAGCTCGGCTTCGGCCACATCGCCGACCGCTGGCGGCCGCGCGCGCTCGTCGTCGTGGGACCAGTCGTGACCGTCGTGGGCCTGGCGCTGATCGGGCTGGCGCCCTCGGCGCTGGTGCTCGCCATCATTCTCATCGGCGGCGGGCTGGGGGGCGCTGCCTTCCACCCGCCCGCGGCCGCGCTGGTGCATCGGGTGAGCGCCGAGCGCAAGGCGTCGGCGATGTCGTTTCACCTCACGGGAGGCGCGCTGGGCTTCGCGCTCGGACCGATCGCGTTCGCACCGTTTGCCGAGCGCTACGGCCTGCACTGGACGCCGCTGCTCATGCTGCCGGCGCTCGGCGTGCTGGCGTTCCTGCTGCCGCGGGTGCCGCCGATCCCGCACGCCCGCGATCGCGGCGGGTCGGGCGGTCTGCGGGCGCTCCGGCCGTACCGCCGGCCGCTGACCCTGCTCTACCTGATCGTCGTGCTCCGCACGCTCGCCTCACTCAGCTTTGCGACCTTCATCCCGGTGATGCTGACGCGGCGCGGCATGTCGGTGTCGGAAGCCGGCACGGCCATGGCGATCTACCTCGTGGCCAGCAGCGTGGGCGGGTTTCTCGGCGGTCCCGTGGCGGACCGCTGGGGCCCGCGCAACGTGATTCTCTGGTCGCTCGTCGTCGCCGTGCCCTTCCTGGCCATCGGGCCGTTTCAGACCGGCTGGACGTTTGTCGCCCTCGTGTCGGTCGGCGGCTTTCTGCTGCAGTCGACGCTCCCGGTCAATGTCACCTTTGGCCAGATGATCGCCCCCATCAGCGCCGCCACGGTCTCATCGCTGATGATGGGCTTCGGCTGGGGCATGGGCGGACTCAGCGTCCCGTTTGTCGGGATGATGGCCGACCGCATCGGCATTGAACGGGCGCTCGTCGTCATGGCGTTCACGCCGCTCGTGGCGGCGCTGTGCGCGGTGCCGCTGCCCGGCGGGCGCCTGGGGCACACCCCGGCCCGGGCGGCCGATCTGGGCACGGCCGAGAGCCTGGGCACGGATGTTGCTCAGCAACCCAGGGTTGGAACAGACTGAAGCCTGATGCGTCGCTACCCCGCCACGTCCACGTCCTCGTTCTCCTTCGGACCGGGGCCGCTGACGCCTGCGATCAAGGCGCTGATTGCCGCCAATGTGGCGGCGTTTCTCGTCGCCTTCGTCGCCCCGGCCGTGACGCTCCTGCTGGGTCTGCGGCCGGCCGACGTCGTCGAGCGGCTGTTCGTCTGGCAGCCGGTCACCTACATGTTTCTGCACGGCGGGATTTTCCACATCCTGTTCAACATGCTCGCGCTCTGGATGTTCGGCGTGGAGCTGGAGCGGATGTGGGGCAGCCGCTATTTCACCAAGTTCTACTTCGTGTCCGGCGGCGGTGCCGCGCTGACGACGCTCGTCGCATCGCTCCTGCCGGGGTTCGGCGACGGCGTGTACTACGCGCTGACGATCGGGGCGTCGGGCGCCGTCTACGGGGTGCTGCTCGCCTACGCGCTCTATTTCCCGCACCGGCCGATCTACCTGTACTTCGTCTTTCCGATTCCGGCGAAGTACTTCGTGATGATCATCGGCGCGATCTCGCTCCTGGCCTCGATGGGCGGGCCGGGCGGCGGCGTCGCGCACACGACGCACCTGGGCGGGCTCGTCGCCGCGTACCTCTATCTCAGGGGCGGCCGGATTCACGTCATGTCGGAGCTCCGGTACCGCTACCTGAAGTGGCGCATCAACCGGATGCGCCGCCGCTTCGACGTCTACTCCGGCGGACGGGCGGACGACGTCGATCGGAGGGTGCATTAGTTACCTGCTCGCACTCCACGGCAGGCGCGAGCCGCCGATGGCGAGGGCCAGCAGGCTGCCGAGGACCGGGAAGCCGGTGCCGTCGATCAGGAAAGCCGGATCGAAGACGAAGCCGCGCGCGACATGAAAGTTCGCCACCATCAGGAAGGCGACCGTAGCAGCCAGGCGGGTCCAGAAGCCGACGACGAGCGCCACCCCGGCCGACAGCTCGGCGACCGGCACCAGCCGCGCGAAGAGCGGCACGCCGGGCATCGCGACCGTTTCGATGTACCAGCGCGAGGTGGGCGGCGCGTCTGCCGCCCAGCCGGCCAGCCGCGCCGCGAGAATCCCGCTGTCGGTCAGCCACGCGGTCTTGTCGATGGCGTTGGACACGAAGAACGCCCCCATCGCCAGGGCCAGCAGGCGCAGGGCGATCGCGTACGGACCGCCCGCGGGAGTCGGTTTCTGCGCAGACGGCATCTAGTGGTACGTCCTTCCCCATTCGGGACTGGCCGCGCCGATGTCGCGGCCGGCGATGCCGCGGTCGAAAGGCTGTCGTGGACGGCGGTGCATCAGGCGAGACGGTCCACTAGCGTTCGCCCCCCAGCCAGTCGTGGCGCACCGGGCTGAACACGTCGAGCTCGAAGGTGTCCTCGAGCGCCTCGGCCTGGTGCGGCGTCCACGACGGGATGTGCAGCACCTCTCCCTCGCGCACGGTGATCTCCTCGCCGCCGACGACGACCTTGAGCGCGCCCTGGAGGATGTAGGTCATCTGCTCGCTCTCGTGCGCGTGCATCGGCACGAGCGCGCCCCGCTTCAGGTAGATCTGCGCCAGCATCTCCCGCTCGCCGGCCACGATCTTCTGCGAGACCATCTCGGTGATCTTGTCGAGCGCGATTTCGTCCCAGCGGTGCACGCGGGCGGTGGTCATGGCGCTCCCGATAGTGCCATAATTTGCCTCGTATGAAGGCGTCGACCCTGGCGGACGCGCGTGCCGCCACCAAAGGGACGCGGGCAGGCGGGCACGAGGGATTGACCAGGGACGAGCTGCTCACCGCCTATCGCCTGATGCTCCTGTCGCGCAAGGTCGACGACAAGGAGATTCAGCTCAGGAATCAGAGCCAGGCGTTCTTCCAGATCAGCGGCGCCGGGCACGAAGCGGTGCTCGTGGCGGCCGGCAGCCATCTGCGCGCCGGCTACGACTGGTTCTTCCCCTACTATCGCGACCGCGCGCTCTGCCTGACGCTCGGCATGACGCCGCTCGAGATGTTCCTGGCCTCGGTGGGCGCGAAGGACGACCCGAACTCGGGCGGGCGCCAGATGCCGTCGCACTGGGGGCACACGCGGCTCAACATTCCGTCGCAGAGCAGCGCCACCACGACGCAGTGCCTGCACGCCGTCGGCTGCGCCGAGGCGTCGCTCCTCTACCAGCGCGTGACGCAGATACCCGATGGCGACTCGCACAGCCATCCGGACGAAATCACCTACGTGTCGCTCGGCGACGGCGCGACGAGCGAAGGCGAGTTCTGGGAGTCGCTCAACACCTCGTGCACGCGCACGCTGCCGATCCTCTACCTCGTCGAGGACAACGGCTACGCGATCTCGGTTCCGGTCGAGGCGCAGACGCCCGGCGGCGACATCTCGCGGCTCGTCGAGCACTTCCCCGCGCTGCGCACCTATCGCTGCGACGGCACCGACTACCTCGCCAGCTACCGCACGCTCGGCGACGCGGTGGCGCACGTCCGCAGCCGTCAGGGCCCGGCGCTGGTGCACGCCACGGTGATCCGGCCGTACTCGCACTCGCTCTCCGACGACGAGCGGCTCTACAAGACGGCGGCGGAGCGCGAGGCGGAGGCGCGACGCGACCCGCTCGTCCGGATGCGCCACTGGCTCAAGGCCGAGGGGCTGGCCACCGACGCGGACTTCGCCGACATCGCGGCGGCCGTCGATCGCGAGGTGAACGCCGCCGCCGACCAGGCGCTCGCGGCGCCGCGGCCGGAGCCGGAGACCGCGTCCCTCTACGTCTTCTCGCCCGACGTCGATCCCACGTCCGACGCCTTCGCCACCGAGCCGCAGCCGCAGGACAGCCCGAAGACCATGGTCGGGATGATCAATGCCACGCTGCGCGACGAGATGGCGCACGATCCGCGGATCGTCGTCTTCGGCGAGGACGTGGCCGACGCCACGCGCGAGGAGGTGCTCGCGAGCGTCGACGGCAAGGGGGGCGTCTTCAAGGTCACGCACGGCCTGCAGCGGCGCTACGGCAGCGACCGCGTCTTCAACTCGCCGCTCGCCGAAGCGAACATCGTCGGCCGCGCCGCCGGGATGGCGCTGCGCGGGCTCAAGCCGGTCGTCGAGATTCAGTTCTTCGACTACATCTGGCCGGCGTTCATGCAGCTGCGCAACGAAGTCGGCATGATGCGCTACCGGTCGAGCAACCAGTGGTCGTGCCCGATGGTCGTCCGCGTGCCGATCGGCGGCTACCTGCGCGGCGGCGCGCCGTACCACAGCCAGTCGGGGGTGTCGATCTTCGCCCACTCGCCCGGCATCCGGATCGCGTTCCCGTCGAGCGCGGAGGATGCGGCGGGCCTGCTGCGGACCGCCATCCGCTGCGACGACCCGGTGCTCTTCCTCGAGCACAAGCATCTGTACCGGCAGCCCTACAACAAGGCGCCGTATCCGGGCGCCGACTACATGCTGCCGTTCGGCAAGGCGGCCGTCGCGCGCGAGGGGAAGGACGTCGTCGTCTTCACGTGGGGCGCGCTGGTGCACCGGTCGCTGCTCGCGGCGCACCAGGCCGAGCGCGCGGGCGTCGACGCCGCCGTCGTGGACCTGCGCACCATCGCCCCGTACGACTGGGACACGATCGCCGCGTACACGGAGAAGACGAGCCGCGTGGTCGTCGCGTACGAGGACCAGCTCACGTGCGGCTTCGGCGCCGAGATCGCGGCCCGCATCTCGCAGGAGCTGTTCGAGCATCTCGACGCGCCGATCCGGCGCGTCGCGTCGCTCGACTGTCCGGTCGCCTACGCGCCGGTGCTCGAAGAAACGATCCTGCCGAGCACCGACGACGTCCTCGAGGCCATTCGGGAGACCGCCGCGTACTGATCATGCGCGCCGCTCTCGCGGTGACGGTGCTGGCGCTGACCGCGCTCGGCGCACGCCCGGCCGCGCTGACGGTCGAGGTGCTGCGCTCGGTCGGCGGCCTGCCGCCGCACATCGTCGGCCTGTTCGAGGAGCCGCTCGCCTTCCAGCAGTCGCCCGGCGGCGCCTACTACGTCTTCGACCGGCGCGGCCACACCGTCTACGCGATCGATGCCGCCAGGAAGGCGGCGACCAAGCTGGTCGAGATCGGCCCGGAGACCGGGCGCATCATCCAGCCGCGCGGCTTCGACACCTCCCCGGCGGGGCCGTTCGTCGTCGCCGACGCGCCGCGGGGCGTCGAGCGCATCCAGATCTTCGGCGACACCGGCGCGCGGCTCGGCGGCTTCGCGCTCCCCGCGCGCCAGCGATCCGCGACGATCGTCCTCGGCGCCGCCGTGCTGAGCGGAATCGCCTCCGTCCAGTACGGCGCGGACAGCCTGCTCATCAGCCATCCCGAGAGCGGCGCGCTCATCACCGAGTACTCCACGGGCGGGCACGCGTGGCGCAGCATCGGCCGGCTGCGCGCGACCGGGCATGAGCACGACATCGACCTGCACCTCGCGCTCAACGTCGGCCTGCCGCTGCTGGACCCGACGGGCGGATTCTTCTACGTGTTCCTCGGCGGCCGTCCGATGTTCCAGAAGTACGACGGCGCGGGCCGCCTGCTCTTCGAGCGGCACATCGAGGGACCCGAGATCGACCGCTACCTCGCGGCGCTGCCGACCCGCTGGCCGACGCGGCGCATCGAGGATCGAGAGCTCCCGCTGGTGGCCCCGGCCGTCCGCACCGCGGCCGTCGATCCACGCGGGCAGCTCTGGGTGTCGCTCATGGAGCCGTACACGTACGTGTACGACACGCAGGGCGACAAGGTCCGAAGCATCCAGTTCAGCGCCGCCGGCGTCGTCAGTCCGACGAGCCTGTCCTTCACGCGCGACGGCCGGCTGCTCGTCACGCCCGGCTGCTACGAGTTCCGGCCGTAGCCGCGAAGGTCCGCCTTCGTCGTTCATCACGATGCTCTCGGCTTCCCAACTGACGCGCCGCTTCGGTGAGCGCGTCGCGGTCGACGACCTCACGTTCGAGCTGGTCCCGGGAGAGATCTTCGCGCTGCTCGGCCCGAACGGCGCCGGCAAGACGACGACGCTCCGGATGCTCGCGGGGCTGATCGCGCCGTCGTCCGGATCGGTGGGCGTCGGTTCGGAGATCCTCACGCGGGACACCGCGCCGCGGCTGCGCTCCCGGATCGGTCTGCTCACCGAGGCGCCGGGCCTCTGGGAGCGGCTGACCGTCCGCCAGAACCTGCTCGTCTACGCGCGGCTCCACGGCCTGCCGGACCCGCCGCGCGCCGTCGACGAGGCGCTGGAGGCGTTCGGACTGCGCGACCGCGGGGGCGACCTCGCCGCCGAGCTCTCGAAGGGACTGCGCCAGCGGGCCGCGCTCGCGCGCGCGCTGCTCCATCGCCCCGACGTCGTGCTGCTCGACGAGCCGACGGCCGGCCTCGACCCCGCCAGCGCGCGCGACGTCCGCGCGCTGGTCCAGCAGCTCCGCAGCGAGCGGCGGACGATCGTGATCTCCAGTCACAACCTGGACGAGGTCGAACGGATGGCCGACCGCGTCGCGGTGATGCGGGCGCGGCTCGTCGCGCTCGACACGCCGGCGGCGCTCCACGCGCGGCTGTTCGGCGCGCGCGTCCGCATCGCCGTCCGACAGCCGGCGGCCGCGTTCGTCGAGGTCCTCGCGCGCGCGGGCTTTGCCGACGTCCAGGTCCAGGATCGGACGCTCTCGGTCGCCGTCGACGATGAAGAGAGCGCGACGCCCGTTCTCGTGCGCCGGCTGGTGGAGGCCGGCGCCGACCTCCTGTCGGTCGCGCGCGAGCAGGCGCGGCTCGAAGACGTCTACCTGCACCTGCTGGACTCCGAGGCAGCGCCGGACGCGGCGAGGGCGGACCGTCGATGAGCCGCCTGCTGGCGCTCGTCGGCAAGGAGATGGCAGACCTGCGGCGCAATCCGGCGCTCGTCTTCCCCGCGATCCTCGCCGGCAGCCTCTCGATGCTCCTGCCGTTCGTCGTCGCGGTCCTCGTCCCGTCGCTTGCCGGCGAACGCCTGTCGGACTCGAGCGACATCGCGATCGCGCTCGAGAGGTATCGGGAGCATGGGGCGCTGGGCGGGCTCGACCCCGAGGCGGCCGCGCAGGCCTGGATCTTTCAGCAGTTCCTGGTCCTCCTCGTCCTCACCCCGGTGACGGGCGCGATGGCGATCGCCGCCGCCAGCATCGTCGGCGAGAAACAGGCGCGGACGCTGGAGCCGCTGCTGGCGACGCCGCTGTCGACCTTCGAGCTGCTCGCCGGCAAGGTCCTCGGGGCATTCCTGCCGGCGCTCGCGCTCACCGCGGCGACCTACGTCGTCTACCTCGCCGGCGTGGCGGCGTTGGCGGAGAGCGGGGCGTTTCGGGCGCTGCTGCTGCCGGCCTCGCTGGCCGTGACGTTTCTCCTCGGACCGCTCCTCTCGCTCGCGGCGCTGCAGCTCGCGGTCTGCGTCTCCTCGCGCGTCAACGACGCGCGCAGCGCGCAGCAGATCGGCGTCCTCGTCGTGCTGCCCCTGACGGCGGCGTTCGTCCTGCAGATCACGGGGATGCTGCGCCTCACGGTTCCGCTGCTGGGCGCCGCGGCGCTGGTGCTGGTCGGCGTGAACGCCGGCCTCATGCTCCTCGGCATCCGCCTGTTCGACCGGGAGTCGATTCTCACGCGCTGGAAGTAACATTCGGAGCGATGGTCATCCAGTCGGTCGCGGTCCTCGGCGCCGGCACGATGGGCGCCCAGATCGCCGCGCACGTCGCGAATGCGGGCGTGCCGGCCCTGCTCCTCGACGTCACAGCCGATGCCGCCAGGCAGGGGCTCGAGCGCGCGCGCAGGCTGAAGCCGGATCCGTTCTTCACCCCCGACACCTGGACGCTCGTCAGCGTCGGCAGCGTCGAGACCGACCTGTCACGGATCGGCGGCGCCGACTGGATCGTCGAAGCGGTGGTCGAGCAGATTGAGGTGAAGCGGACGCTGCTCGAGCGCGTCGACGTGGCGCGGCGGCCGGGTTCGATCGTCACGTCCAATACCTCGGGCATTCCGATCGCCGCGCTGGCCCAGGGGTGCAGCGACGACTTCCGGCGGCACTGGCTCGGGACGCACTTCTTCAATCCGCCGCGCTACCTGCACCTGCTCGAGGTGATCCCGACGCCCGAGACGAGCCGCGCGGTCGTGGAGCTCGTCAGCCACTTCGCGGACCATCGGCTCGGCAAGGGCGTCGTCATCGCCAAAGACTCGCCCGGCTTCATCGGCAACCACATCGGACTGTACGGGGTGATGCGGACGCTGCCGAAGGTCGCCTCGGGCGAGTACACGATCGACGAGGTCGACGCCATCACCGGGCCCCCGATCGGGCGGCCGAAGAGCGCCACATTCCGCACGCTCGACCTGGCCGGTCTCGACATCCTCGGGCACGTGGTCCGCGACTTCCACGCGCGCCTCCCGCGCGAGCGCGACGTCTGGGTGCTGCCGCCATTCGTCGCCCAGATGCTGGAGCGCGGCATGACCGGCGAGAAGGCCGGACACGGCTTCTACAGGCGCGAGCGGCGGCCCGACGGCGAATCCGAGATCCTGACGCTCGACCCGGCCACGCTGACGTTCCGCCCGCGGCAGCAGCCGCGGCTCCCCGCGATCGACGCCGCGGCGTCGGTCGCCGATCTGCGCGAGCGCGTGCGGACGCTGTTCACCGCCGCGGACCGGGTGGGCGCGCTGCTGCGCGAGACGCTCGCGCCCACGCTCGTCTACGCGGCGCTCGTAGCGCCCGAGATCGCCCACTCGGCCGACGACGTCGACCGCGTGATGCGGTGGGGATTTGGCTGGGAGCTCGGACCCTTCGAGCTCATCGACGCCATCGGGATCGAAGAGGTGCTCGGGGCCGCACGCCAGGCGAGCCCCCAGCTGCTGGCCGAGGGGATCCCGCCGCTCCTCGACGAGCCGCTCCGCCGCGGACGCCGGGCGATCCGCGACGGCGACGTCCCCCCCGCCGCACCAGACCTCCAGATACTGCGCACCGCCAAGGATCGCTCGGGAATCGTGCGGCAGAACGCCGGCGCCAGCCTCGTCGACCTGGGCGACGGCGTGCTCTGCGTCGAGTTCCACTCCAAGATGAACGTCGTCGGCGCCGACACGATCGAGATGCTCCACGCCGGCGTGCGCGAGGCGTCGCGCAATTTCGCGGCGCTGGTGGTCGGCAACGAGGCGACCAACTTCTCGGCGGGCGCCAACCTCCTCCTGCTGCTCCTGGAGGCGCAGGAGCAGAACTGGGAGGAGATCGACGCCAGCGTGGGCGCCTTCCAACAGGCCAACATGGCGCTGCGCTACGCCGCCGTCCCCGTCGTGGCAGCGTCGGCCGGGCTGACGCTCGGGGGCGGCTGTGAGATCGCGCTCCATGCCGACCGGGTGCAGGCCGCCGCAGAAAGCTACATCGGGCTGGTCGAAGTCGGCGTCGGGCTCATCCCTGCCGGCGGCGGCACCAAGGAGCTGCTCGCGCGCGCGGTCGAGGCGGTGCCGCCCGGCACGACCGACGCGCTCCCGCACGTCCAGCGCGCATTCGACCCGATTGCGTTCGCCAGGGTGTCGTCCAGCGCAGAGGACGCCCGCCGGCTGGGCTACCTGCGCCCGGTCGACGCCGTGACCATGAATCGCGAGCGTGTGATCGCCGACGCGAAGGCACGAGCCCTGCAACGGATCAGGGAGGGATATCAGCCGCCGCCCAGGCGCACGTCGATTCCCGTCGGCGGCGACACGGTGTTGGCGCCGCTCAAGCTCGGCATCCATCTGGCCTGGCGGGCGGGCCGAATCAGCGAGCACGACGTGCAGATCGGTCGCAGGCTGGCCGCGGTCATGGCGGGCGGCGCGATCCCCCATCCGGCCACCGTGACCGAGCAGGAGCTGCTGGATCTGGAGCGCGAGGCGTTCCTGAGCCTCGTCGCCGAGCGCAAGACGCTGGAGCGGATCCGGCACACGTTGAAAACTGGCAAACCCCTGCGAAACTAGGAAGTAGCCGGTAGCGGGTAGCCGATAGCCGGTAGGGACAGGTAGTGGGACATGAAGATCGTGGACCGGGGGGGCGGCACCCCCGTTGTGGTGGTTCCCGGCATTCAGGGGCGGTGGGAGTGGATGACGCCGGCCATCGACGCGCTGGCGCAGCGCTGCCGCGTCATGACCTTCTCGCTCGCGGATGAGCCTGCATCCGGCGCGACGTTCGACGTCACGCAGGGCTTCTGGTGCTACGTCGAGCAGATCCGGCTGGCGCTCGACGCGGCCGGAGTCGGTCGTGCGGCGATTTGCGGCGTGTCGTACGGCGCTCTGATCGCGACGGCGTTCGGGGCACGCTACCCCGATCGCACCGCCTCGTTGATCCTCGTCTCCGCGCTCCCGCCCTCGTGGCGGCCGGACCGCCGTGCGCGGTTCTACGTGCGGGCGCCGCGGCTCTTCGCGCCGCTCTTCATGCTGGCCTCCCTGCGTCTGTATCGGGAAATCGCGGCCGCGAGCGGCGGGCTGCTGCGCGGGGCCCGGGCCGGCCTGCGCCATCTCTGGCGGGTCGTCACGCACATGTTCTCGCCTCGGCGGATGGCCCGGCGCGTGGGCCTGCTCGCGTCGATCGATGTCGCCAGCGTCGTGCCGCACATTCCGCACCCGATGCTCGTCATCATGGGCGAGCCGTGGCTCGACCGCGTCGTCCCGGTGGAGCGGACCGTGCGGGAGTACGCGGCGCTCTCCCCGCACGCCCGTTTCGAGACGCTCGCCCGCACCGGCCACCTCGGGCTCGTGACGCGGCCCGACGAGTTCGCGCGCCTCGTGGTCTCGTTTGCCGACGCGGCACACGGCGCCGCGCTGCGGAGGCGGGTTGGCTGACGCGCTGCGCCGGATTTCGGGGGCCGTCGGCCCGCTCGAGACGATTCTCGACCGGCCGCCGGCCGCGCCGCGCGCCGCCGTCGTCTTCGCGCACCCGCTCCCGACCGAGGGCGGCACGATGCACACCAAGGTGGTGTATCAGGCCGCCAAGGCGCTGGCGCGCGTCGGGTGCGTCGTGCTGCGCTTCAACTTCCGCGGCGTCGGCCTGAGCGCGGGCGCGTGGGACGGGGGCCGGGGAGAGCTCGACGACTTCAGGGTCGCCGTCGAGTTCATGGCGGGCGAGTACCCGCAGCTCGAGCTGTGGGCCGGCGGCTTCTCGTTCGGGTCCTACGTCGCCGCCACCGTCGGCGCCGACGACGACCGCGTCTGCGCGCTGATTGCCGTGGCGCCGCCGGTCGACCGCTACGAGTTCGCCTCGGTGAAGCTCTCGCGCAAGCCGAAGTTCATCGTCCATGGCGAGCGCGACGAGCTGATCTCGCTCAATATGGTCCGCCACTTCTACGCGCAGCTCTCCGAGCCGAAGGAGCTGGTCGAGATCGACGGGGCCAATCATCTCTTCGACGGGCAGGCCGCCGAGGTCGGCGACGCCCTGGCCGATCTCCTGGAGGACTTCTCATGCAGGACGCCGTCATCGTAGCCGCCGCCCGCACCGCGGTCGGCAAGGCGCCGAACGGCACGCTCAAGACCGTCCGGCCGGACGAGCTGGCCGCCGCCGTCATCGCCGACGCCCTGCGCCGCGCGCCGGGCATCGAGCCGTCCGAGGTCGACGACGTCATCCTCGGGTGCGCAATGCCCGAGGGCGAGCAGGGGATGAACGTCGCGCGGATTGCCAGTCTGCGCGCGGGGATCCCGGTCGACGCCTCCGCCGTGACCGTCAACCGTTTCTGCTCCTCCGGGCTCCAGTCGATCGCCTACGGCGCCGAGCGGATCATGTGCGGCTTCGCGCAGGCGGTGGTCGCCGGCGGCACCGAGTCGATGAGCATGGTGCCGATGGGCGGCAACAAGGTGGCGCCG
>Ga0194121_10006657_pt1 | contig 15394 bp, 24 predicted proteins | sample TA2MahCa50mmetaG_FD_148609 | JGI IMG/M metagenome (GOLD analysis project Ga0194121, IMG submission 148609) | Freshwater microbial communities from Lake Tanganyika, Tanzania - TA2015020 Mahale Deep Cast 50m | ecosystem: Environmental > Aquatic > Freshwater > Lake | place: Tanzania: Lake... | reverse complement strand
GCCACTCAAGATATCTATAGAATATGATCCATATCGTCAATGGAAACACAAAGTAGATGCTTCAACAATAATGAAAATAGATGTCAAGAATTAAATTTCAAATAGTAGGTATTAATGAAACAAATCATCAAAATGGAAAAATGTAGATGCTCGGAGAACGGCACATGTTTATTCCATCACACCCAAATTACAGTTTCTTGTATGATCCAAACGTCGTCAAGAAACAAATCGAGGTAATGGTGACTAAATGCCCACGCCAAATGACTAACACAAACAAACCAAGACCAAATCAATCTTTGTGTTATGATAGCTCCGTACACCGTACGGATAATGTGGATGCGGCCTGTCACCCGATTTCTTTCTATTATTTTCGCTAGTTCATAATAATGAAAACATGGGATTCATATTAAAATTAACATTTGTTATTGTTTTTATAATGTCAATAATATTGGAAATATACAAACAAATGAACAAATAACCAAAATGAAACCAACCAAAATGAAACCAACATTACTTAAAACGAAAAATATTTACGATCTGCTTGGTATGAATACTGACTTGCGGTGTCAAGCCCCAGGAGCAGAAGTCAAAAAAACCTTTCCGAGTTCCAACCCCGAATATCAAATTAAAAATTTAGAGGAATGGAATTTATGGAAAAACAAACTTCTAGATAAAATTCATACAGACTTAACTCCATATTATGGTATAGTAGATCATGTAGAAAAATACAAGTTTGAAATAAACAGCCAAAAGGAATCAACCACCAATTCAAAATATATTATGAAGGTGTTAGAAATGTTAAACAAGTATAATGATCTACTTACATACCAATGTAAACTCAAAGAATATGCAACGTTAGGAGTATTAAGTTATTTTAGAAGCACACCTTGTATAATTGGTTTCGAAGGATTTAAAGTTGATAATTCTCCATTCACATTTTCTGGCGCGACAGGTTACACGGATTTAGATTATAATATAGAACAATTCAATGAATTCATTCTTTCACTTAAAATTGGTACTTTATGTGGGCATGGATGTATAATCTATAATTGTTTAACACCACGCTGGAACCATATATACAGAAATAATTCCATAGATGAATCCAAGGATATTTCTTATATACCACAATTCAAAAAAGATTTTCGCGTTTGGATAGATGGATGGGGAATAATTCCAGGTTTGGTCTATTTAATGAGTAATTGTACAGATGGTATTCGAAGAGATATATCAGATATAATTAAGCGAAATCATTTATCAGGCATTGGGGTTCCATCTTTTGATACGGTGTTCAGAACCCGACTTGTTGACAGGACACTTTATATTTCTACTCAAAGAGACACTGAAATAGATACTATCAAAAAGATAAATCAAAACTTAGAAAGATTAAAAACTGCAACAGAAATATGTGACACACTTCAATGGAAGATGGGTGCTATATTCAATCGATGGATCAAAATGGCTCAGACAGAAAGGGGGTCAAATTGAAACCTACTTTCTTTTCAAATTCATTTAAAACGAAAATTGGAGGTGAATAGATGATGAGTGATTTTTCAGAGATAGTTGATGAATGGATTAACACAAATCTCAAAGCCAAGAACTTCAAAACCGGACTTGATGGATTAGGGGTAATAGATACCAGTGACTATGAAACAGAGTTTTGTGATCCATCAGAGGAGTATACAGAGGAGGAGGATGTAGATGAAGAGAGATAACGAATGTGATTGTGAATGCCACCTTGATGGATATCATTATTGCCATGATTGTGTGGACTCACATTCCAACGATCTCACTGAGGGGGATTTTTATGTAGAAGTCTACAACCCCCTCAAACAACGAGAAGATGTACACTCAAAGGAGATAACAGAAAAAGGGGAAAAATATTTTAACATATTAAAGGATCTGGAAAAAATCAACCAGAATAAAATCAGATCTAATCAACTTGATCTTAGATTTCTTGAGGTAAACGGATTCATAGTCAAGGCAAAATCTGGCTGGAAAATATCAGTAAAGGGAGGCAAGGTATTTGAGGCATTGAAAACATTTCATGTTAGTCCAATGAATAAGGTATTTGGAACCATGCAAAAGGTTGCATATGGGATAAACCAATTCTCGGATCAAATGGATAAATTCGGAAAGAGTATGGAAAAGATGGGAGGAGGAACTCATTATACAAATAAGAAACACTTCAAAAGGAGGAGATGGAAGAGACATGAATAGGAAAAAGAGAAAAGTCAAATCTCATAAGGATAAAAAGGCTTACAAGGACAAGAGAAAGGGATTTTATAAAACTTGGGGAAAAGCGTACTACGAATCTCACAAGGACAAGATAAGAGCACGACATAAAGCGTACTACGAAGCAAACAAGGACAAGATAAGAGCACAAGTAAAAGCGTACAACAAAAAAAACAAGGGCAAGAAAAAAGCGTACCATAAAGCGTACTACGAAGCAAACGAGGACAAGATAAGAGCACAAGTAAAAGCGTACAACGAAAAAAACAAGGGCAAGATAAAAGCGTACCAAAAACCGTACCAAAAAGCGTACAGAGAAGCTAACAAGGGCAAGATGAAAGCGTACCAAAAATCTTACAGAGAAAAAAACAAGGACAAGAAAAAAGCGTATGATAAGGCGTACGCGAAGAGAAAAGCGTACAGAAAAAAACAGAATAACAAAAGGATGGAGGTATAACATGGGTGAATCACTTCAAAAACATATAGGCTCAGTTTTTACAGACGAACAGGAGTTAATCAAAACTCTAATTGATCTTCATTCACCAAATGGTATTGATTTAGATCCAATGTTTTTTAAAGGTAATTTTTACAAGTTAATTAAAAGACCGAAACTAATCTATGATATTGAGCCTATTGTAAATGATTGTAAGAAAGCAGATGCAAGAAAATTACCAATTTCTAATAACATAATATCAAGTATGGTTCTCGATCCACCGTTTATCTTCGGAATACATGGCCCACAAGGTTTACATCAGAAATCATATTATTCATCATCAACACATGGTATATTCAAAAATCAAGAAGAATTATCAAAATTCTATCAAAACATTCTGAAAGAATCATACCGTATTTTGAAACCTAATGGTATATTATTTTTCAAATGCCAAGATTACACAGATGGAAAAACAACACTAACACATTGTTTAGTCTATAATTGGGCTACTCAATTAGGATTTTATGCAAAGGATCTTGCAATTCTATATCTGACAAAAGGAAAGGTATCTAATCCAAATCTTAAACAAAGGCATTTAAGAAAACATCATAGTTATTTTTTTGTTTTCCAAAAAAAACGGTTCGATAAAAGGGGTAATGAGGTAAACAAATTTAGTTTTATAAAGGAGTCAGCCTAACCCCCATTAATGGGATATAAAGCAAAAAATTCACCATTTTCTAAAGTCGTAAAAAAGGCCATGAGGCCAATTGATGACAATGTTAAATTCCCAATGGAGGGCAAAAACAAGATTTGGGACGCTAAAATTGATTCCAAGTACAAGGTACATCTTGCTGGTAAATACAGTCAAAAAGTCAAGAAAAAGAAATACTAAAAGTTGCCTAAACTAAATAAGCCGTTTAGAACTCCCAACGCGTCTAAGAAATTCGCAGTCTATGTGAAAAATAAAAAAGGCAATACAGTGGTTGTTCGCTTTGGTGATCCAAATATGGAAATTAGACGTGATAACCCATCTAGACGAAAGTCATTTAGGGCCAGACACAAATGTGACGAGCGAACAGATCCGACAACACCAGCATATTGGAGTTGTAAGATGTGGTCTACCCCATCAGTGTCAGACTTATTAACTAGAAATTATTAGAAAATATATGAAATACTACAAAAAAACCACAAAGAAGTCAAAAGCCAAAAAGAAATACGGCTGTTAGATGCATAAACAATCTTAAATATAGCAAAACCCCCTCATGTGTGTTGGACGATACAGATATTGAGAATGAATTAAGAACCGGAAGCATCCCAACAATTAGGGGTATTTTATCTAATGAAAAAATATTTCAGTTAAAGAAAATACAAGATATTACACGAGATTCATTCAAATCAAAAAAAGGTAATAAAAAAAATTGAGTGTTACGACAGAGGTAACGACGCGTAAATATCGCAAGGTTGAAAAACGCCGAAAGTTAGAGCGCGTTTTAGAATTATCACGCGGGCCATTTCCATTAAAGGTCGCAGAAGTCGCACGCGAGGTAGGGTTATCTAGTGCGACTGTGGTCAAATATAGGAAGTTATACCGTGACGCTGGTCTTTTAGTTCACCCTGGCAGTGACCCAAGCGGGAATGTCCCAGTATATTTATCCTCAAAAGATAATTTTATGGCGGTTCCACTGATTAAGATATTCATAGAGAAGTGCATTAAAGACAAACTTGAATGGAAAAATCATGTCAATCATCTATATGTTATTTGTAATGTTTTGCGTCTCAACCCAGATGAATTAGTTAAGAACTTAGAACAATCGGAAAAGATCTATGTTAATTTTGAGACAATGTTTCATAAAACATACCCAAACAAGACAGACGAAAGATACAGAAAGGCGATGAGAAAGTTTTGCATTTACAACAATATTGTGATTCCAGATAATAATAGGGCAATACCGGGAACCACCGATTCACATGGAGATTATTCTAGGGTCTTTCTAACGGACTTGGAAATAGATGGGGCGTTCGAATTTATTGAGAAGGAGTATGGCAGGGACTGGGCCACCATCTTCGGACTCCATAATGAAACTTTCATGAGGCCCGCGACCCTCTGGTCATATGTCCCAAAGATCGACTTCCAATATGTAGAAGTTGATGGAGAGACATACGAGTATGCAGTCACACAGGTGTATGAGAATAAACAATCAAAGTTGTATGACAAACTGATTATTGACCCGCGTGTAATTGAAATGATAAAAAATATCCCAGCAAAACAAATCATTAACCTACCACATAAGGCATGGGAGGAGAAGTATTCCAAGATACTCAAGTCATATTACTACAAGATCGGGAAAATATTTGAGAAGGAAAAATATCAAAAGGGCACTGACGGGTGGCTGTACTATCATAGACCGATATATGCTATAAGGCATAGCTCCGCTGTAATGTGGATGCAACGAACAAACTTTAACGCACAGCTTGTGTCAAAGATGGGGTGGGAAGACCCCAAGACACTCGATAAATACTACGCAAGATCAACTGTTCCAAATCTCATGCAGATGGGTCTATGTTGGTGGCATAATGCACCGAAACAAAAGCTCGGTAGGGCTATATTCTGCTCACCCATGCATGCACTCGCATATTATTACACGGAGTATGCAAAGAAAAAGGAGGCTGGAAATGCCCAGATACCCGAAATTAAGAATTAGTAATAGGAAGATGATTTTCCTAAACACGTTTAGGGAGATCCAATGCTTAAAGTGTAGTAAAAACCTCCTTTTTGACTGGGTGTTATCCGCACCAAATGAAAGATACCGGTGTCTTGAGTGTGCTGTGACATTACACATGATTGACAGTATACCAGTATTTGTGAACACAATAAAAAAAACCGCATAGTCCTTTGCATCAAAGTTTTAATTTTATATACATTTTTTCAGCAATCATGGTATGGCGTTGTGGAAGTTAGTAGTCGGGTTGCTGTTTATCGGCATTGGTTTTATTATAATAATTAATTTCGGTGGAATTGGGGGCGGGGTAGTAACAAATCCATTTGAGGGACTAACTAAGTTTTACAACCCATGAAGAGATTATCAGGCGAGTTTTATAAAAAAAGGTATTTTGACGCAAGAGCTGGTTATACCACAGTATCACCAATCATAGCGATTCTGAATTTTATACTAATATCGTATAATTTTTCAATCATGAAAGAATACATGAATATCATCACTTTTACAATTCTGATTGGGCTTGGCCTCATTGTAGTACTTACCATAATCGGGGTGGTGTTTCGCCGTAACCAATACAAAGTAGACCTAGCATTTTCGTATTTTGAAAATAAAGAGCAACTGAAAACCGACCTTTTGATCTTGGATTCATTAGTAAGATTTTATCTTCCTACTGATAGCAAGTCAATTAAAATTAATGATAGAATAAAGATACTTAAAGCACATCTTGGAGTAACATGAATATCCTCCACATTTGGGATCAAGCTGGCGTCGCATCAGTGATTGCTAAATGGCAGTGCAGAATCGGTCATAACGCCCATGTCATTAAAAACATAAAACATGATAAGATGAAGATAACCTCGTATTATAACGGAATCCTTGTGAAAAACAAGTATGTCTTTGTTTTTAAATCAATTTTGTTAGCAAGAAAGTACGACATTATACATCTTCATGACGCGTGGTTCATGGTGAATTTCATAAAGATGCTGTTTCCAGAGAAAAAAATGGTTATGCATTATCATGGGTCTCTTGTAAGGATGACGCCGTTTCAAAAACGGGCAAAATGGGAAAGATTGGTTGACGCAATAATACTTGCAACCCCAGATCTTCTAGAATACAAGTATGCAAAAACCCCGACATATGTGCCAAACCCAATAGATACAGAACTGTTTTCACCTAGGGAAATACCAAAAAATGGCCTAGGTTTTACGTCCTTAAAGTGGGATCAAACGGAACAATCAGTTAGAAATTTCTTGGTTGGTTTACCCTATGCAATAAATTTAGAGATACGACCACAGAAAAAATACATTGAGTATTCATTACTACCGGCATTTCTTTCTGGGTATGAGTACTATGTGGATTACCCAACTTATAACGGAACTGTAATAAAAGCAAATTCATGTTTAGGCCTGCAATGTATGGCACTAGGACTCAAAGTTATTTCATATAATGGTGTTATTTCGTCAACACTTGATCCTGTCCATAGTCCAAATATTGCAGTATCGGCTATTGAAAAAATATACGCTGATTTAGTTTTATAAACGAAGAGTTTCACATTAAAAATTAATGTGGCGTGCCTATGTAGTAGCAAATGTATATGGTAGGAGGCAGGTTATGAGGGACATCAATCTGTATTCAAGTTTTGAGGCAGCAGTGAACAATTTTAAAGCGAAAAATAAAGAATGGATGAAAATGAACTATGGCCCGCAATTCGTTAGGAGTGGAGATTTTGAGTATGGTGCAATAAAGGAAAGTTCAAAGTTTAAGTTTGGCCCAGAGGGGAACGATGAGGTTTTGAAATATCATAAATCATTAAAGAGCGGGAATGATAGACCATTCTTTAGCTATTTCTAAAAAAAATTTTATATAAATCAATTTTACAAACTGAATAATGCCAACAACGGTTTACCGACTTCATCAACGAACAAACCAGATACGTTCTAGTGCGTGTTTCGGGGGTGCGCATGATCGTTGTTCCAACAGTGACGGAAAATGTATGTGTAGGTGCCATCTATGAGTGAATGTATTGGTCTCTGCCGTGAATATATTGCAATTCGACCTGAACGAGGTGGAAGATACATCAAAGGGCAAAAACGCTGTAACGTGTGCAGTCTTTTTATAAAATATGACGGATTTCGTTGTCCTTGTTGTCGATCCACACTACGATTGAAACCACGCAGGCGACAGCTCCGTGAGAAGCATAATGAAGCAATAGGGATTGTGAGATTATAGTGTCTGATACTAATCCATTAGGGCAATTCACAACTAGTTCGGATTGGAATAAAGGAAAGAGAGTCAGGGAGAATGTATCAGTAAATGCCAAAGGGCATGCTCAGATCGACATAACCATTGAATATCTTAATCAGGATACATCAAAAATTAAGAACAATCCGAGGGACATTGCGGACATCGACGATGTGACTCTCGAGGAGGAGATTGTAAAACGGCTCATTATTTTAGAAAAAAAGCTAGGGGATATTGGTATAATATGCACATTCTCCAAAAAAAAATCTTAAATTTTATATTAATCTAATTGATTATCTTTTCTATGGGGTACTGTAGAGACCGTTGTTATTTGTATAAACCAACCGTGAAAAAAATACTAAGTGTATATGAAAACGCAAAACGATGCCAGTCTTGCGAACAAATGATTATGTGGGAGGGCAGGTACTGTCCATGTTGTAGGACTAAACTCCGTCGTAAGGCAAGGGATCATACACGTATGTTGTTCATACGACATTGATGTCAGTTGAGTTATGCACCCATTGTAATATGCCATTAAATGAAAAGAACCCTAGTGGGTTTTGCGATCATTTTGACTACCCAATGAATTGCAAGGTCTGCAGGAAAAATTACAAAGGGAAATGTTAGAGCAGGAATGGATTTCAATCAAGGCCAAGTTTTCCTCTAAATGCCTAGTCTGCACACACGAGGTAAACGCGGGGGACTCGGTATTCTGGTCAAAAGGTGTGGGGGTAAAACACGTTTTATGCCCAAACGCGGAATCGGAATACAAATATGAATCACGTCCTGAACCAGACTGGAAAGAGAAAAAAACGTTCCTATTTTCGGAATTAAAAAATGTAAAGAATTGTCAATTATGCGACACCGATCTCAAAAACGATTCGGCATCTTACATAATTGGATTTGCAATAGGGTTCAGAAGATTTTGTAACAGTTGTTTTAAGAAAATTTAATTTTAAATATGATGGATTTGTGTTAATAATGGATGCCTTGCTGTATTCAGTTTTGTCACCATGTCCTGTCCTAATTACTAATAATCCCACAGCATGGCATCTGGATTTTGTTCTTCACGAATCGTGTTTGTTTAGAAGATAAGTGATGTAGCCAGCGAACGACGTAATCCCCCTCATCTTTAAATCAAGTTTATTTTTTTTGTATATTCTTTGAAACTTGTAATATACTTCTGCTGAAAGTGTTATTGACTTGAACCCAGTTTTTGGCATATTTATTACTGGGACAATCCTATTGATGAATCTTGTGATGTGTTTGGTTGTTCCATCTGCTCAATTATTTGTTCAACTTGTGACGCTTGTTTTTTTGTGATATAATCGGAATAGTCATCATTAGTAAGGTATTTGGATTTGGGCCAAGTGCGTTGTTTTTGAAACTGGCCTGGTTTGTATTCTGGCGGTCTCTGCCATCTTGTACTTCTACAACGTGAGCACACGGTAGGGATTGCCTCGTCACGTCTCATGGGCCATGCGTTTCCACATCTCTCACAGAGGTATGCTAGTATCCATGTTTCTGCCATATCGTTATATTCTAGTCTGAGTAAATAAATTTGAATATATGGCACCCCCGAAAACCCCCTATAATCGGCGCAGGTTCTTCACAAATTTTTTTATGGGTCGTTCATAGATTTGAGTTCTCGTCCTAAGTAGGACATTATGTATAGAATCAATACTTGAATAGAATGGTTTGGAAAAACTCATTCACACCCGACTTTGCTGTAAAAACACCCACCCCAAATAATCAAAGTCCGCCAAGAATTGGATAATTGTATTTGCTGTATGGTTTTTTTATTTTTCGCCTATATTGTTTAACATTAATGTCGAACATTGACCCGAAAAACACCAATTAGGTAGGTTGAAACTTCACAAACTTTTTCAACAGGTCTTGTTATTTTTTTATAAAAAACTATTCTTTATATTTTGAATATATTGCAAATTATTTTTATAGATGTATGTATTGGAAGTGATATCATTTATGATAGAAATAATGGCTAATGCGTGGAATCAATACAGACAGGGGTTGGTGTACGCAATTCAACATTCTGATTTTAGTTCTGCAATACTATACACACACGGAATGCAGGCAATGCTACCAGAGAGCGCCCAACCCAAGTTCGATGCAATCCCAACTATCAGTCAGTTAGTGGATGATATAATGTACAAGAGAAGACAGTGGGACTGGCTATTTACTAATATGCCAAAAGTCGAAAGATCAATTTCACTTTGGATTCATTCTAACTGGGATAGAAAGAGGCTAGGATGACCACGGCGGAATCTAATGTCAATAACGAGCCAGTCTTTGACATGGATGCACAAATCACAGAGAACGCTTTTAATGATATTAACACAACAATTTCTGGCAATCAGAGTGGGGTTACGATTGAAAAGGATACAACAATACGGACGCCGTATTACACAACATATCCTTGGAGAACAAAAGAAGGCGACAAGGTCAGCATACCAGTTCCCATAAGGTGGCATCCACTCGTCGTAGTAAAAAACATACTAAACCATAACAGACTGAGTGGCGGTTATACCGGTATAGTAGAGATAGGGATGTCAGGTTCTGGCAAAACAACCATCACAAAATTAATCGTGCATTTCATTCATAAGTTAGGCGAGAACTACATCGTCAAAAAATTCTCTGGTTCTGATATGTTGAACATTGATAAAATCATCGCAAGTTGTGTCCCTGGCTTTCCTCATATAATCATCCTAGACGACGCATCATACGTCCTCCAAGACGCCAAGAAACACGACGTATCAAAACTGGCAAATGCCCTCACAACTATCAGACACCAAATAAAATCTAGAGTCATAGTAATCATGAATATCCACTATTCGAAAGCGATGTTAAAGTTCTTCCGAAACCAGCATTTTACTTTCCTAGTTAGCGTCACACCAGAGGAGCTTGGAAATTACCAGGAATTGTTCAAAAGTGATATGCAGACGATCCATGAGTTTTCACGACTCTATAGGTCAATGTACACTAAGGGATATTTTCGGCTTCCAATATCAACGTATGATGGAACCTACCTAAAATACCGAACAAACGATCCCTTCAGAATTTGTCTAGTTGCTGAGTTTACTGACCTGCACTATATGCTCTTTCCAAGCGAACGATGTGATACTTGTGACCCTAGTGAATCAAAACTCAAAATTAAAGATACGAGGGATTTGGTTCAATATGTCTGGAATAAATGGGGGCATCAGGGGGTGCTCGCGACACAGTTTAAGGCGTTTGTTGACTCTGGCAAGATAGAATATCTCCCATCGAAATATAGGAGAATTTGGGACTACTGGACAAACGTACAAAGACAGGGGGCTTTGAACTGGAATGATGTTGTAGATACGTCTAAGGAGTTTAGGGTTAATAATGCATTTAAAAAATCCAAGACCAATTTCTTGACTGCGTCACAGAAAACAGATCTGGCATCAATGATCGACGATATTAAGCAAAAAGAGGATAGCCCTGAGGAGTATCTTTTACGAAAAAAAATGGAAAAACTCAAACAGCTTCAAGATGAGATAAACATGGAAAAAACGGAACTTGGCCTAAATGACCCAGATGACGTACTTGAAGAGCCTAAATTGCAGACAGAAAACATTGAAAGAATTGAATATGGCGTCCCGCAAGTTATCGACGAAACCCCGAAAAATCTCGATAATGACAATATAATTGACCCCCCTAAGGGCACTGGTTTGGAAGATACCACATCATCAGACTAGAGTTTAATAAAATTTCAAATACCAAAACAATGTTTGGGTATTCATGAAAATGTACATAATTTTGCTCATGATCTCTGTTAACGGTTTTTTATCAATACAGAGCATACCGGGGACTCCAATTTACGCTAGTAACAATTGCATTTATCCAAACGATACAGCCCCGTCTATTGATTTTGCAGAGTCCACATTCCCAGCAGGCGGTGATATATCAAATTCCTCTGATCTCCTAAAAGCAACCTCATACCCGACAAATTCCACTTTTGACGGTTCTCAATGGTCAGGCTTGGGAAACATCTTTGATCCGTTTACAAATCTCTACGAATCCACTGTAAAGCAGATTAATCTTGTCGTTATTTCATTAGGAAGTCAGTATCCGTTTAATGTTTGGAATAACCTCAGTTTTACCTGTTATATGGCAGCGGATAATGGTCAATTGGTGGAATCTGGAACTAGTCAAATTTGGACTAGGTTTCTAGCTGTAGCGGGCCTAGTTACGATATTTCTTACTGCTTTGATGGTATTCTATGTGTTCACTGGAAAGAGCTTCGGTCTAACACAATAATGCTTTTAAAAAAGAGAAGGAGGCCTTTTTCCAAAAGCATCAAGAACCTTGCCCTAAGGAGGCAGAATTACAAATGTGCCAAATGTAAAAGACCATTTTCACAGAATAATAGAGCACAGTTTGATCATACCAACGGACGGAGTTGGGATAACTCGGTTGGCAATTGTCAGGCTCTCCATGCTGGATGCCATGATGTAAAAAGTCGGAAAGCCAATTCTAGGAGGAGTGTTCAAAAAATAAAATCCGCTGAACGTTTAACTAATCCATTTGTATCATTCGGGTTTGTCATGGGTAATAAAAAATTCAAATACGATGGTTACTAACTTATGCGTGATGCGTGGGCTCTGTGATATGTGCTGGCAGTCTGATGTGGATGTGATTCTGATTGATGACGAACTTTTATGTACTAGATGTTTGAGGCAACTAGATAAGTTAAGGAACTAAATTTTATATTGATAAGATTATTGTAAAACACTTATGCTTGAGGAAAGATTAGCCAAGATACAAGATTTGGCAAGTTCTGGTCTTGCAAACCTTTTTGATTCTCATATTGACGATTCTGCAAAAATTGCCCATTCCGCATCATATTTTACAGATATTCTAAACCAAGTAGACGAGTTGTTAGAAAAAATGATTAATAAAAAAGAAAGTTTTGTGTGATTTACTTTGTTAACTATGTATGTTTGTACATCTAGTGCAGTATGTAAATACTGCAAACAGGAGTTTAGGTATGTTAAATCGAGATCTGATAGGTCTGTGTGCGATGTTTGTAAAAATCCAAGAACAAAGTATCATATTAAAAAGAGAAGGATTGGCCTAATACATAAATGCCGATGTGGGAAAGCGACTGAAAAAAAAGGCACGTTATGCTTGAGTTGTAAGAATGATATTCATTTAAGGATTTTAAACAGAAAATGTCTAGTGTGTGAGGTTCCTATTATTAACGGTAGTGCTATTTACTGTTCGAGAAAGTGTATCAACACGGCCTCATACATTCTATCGTCTATGAGAAAGAAACTCGATAAAATTATAGCACAATGATATTAGAGGGCTTTCTAGCGACACAAGTGTGTCCATATTGTCATTCACGGGACGTGTTAGTAACTGAAGAGTTTATTCCGCACATTCCTACAGCCGACGCAACAAAGATGGGTAGACCAAAGAAAACACCAGGCCCGCATTATTATAAACCAAAAAAAGATATTTTCCTAACACAAAGCCCCGAGGACGTAAGGAAGATAACTACCAAGATAATCAAATGCAATAACTGTTCAAAACGTTCTGCCCACTTCAAATACAATGAAGTCTTGCGTTACGGCTCACTTAGTGGACATGGGTATATTCACTACGGTGATGGTATGATTTATCGTAGAAATATTACCCTATTTGATGACAATGAATACTGTTCCGAGTGCGGGAACCATAATGTAATAGGGAATGTTCACAAATGGTTCTGCCCATTAGAGATATGCCCTAGATGCAATTCCCAGTTGGTTAGTTGTCAGTGTTGGGATATTCCATATGACGAGAATAAATCATGGCTTAGATTGCGGAGTTTTACTGAGGGTACCATAAGAACAACCAATGATGTAATGGCTAACATGGTCAAGATATTGGGAAATATACGACCAATAGTGTACATGCCTAAACGGTACAAAAACTCCAAAGGCTACAATATGGCAGAGAACGAACCTATATTATTCAAACAGACATTTGCTGATGAGTACCATGTTGATGGGAATAAGGTAATGAAATATGATGTTGTGACAAAACAAGCAGAGGTTTGTGTAACTGCCACCACCATCGATTCAGCAATCATCATTGCATTGTATTTTAACAAACGAGAAGAGATAAGAATTAACCAAGGTATTAAAAAGCGTAAGGATATGGTTTTTGAGTCAAAACCACTCGCGTTAGTTCCGGCATTTAATGCCACAGAAAGGATAGGGAACAAGTTAAATGTACTGCCAAACAACGCAAGAGTTGTTAGTGCTCTGGGGCGTAGAAACAGTACCACGCAGGTGGAAGTCGTCACGCTTGAAGATTTATATAAAAAATACCCAAAATTAAAACAAAGTGAAAACTGACACTCCTATTTGAAACTAATTTATAATAATTATAACAATTTAGTTTTTTATAGGATATATAGTTAGAAAATTAACAATGATTGACATTTCCTACATCATGGGTTTCATCGGCGTAGCCGTTGGACTCATCATTGGCATTCTGATTTATTCAGAGGTCGAAAAAGCAATTGAATGTCCTAACGCAGCAGCAGGAGAATCCGAAGAAGGAGAAGATGCTTGTGAGCGTGCAAAGAGTATTGCATGGACGGTTATATCCATCCTACCAATCTCAATGTTCTTCGCACTGTTCGCAATCTTTGGCGGTTTCTCAAGAGCAGTCGCATAAAACATTCACCCCTGGGCGCAAGCCCTTTCTTTTTTTATTAAAATTTCAAATAGGCGTACTATATGGTTTAATCTATGGCAGTTAATGCTATCTTTCGAGCAATTATTGCAGTCATGGCGATAGGTCTTTGTATGTATGCTTTTATGCCAGCCGTTTACACATTATATTTCCAGCAAAGTTATTGGGCCGAAATGGGGGCGGGGCCGAATAGGATCAAGGACAACATATACACTGCGTTACTCGCACTGCCACTTTTCATGGTTGGGGTCGTGTTTCTGTGGTCGTATGTTGCGGTTCAAAAGAAAGACTACTAACTTATTAATTTTTTATACAAGTGAAACCACGTTTTATCTATGGCGTTAAACACGGTTCTAAGGGGTATGCTAAGTATTTTTGCAGTTGCTATTGCGTTCGGTTCATTCATGCCGGCTATTTTTGAACTTGTACATAACAACGATCTTTGGGAAAATCAATCACCAACTGCAATTACAATTCGTGATAATGTTTATGCTAATTTTCTTGCTATGCCATTATTCATGATAGGCGCAGTTTTAATTTGGTCATATCTCTCAGCGACCAAGAGAGATTATGCCTATTGAGGTTGCAAAATGAATGGTAACGTGGTACTTACTTTATCGTTAGTGCTAATGTTAGTTGTGGTGACGGGCATTTCTACACCCAGTGTCCAAGATGCCGTCGCACAATTATCTGCGAACGAAAATAACGATCAGATTCAATCTTATGACCCAAAAACTGGCATGAATGAAATTGTACAGCCAATACGATTAAACGGAGTCGACCTGTATTTGTATGAAAACGGAAACGTCATACATGATCTTAACGCTGATACATATACTTGGTTAAGTATGCCGCAGAGAATATCAGTTGATAACAAATGGGAAAATTATAAATTTTCTGAAACAAATGATCATATCACCGTAGAATCCAAATCCGTTGGGTCATTAGTTTTTGATAGAAATAATTGTGCATACACGTTATACGACAAAGGCCTTGTGAGTCCAGCAACAAAAATACTCCCATCTGTTTCATGGGTGGC
>Ga0194121_10006644_pt1 | contig 15412 bp, 11 predicted proteins | sample TA2MahCa50mmetaG_FD_148609 | JGI IMG/M metagenome (GOLD analysis project Ga0194121, IMG submission 148609) | Freshwater microbial communities from Lake Tanganyika, Tanzania - TA2015020 Mahale Deep Cast 50m | ecosystem: Environmental > Aquatic > Freshwater > Lake | place: Tanzania: Lake... | reverse complement strand
CCAGCCACTACCTGAACAACCAGCTCGACACGGTCTGGCTCTCCGAGTAAACCGGGTGCGCGTATCGGGCGGTCGGAACGTCTACGGGTTCACCGTGGGCGTCCTGATGCTCGATACGCGCTTCCCCCGCATCCCCGGCGACATGGGGAATGCGACGACGTTCCCGTTTCCCGTGCGCTATCACCGGGTCGAGGGCGCCGGCCCCGACCTGGTGGTGCGCCGGGGCGCGGACGGCCTGCTCGACCGGTTCATCGAGGGCGCCCGCTACCTCGAGCGCGAGGGCGTGGCGGCGGTCACGACGAACTGCGGCTTCCTCGTGAAGTTCCAGCGGCAGATGGCCGCCGCCGTCCGGATCCCCGTGTTCACGTCCAGCCTGCTGCTGGTGCCGCTGGTGCACCGGATGCTCGCGCCCGGCCGGCGCGTCGGCATCGTGACCGTCAACGCGCCGTCGCTGTCCCCGGAGCACCTCGCCGGCGCCGGGATCGACGCCGACATCCCGCTCGCCGTGACGGGCCTGGAGACCGAGAAGGAGTTCACGCGCGTGCTGCTCGACGACGAGCTCGAGCTCGACGTGGCGCTCGCCCGCGAGGAGCACGTGCGCGTGGCGCGCCGGCTCGCCGACGCGCATCCCGATCTCGGCGCCATCGTGCTCGAGTGCACGAACATGCCGCCGTACGCGGACGACATCCGCCGCGAGACCGGGCTGCCGGTCTTCGACATCACGTCGCTCGTGCGCATGGCCCACGACGCGCTCGCCGCGAGTATCGGTCCGCGCGCGTGATCCGGCTCGTCGCCGTCGCCGCCCTCGGCGCGCTCGTACTGGCGCCGACGGCGGCCGCGCAGACGCCGCCCGGGGTGCCGGTCATCGGCGTCCTCACGTCGCAGCCGGGCCCGCGCATGGTGAGCCTGCTGTCGAGCGCGCTGCGCGACGCCGGGTACGAGGACGGTCGGAACGCGCGTGTCGTGGTGCGCGCCGCGGACGGCAAGCTCGACCGTGTGCCCGCGCTCGCGGCGGAGCTCGTCGCCGCGCGCCCCGACGTCATCGTGACCATCAACACGCCGGCGACGCGCGCCGCGGCGCACGCGACGCGCGAGATCCCGATCGTGTTCTTCGCGGTCGGCGACCCCGCGCTCATCGGCAACCTGCGTCCCGGCGGCAACGTGACGGGGGTGGCGAACTTCGCGGCGGAGCTGGCCATGAAGCGCCTGCAGGTCCTCCGGGAGGTCGCGCCGTCCGCGCGCCGGATCGCGGCGCTGTACAACCCTGAAGACCCCGTCACGGCGCCGCAGCTCGCCGTGATCGAGCGCGCGCTGGGCGCGCCGCTCGAAGGACGGTTCTGGCCGGTGCGCTCGACCACCGGGCTGGCGTCCGCGTTCAAGGACCTCGTCGCGTGGCGGGCCGAGGCGGTCTTCTGGCTCCTCGGTCAGCAGCACGGCATGATCAAGGACACGATCACCCTCGCGACGAGGCACCGGCTGCCGGTCATGGTCGGCCCGCGAGACGACGTCGACGCCGGCGGCCTGGTCTCCTACTCCGCAGATACCGACGAGATGTTCCGTCGCGCGGCCGCCTATGTCGCGAAGATCCTGGGTGGGACGAAGCCCGGCGACCTGCCGATCGAGCAGTCCACCAGGTTCGTCCTGGCCGTCAACATGAAGACGGCGCGCGCGATCGGCCTCACCGTCCCCCCGACGGTCCTTCTGCGCGCCGACCACGTCGTCCAGTAACGGCGCCCGCGCGACCGGTGCTAGACTCGCGCTCTCCATGAGCATCCCGCGCACCGCCGCGATCGTCGTCGTCGGAGCCGGGGCGGTCGGCGCCAGCATCGCCTACCACCTCGCGAAGCGCGGGCAGCGCGACGTCGTCGTCCTCGAGCAGGACGCGGTCGGCGCGGGCACCACGAGCAAGGCGGCAGGCGGCATTCGCGCCCAGTTCTCCACCGAGGCCGAGATCCTCATCTCGCTCGAGTGCATCAAGGCCTTCGAGCGCTTCGAGGACGAGTTCGGCGTGGACATCGGCTACCGCAAGATCGGCTATCTCTCGCTGCTCACCGACGAGGCCGATCGGCGCGGCTACGAGCCCCGGATCGCGCTCCAGCGCCGCCACGGCGTGGACGTCCGCGTGATCACGCCGAAGGAGGCGCAGGCGATCGTGCCGGCGATGCAGGTCGACGACCTCATCGGCGCGGTGTGGAGCCCCGGCGACGGCATGGCGGGCCCCGCGGAAGTGACCAATGCCTTCGCGCGCCGTGCGCGCGAGCTCGGCGCGGCGATCGCCGAAGGCGTCACCGTCACCGCGATCGACCTCGCGGCGCGGCGCGTGCGCACGACCGACGGCGACATCGCGGCGCCGGTGATCGTGAACGCCGCCGGCCCGCGCGCGGCGCGGCTCGCGCGCATGGTGGGCGTGGAGGTGGCCGTGCACCCGCGCCGCCGCCACATCTTCTTCACCGAGCCGTTCCCCGAGATCGCGGGCCCGACGCCGCTCACGACCGACCGGGGCAGCGGGATGTACTTCCGCAAGGAGATGGAGCAGCTCCTGATCAGCCCCGGCGACGTGGAGGACGTCGGCGACGACATGAACGTCGCGATGGACCGCGCGCGCCGGGAAGAAGCCGTGGAGAAGGCGGTCCACCGCCTGCCGATCCTCGAGCGCGCGCGCATCCAGGGCGGGTGGGCCGGGCTGCGCCCGCTCACGCCGGACGAGCACGCGATCATCGGCTGGGCGCCCGGCGTCGAGGGCTTCTTCCTCGCCGTCGGCTTCTGCGGCCACGGCTTCCAGCACTCGCCGGCGACGGGGCGCCTGGTGGCCGAATGGCTGCTCGACGGCCGCCCGTCGATGGACCTGTCGGTGTTCGACCCGACTCGCTTCGCGCGTTAGGCCCGCGTGATGGGCGCGCTCGGCGCGGCGCCGGCGTTGCCGGTGACGGGCCGTCGGGGGGCGTGGGGGGCGCCCGGAGCCCCCCAGGTCATTCGAGTGTCGTCAGCTCGCCGATGAAGCGGTCCGTCTGGCGCAGGCGGCCGGCCATGAGCCGCATGAGCCGGTAGGCGGCGCCCGGCGCGGCGGCGAGGCTGGACTCGACGATGTCCCGCGGCAAGTAATCCGCCACGGTCGCCGCGAGCGCGCGCGCGGTCGCCGTGCGCGGGCCGCCGTCGAGCGCCGCGAGCTCGCCCACGGTGTCTCCGACCGCGGCGACGCCGAGCACGTGCGCGTGGCCGTCCGGCATGCGGATGCTCATCTCGACGCGCCCTTCGCGGATGAAGTACATGCCGCCCGCCGCGTCGCCTTCCTCGAACAGGACGTCGCCCGCCTTGAAGCGCGAGACCACGGCGCCGTTCATCAGCGCCGCGCGCTGGCCGATGGGCAGCCCGCGCAGCACGCCGCGCAGCCCGGCGGAGGGCGTGATGAGCCGCGGCCGGCGCTCGACGCGCCGCTCCACCAGCGTGCCGCTGCGCGCGAGCCATGCCCGCACGCGAGGGCGCAGCATCGCGGGGTTGAACGGGCGCGAGAGCACGTCGGTGATGCCGTCGACCAGCCGGCCCGCCGCGCCCGGGCCTTCGGTCGCCGCGAGCACGAGGATCGGCACTTTCGCGCCCCACGGCTCCGCGCGCACGGCGAGCGTGCGCTCGAGCATGCTGGCCTCGCTGCCGGGCCCCACCATGATCACGAGATCGACGCGCCCGTGCGAGGCGCTCGCGCTCGCGTCCGCCTCGGACGCGGTGGCGAGCTGATAGCCGTCCGGCGAGAGCGCCTCGCGGACGTCCTCGATGATGGTGGGGTCCGAGCCGACGATCAGGATCCGTCCCGTCGGCGTGGCCAGCACGCCGGCGTCCTCGCGCGCGCCGGCGATGGCCGCGAGCGGGATCTCGTCGCCCTCGGCGGCCGCGAGCACCTCGAGCGCCGACTTCTGCGCCGCCGCGCGCCGGCGCGCGCGCAGGAGCTGGCGGCGGATCCACGCGTCGCTGTGCGTCGGATCGTGGTGGAAGAGGACCAGCCGCTTCACGCCCGCGCGCACCGCGAGGTCCACCGCGTACTCGACCGTGCTGTGCCCCCAGCCGCGCTTGGCGGCGTATTCGACGTCCGCGTACTGCGCGTCGTGGATCATGATGTCGGCGCCCTCGACGAACGCCACGTGGCGCTCCTCGCCGGGGTGCACGAAGCGGTGCGGCTGGCGAACGGTCGAGCGCTCCCACCAGAACGGCTCGTGGTCGGTGACGTACGCGATGCTCACGCCGCCCGCGTTCAGGCGGTACGCGACGGTCGCCGTCGTGTGGTTGATGAGCTGCGAGGTGACCTGGTACGGCCCCACGCGGAAGCGCTCCTCGCCGACCTCCTCGAACGCGATGTCCGCGCGCAGCTCGTCGAGCTGCACGGGGAAGTACGTGTGCTGCATCTGCCCGGACAGCGAGCCTTCGAGCGTGCGGTCGAGGCCCCGCGCGCCGTAGACGCTGAGGCGCGTACCGGCGAGGTAGGCGGGGAGGAAGAACGGAAAGCCCTGGATGTGATCCCAATGCGTGTGCGTGACCAGCACGTGCATCTCGGGCAGCGTCGGGCCGCGCGAGAGGAGATCGAGGCCGAGAGGGCGGGCCCCGGTCCCGCAGTCGAGGATGATCACCGTGCCGTCGTCGGCCCGCACCTCGACGCAGCTCGTGTTGCCGCCGTAGAGGGTCGTGCCGCGCCCGGGCGTGGGGATCGATCCGCGTGTGCCCCAGAATCGGATCAGCACGATGGTCGATCTAAGCATTCGCGCCCGTTCCGGCGCAACTGCACCCGGCGGCTCACCCGGCGGCCTCGAGCCGGGCGAGCAGCGCCTCGTCCGCCGGCGGGAAGGTGTAGCGCCGGAAGTCGGCGGGCGCCACCCACGTCATGAGCTGGCCTTCCCGGGGCGCGATCACGCCGGCGGCGCGCTCGCACCGGAAGAAATGGAGGATGACGGTCTTCTCCGGGTAGTCCCAGCGGATGGTCTCGACGCGCTCGCCCACGGTGAACGAGGCGCCGAGCTCTTCGGTGAGCTCGCGCGCGAGCGACTGCTCGAGGCTTTCGTCCGGCTCGCGCTTGCCGCCGGGGAACTCCCACAGCCCTTCGAGGTGCGTGCCCCTGCGCCGGCGGGTGATCAGATAGCGCCCGGCCGCGTCGCGGATCAGGGCCGCGACGACCTCCACGCTCACGGGGCGGCGGGACGCTGCGTCGGGTAGCTCGCGCAGAACGCGCGCATCGGACACCGCGGGCAGCGCGGCCGGCGCGCGGTGCACCAGGTGGCGCCGAAGTCCATCATGGCCTGGTTGAAGTCGTAGCCCCGCCCGCGCGGGACCAGCGCCTCCGCGAGGTCCCAGAACGCCTTCTCGCCGCGCACGCGGCGCAGGCGCCGTGGGCCGAGGAACACCCGGCTCAGCACGCGGCGCACGTTGGTGTCGAGCACCGCGACGTCGTGGCCGTGCGCGAACGCGAGGATCGCGCCCGCCGTGTAGCGGCCGACGCCCGGGAGGCGCCGCAGGCTCTCCGCCGTGTCGGGCAGGCGGCCGCCGTAGCGCGCGATGCTCTCGCACGCGATCGCGTGCAGACGCCCGGGGCGCGCGTTGTAGCCGAGCGGGTACCACAGGCGCCGCACGTCGTCGACGCGCGCGTCGGCGAGCGCCGCCATCGTGGGCCAGGTCTCGAGGAACTGGCGGTACTTCGGCAGCACGCGCTCGACCTGCGTCTGCTGCAGCATGATCTCCGACACCAGCACGCGGTACGGCTCGCGTGTGCGTCGCCACGGCAGATCGCGGCCGTGACGTCGGTACCAGCGGAGGAGGCAACGCTGGAAGCGCGCGACGGTGGGCCGGTCGGGAGGACGCACGCGGCGCAGTCTAGCGTGCGCCCGCACGACTGGGTAAACGTTTTCACACCCGGCGCCCGCGCCCGCGCCTCCACGGCGAAAACTTTGGTTAAATCGAGGTGCCTTGGACGCCGACTCCCCATTCCCTCTTCATGCGGCCGACGCGCTCGCGCGCGTCGGCCGACTGCTCGCCGAGACGCTGGACCCGGCCGAGGTCGCCGCGCGGATCGCCGACAGCGTCGGCCGCCTGCTGGATCCGCTCGCGGTGGTCGTCTATCGGCTGACCGCGGACGGCGATCTCATCGCGCTGGCGATCATGGGCGACGCGGGCCCGACCGACGGGCGTGCCGTCGTCTTTCCCCGCGGCACGGGGCTCGGCGCCGCAGCCCTCGCGACGCGCGCGACGGTGTGGAGCGACGACATCCTCGCCGACCCGCGCGTGCGGCTCGAGCCGCGCGAGCGGCGGCGCCTCGAGCGCGCGGGCTATCGGGCGGCGCTCGCGGTCCCGCTGATCTCACGCGGTCGCGCGATCGGCGTCCTCGAGCTCGGCCTCCGCCCCGGGCGGGCGCTCCACGCGGACGCGCGGCAGGTGGTCGAGGCGTTCGCGGACCAGGCCGCGCTCGCGCTGGACAACGCGCGGCTGCACGCGGAAAGCCTCAGCGTCGGGCGCCGGCTCGAGCTGGAGCACGGCGTGGCGCGCCTCCTGGCGGAGGCGGACTCCGTCGACGCCGCGATCGCGACGCTGATCGCGAACCTCGCCGACGCGCTCGGCTGGCGCGCGGGCGCGTTCTGGCGCGTGGCCGCGCCCGGCGGGACGCTGGAAGCCGTGCACGTGTGGTCGTCGCCCACGGCGCCGGCGCCGCGGTACGAGGCGGAGACGCGGCGCCTGCGGTTCGCGCCGGGCGAAGGGTTGCCGGGACGCGCGTGGGCCGGCGCCCGGGCGCTCTGGATCAGCGACGTCACCAGCGATCCCGCCATCCTGCGCGCGAAGGCCGCCGCGGAAGACGGACTCCACGCCGCGATCTGCGTGCCCGTCACGCTCGGCGGCGAGGTTCTCGGGGCCCTCGAGCTCTTCAGCTCGGTCCCGCTGTCGATCGACGACGACCTGCTCGCGACCCTGGCCAGCATCGGCGGGCAGGTCGGGCAGTTCCTCGAGCGCAAGCGCGCGGAGGCGGCGCTGGCCGCGAGCAACCGGCAGCTCACGGCGCTGTTCGAGAGCGCGCTCGATGCGGTCGTCATCGCCGACGACGAGCGGCGCTACGTCGACGCCAACGAGGCGGCCGCGCAGCTCTTCGGCGTGCGCCGCGAGGCGCTCATCGGCCTGCGGATCGACGACTTCGTGGTGGGCTCCGACCACGGCGGCGCGGACGCGGCGTGGCGCGCGATGCTGGACGCGGGCGAGCAGCGGGGCGAGGTGACGCTGATGCGCCCCGACGGGGAGCTTCGCCTGATCGAGTACAGTGCGCGGGCGCACTTCGTGCCGGGCCGCCATCTCTCGATCCTGCGCGACGTGACCGGACGCCGGGCCGCCGAGCGTGACCGCGAGCTCGCGCAGAACCGCTTCGCCGTCGTCGCCGAGCTGGCGCAGACGCTCTCCCAGACGCTCGACCCGGTGGTGGTGGGGGCGCGGGTCGCGCACACCGCCCGCACGCTGCTGCGCGCCCGCGCCTCCGTGCTCTATCGGCTCGCCGACGACGGGCTCGTCGTCGTCGCGGTCTCGGGCGGCATGGGGCCGGGATTCACCGAGGGGCTCGTGCTGCCGTCGGATACCGGGATGGCGGGGCTGGCGATCCGCGAGCGCCGCGCGCTCGCCAGCCCGGACGTGCTCAGCGATGCGCGGGTCACGCTCTCCGGCGACCTGCGCGCGCGGATCGGGCAGGCGGCCTACCGGGCGGTGCTCGCGGTCCCGCTGATGCTGCGCGACACGGTCGTGGGGGCGTTCGCCATCGGCGACGAGCCGGGCCGCGCGTTCAGCCCCGAGGAGATGCGCGTCGCGCAGACGTTCGCCGACCACGCGGCGATCGCGCTGGAGAACGCCCGCATCTTCGCGCTGGAGAGCGCGCGGCGCGCGCAGATGGAGGGTCTCGCGACGATCGAGCGGGACCTCGCGGCGGAGCTCGAGCCCGAGCGGCTGCTCAAGCTGATCATCGACCACGTGGGCCGCTTCTTCCGCGCCCGCGCGGGCCTCTACCTGGTGAGCGGCGCGCGCACGGTGCGGCGGCGCGCGCAGGCGGGCGGGCTGGTCGGCCCCGAAGAGATCGAGTTCGGGACCGGCATGGTCGGGCGGGTGGCGGAGACGCGGCACGGCCTCATCGTGAACGACTACGGCGCTTCCCCGGTGGGCCTCGACGCGTTCCGCGCGCTCGGCGTGCGCCACGGCATGGCGCAGCCCATGAGCGTGCACGGACGCCTGCTCGGCGTGGTGGGCGTCGGGCGCGCGGGCCGACGCGCGGTGCCGTTCACGGCGGACGAGTTCGACATCCTCGGCCGCCTCGCCACGCAGGCCGCGGTCGCCATCGACAACGCCCGCCTCTACGCGGAGGCCGCGCGCGGCCAGCGCGAGGCTGAGGTCATCGCGGAAGTGGCGCGCGCCACCAACGAAGCGCTCGACGTCAACGCGATCCTGCCCCTGGTCGCGGATGCGGCGCGCGCGCTCACCGGGGCCGAGCTCGGCAGCGTGGCGCTGCGCGAGGACGACGCCCCGACCGCGGCGTTCCGCTACAGCGCGGGCCAGCGCAACGCCGGCTACCACGCGCTGCGGCCGGCGCTCGACGCCGGGGTCACGGGCCGCGTGGCCGGGCGGGGGCGTGTCCTGCGCACGGCGGACCTCGCGGCGGAGAAGTTCGACGACCCGGTCGCGCGCTGGCTGGTGAACGACGAGGAGATCACCGCGCTGATCGTCGCGCCGATCGCGTTCGGGGGGCGCGTCGAGGGCTTCCTCTTCGTCGGGCACCGCCGCCGCGTGGGATTCACGGCCGTCGACGAGCACGTCGTGCAGCGGCTCGCCGATCAGGGCGCGACCGCGCTGCGCAACGTGCGGCTGCTCGCGGCCGAGCAGGCGGCCCGCTCGGCCGCGGAAGCCGCCAACCGGATGAAGGACGAGTTCCTGGCGACGGTGTCGCACGAGCTGCGCACGCCACTGACGGCGATGCTCGGCTGGATCTGGTGGCTGCGCCGGGGCCCGGGCGAGGAGGAAACGCGGCTGCGCGCGATCGACACCGTCGAGCGTAACGCGCGGGCCCAGGCGCAGCTCGTCGAGGACCTGCTCGACGTCTCCCGGATCGTCACCGGCAAGCTGCGACTCGAGGTGCGCCCGTCGGACGTGCGCGAGGTCATCGACGCCGCGATCGAGAACGTCCGCACCGCCGCCGACGCCAAGGGCATCGCCCTGGAGGCGTCGCTGCCCGCCGTCCCTGTCACGGTGTCCGTCGATCCCGATCGCCTCCAGCAGGTCGTGTGGAACCTGCTGTCGAACGCGGTCAAGTTCACGCCCGAGGCGGGGCGGGTCGAGGTCCGGCTCGCGGCCGTCGCCGGCGAAGTGCGGATCGTCGTCAGCGACACGGGCACGGGCATCAGTCCCGGGTTCCTGCCGTACGTGTTCGACCGCTTCCGGCAAGGCGAGGCGTCGAGCACGCGCGCGTACGGCGGCCTCGGGCTCGGGCTCGCGATCGTGCGGCATCTCGTCGAGCTGCACGGCGGCGTGGTGCGCGCGGAGAGCGAAGGGGAAGGGCGCGGGACGACGTTCACGGTGACGCTGCCGACGCGCGCGGACCGGCGCATCGACGTCGAGGACGAGCTCGCCCGCCTGCGCGTGGCCGAGCGCGTGCCGGCGCCGCGGTCCGCGACGCTCGACGGCGTGCACGTGCTGCTCGTCGAAGACGCGCCGGACACCCGCGATCTCATCGTCACCATCCTGGGCCAGCACGGGGCCACGGTCGTCGCGGTGGACTCGGTCGCGGCGGCGCGCGAGGCGCTCGCGCGCACCGCGCCCAGCGTGCTCATCAGCGACATCGGCATGCGCGGCGAGGACGGCTACACGCTGATCCGCGAGATCCGGAAGCGCCCCGATGCGATCCGCGTGATTCCGGCCGTCGCGCTGACCGCGTACGCGGGCGTGGAGGACCGCCGCCGCGCGCTGCGCGAGGGCTTCGACGTCCACCTCGCGAAGCCGCTGGAGCCGGACGAGCTCGTGGCGGTCGTGGCGGATCTCGCACCCGCACGCAGGGGGCGCAGCGAGACGGCGTAGAATCAGGGCATGCCCTCCCACGACTCCGCCGCCGAGCACGCCGCCGTCCGCGGCGCGGTCGGCGTCCTCGACCGCGGCGACCTCGGGATGCTCGAGGTCACCGGCCGCGACCGCGCGTCGTTCCTCCACGCGCTCCTCAGCAACGACATCACCGCGCGCGCGCCGGGGCAGGGCTGCGCCGCCACCCTGCTCGACGTCCACGGCAAGGTGCAGGCGCTCCTGCGCGTGCTCGTGCTGGAGGACCGCGTTCTCGTGGTGACGCCGCCCGGCGCGGCGGCGGGGACGCTGGACGCGCTCGACACGTACCTCTTCTCCGAGAAGGCGTACATGCGGGATGCCAGCGGCGAGCACGCGATCGCCATGCTCGCGGGCCCGGAGGCGGTCGGCACGGCGGCCCGGCTCGCGGGCGCGCCGCCCGGCGACGCGCCGTGGTCGCACGTATCCGGCACGATCGGCAGCGCCGCCGTGCGCCTCGTGCGGGGCAGCGGCGAGACGGGCGAGCCGGAGGTGTGGATCCTCAGCGCGGCGGCCGACGGGCCCGCCGTGTGGGACGCGGTCGTGGCCGCGGGCGCGCGCCCGATCGGACGCGCCGCGTTCGAGACGCTCCGCATCGAGGCGGGCACGCCGGCATTCCCCGACGACATGGGGCCGACCGTCCTGCTGCCCGAAGTGCCGTTCGCGGACCTGGTGGCGCAGACCAAGGGCTGCTACATCGGGCAGGAAGTCGTCGTGCGCATTCGCGACCGCGGGCACGTCAACCGGCTCCTGCGCGGGCTCACGCTCGACGGCGAGACCGTCCCGCCCGTCGGCGCCGGCATCGTCGCGGGCGACGCCGAGGTCGGGAAGGTGACCAGCGCTGCGTGGTCGCCCGCGCTGAAGCGGCCCATCGCGCTCGGCTTCGTGCGGCGCCAGCACGCGGCGGCCGGCACGCCGGTCACCGTGCGCGCGGACGGGGCCACGCTCGCCGCCACCGTGTCCGATTTGCCGTTCGCACGCGCATGACGGCCACGAACCGCCTCGCGCGCGAGACGAGCCCCTATCTGCTCCAGCACGCGCACAACCCGGTGGACTGGTATCCGTGGGGGGAGGAGGCGTTCGCCCGGGCACGGGCGGAGGACAAGCCGCTGCTCCTGTCGGTCGGGTACTCGGCGTGTCACTGGTGCCACGTCATGGAGCGCGAGTCGTTCGAGGACGACGACATCGCGGGCGTGATGAACCGCCACTTCGTGAACGTGAAGGTCGACCGCGAAGAGCGCCCGGACGTCGACCAGATCTACATGGAGGCCGTGCAGTCGATGACCGGCCACGGCGGCTGGCCCATGACGGTCTTCCTCACGCCCGAGGGCGTGCCGTTCTACGGCGGCACGTACTTTCCGCCGACCGACCGCCACGGCCTCCCGGGCTTCCCGCGCCTGCTCGAGGCGATCGCGGACGCCTGGCGCAGCCGCCGCGCGGAAGTCGTCGCCTCGGGCCAGAAGCTCGCCGCGCAGCTCGGCCAGGGCGGCCGGCTGCGCGGCGCCTCCACCACGCTCGGCGAAGAGATGCTCTCCTCCGCGTTCGAGGCGCTCTCCTCGCAGTTCGACGAGGAGTTCGGCGGGCTCGGCGGGGCGCCGAAGTTCCCGCAGCCGATGATCTGGGAGTTCGTGCTGCGCTTCTGGAAGCGCACCGGTAACCCGTACGCGAAGCGGATGGTCCACACGACGCTGATCCGCATGGCGCGCGGCGGGATGTACGACCAGCTCGGCGGCGGCTTCGCGCGCTACTCGGTGGACGCGCGCTGGCTGGTGCCGCACTTCGAGAAGATGCTGTACGACAACGCGCAGCTCGCCTCGCTCTACCTGCACGCGTGGCTCGCGTTCGGCGACCCGGAGTGCCGGCGCGTGTGCGAAGAGACGCTCGACTACGTGCTGCGCGAGATGACGGATCCGTCCGGCGGCTTCTATTCCGCGCAGGATGCCGACTCCGAAGGTCACGAGGGGAAGTTCTTCGTGTGGACGCCGGAGGAGATCCGCGCGGTGCTGGGCGACGGCGCGGACGCGGCCCTCGAGTACTGGGGGCTGAACCACGGCGTCAACTTCGAGGGCACGAACATCCTGTACCTCCCCGGCGAGCCGGACCCCGCGCGCATGGCGGCGGCGCGCCAGGCGCTCTACGACGCGCGCGAGCGTCGCGTGCATCCCGGGCGCGACGACAAGGTGCTCGCGTCGTGGAACGGCCTCATGGCGCTCGCGCTCGCGGACGCGGGGCGGGCGCTCGGCCGCGAGGACTACGTGCAGGCCGCCGCCCGCAACGTCGACTTCGTGCTGCGCGCGATGCGCGAGAACGGCCGGCTGCTCCGCACGTGGAAGGGCGGGCAGGCGAAGCTCCTCGGCTACCTCGAGGACTACGCGATGGTGGCCGCCGCGCTCCTCGCGGTGTGGGAGGCCACGTTCGAGCGCCGGTGGCTGAACGAGGCGCGGACGCTCGCCGACGACATGCTGCGCCTCTTCTGGTCCGACGAGGTGGAGGGCTTCTACGACACGGGCACGGACCACGAGACGCTCATCGTCCGGCCGCGCAACCTCTTCGACAACGCGGTGCCGTGCGGCTCGTCGGTCGCCATCGAGGTCCTGCTGCGCCTCACCGAGCTCACGGGCGAGCGCCGCTACGAGGAGCGGGCGCTGCGCGCGCTGCGTCCGCTCGGCGACCTCATGGCGAAGCACCCGAGCGGGTTCGGCCGCTTCCTCTGCGCGCTGGACTTCGAGATCGGGCCGCGCGTGGAGGTGGCGCTCGTCCGTCCGGCGACGATGGCCGACGGCCTCGCGCCGCTGGTGGAGGAGACCTTCGGCCGCTACCTGCCGAACCGCGTGGTGGCCGGCGGTGTGGCCGGCGACCCCGCCGCCCAGAGCCTGCCGCTGCTCGCAGGCCGCGAGGCGATCGGCGGGAAGCCGACCGCCTACGTGTGCCGCAACTACGCGTGCGATCTCCCGGTCACCGATCGCGCCGCTCTCCGCCGTCAGCTCGAAAACCTCTGAGCCGCGCGCGCGTCCGGTCCCGGGCTGTGAGCGTCGTCACCGCGCTGGCGGTGACGTTCGCCTGCGCCCCGGCGCACGCGACCGAGCGCGGGCCGCGCGTGGTGACGGCGCTGCGCGAGGCGCTGCGCGTCGCCGTCGAGCGCGGCGTGGCGAGCACCGGGCGCACGGATGGCTTCTACGGCGACCCCGCGATCCGGATCGGCGTCCCGAGCCCGCTCGGCCGCGTCGAGTCGGCGCTCCGGATGGCGGGACAGGACCGCATCGTCGACCGCTTCGCCGAGAGCCTGAACCGTGTGGCGGAGCATTCCGTGCCGGCGACGCGCGCCGCGCTGCTCACCGCCGCCGCGGAGGTGCCGCTCGACGACGGGCATCGCGTGCTCACGGGCGGGGAGACCGCGGCGACGGAGGCGCTCCAGCGCTACGCGCTGGGCCGCGTGATCACGGCGCTCAACCCCGCGGTGGCGTCGATGATGGACCAGGTCGGCGCGACCCGGCGCTACAAGCGCTTCATGAAGGACGCGCACTTCGGCGGGCTGGTGCAGGCGCCGAACCTGGATCTCGACGCGTTCGTGGTCGGGCGCACGGTGGACGGCCTCTTTCACGCGATCGGGCAGGAGGAGCGCCGGATCCGGCTCACGCCGGCGGCGCGGACGACGCCGCTGCTGCGCGAGGTGTTCGGGCGCGATCACCGATAGGCGCGTACGGCGCCTGCGTCAGATGCTCGCGCGAGGCGTCCATGAACCGGCGTCGCCGATCCATGCCCCGCGGCTACTCGTCAGACGACGAGAGGTCGGGCCCGTCACGGCGGTATGTCGCTTGCTCTCTCCATCGGTGGGGGCAAGGAGGAGCACCGTGAGCCTGTTGTTGCTCGTGCTGTTGATCGTCCTGCTGATCGGCGCCGTTCCGGCGTGGCCGTACAGCCGTAGCTGGGGGTACTACCCGAGCGGCGGCGTCGGGCTGGTGGTGCTGATCCTCGTCATCCTGCTGCTCACCGGCCGCTTGTAGGCGACCGGCGCACGCCCGGCGCACGACAGCGAAGGCTGGACACCCGGCCTTCGCTGTCGTTTCATTCCCGCCATGGACACCTCCCAGGTCGTGTGGCGCCCGTCGCCCGAAGTCATCGAGCGCAGCCGGCTCGCGCGCTTCATGAAGAAGCTCGAGATGCCGTCGGTCGAAGCGCTGCAGAAGCGCGCGCTGGAAGAGCCCGAGTGGTACTGGGACGCCGTCGTCCGCGATCTCGGGCTGCGCTGGACGCGTCCGTACACGAAGGTGCTCGACGAGTCGCGCGGCATCGCGTGGCCGCGCTGGTTCGAGGGCGGGCGGCTGAGCTTCGCCGACAACTGCGTGGACCGTCACCTCGACGCCGGGCGCGGCGCGCATCCCGCGGTGATCTGGGAAGCGGACGACGGTCACACGCGCACGGTGACCTACGAGGAGCTCGGGCGCGAGATCAACCGGCTGGCCAACGCGCTCACGCGCCTCGGCATCGGCAAGGGCGACCGCGTCGGCATCTTCCTGCCGATGTCGCCGGATGCGGTCGTCGCCACGCTGGCGGTGCTGCGCCTCGGCGCGATCTACACGCCGTGCTTCTCCGGGTTCGGCGCGCAGGCGGTCGTCTCGCGCGTGCAGGACAGCGAGGCGAAGGTGCTGATCACCGCCGACGGCTTCCACCGCCGCGGGCAGGTCGTGACGCTGAAGGAGACCGCGGACGAAGCGGTCGCGCAGTGCCCGAGCGTGACGACCGTCATCGTCCTGCGCCGGCTCGGGCGCGAGATCCCGTGGACGCAGGGCCGGGACCGCTGGTGGCACGACCTCGTCGCCACGGAGTCCGATCGCTGCGAGGCGGTGGCGGTCGAGGCCGATCATCCCGCGCTCATCATCTACACGTCGGGGACCACGGGACGGCCGAAGGGCACGGTGCTCACGCAGGGCGGCTTCCTCGTGAAGACCGCGCACGACTTCGCGTACTGCATGGACGTCGGCGCCGACGACCGGCTGTTCTGGCTCACGGACCTCGGCTGGCTCATGGGCCCGATGCAGATCACCGCCGCGCTCGCCGCCGGTGGCACCGCGGTGATGTTCGAGGGCGTGCAGGACTATCCCGGGCCGGACCGGCTCTGGTCGATCGTCGAGCGCCACCGTGTCACGATCATGGGGCTCTCGCCCACGGCGGTGCGCGCGCTCATGCCGCACGGCGACGAGCATCCGCGCCGCCACGCGCTCGACTCGCTCCGGCTGTTCGGCTCGACGGGCGAGCCGTGGAACCCGGAGCCGTATCGCTGGCTCTTCGAGGTCGTCGGGCAGAGCCGGCGGCCGATCATCAACTACACGGG
>Ga0194121_10006639_pt1 | contig 15418 bp, 16 predicted proteins | sample TA2MahCa50mmetaG_FD_148609 | JGI IMG/M metagenome (GOLD analysis project Ga0194121, IMG submission 148609) | Freshwater microbial communities from Lake Tanganyika, Tanzania - TA2015020 Mahale Deep Cast 50m | ecosystem: Environmental > Aquatic > Freshwater > Lake | place: Tanzania: Lake... | reverse complement strand
CTTGCCCAGCGCCTTGTCGAGCGTCGGCAGGAGAACGGCGTACCATTCGTCGAAGGCACCGAAGAAGTCGCCGCCGGAATCGGCTTCTCCGCGCTCGGCGATCCGTGTCGCACCCGCCTTGGCGAGCGCCGCGTCGACGCGTTTGGGAATGGCCTGGTATGTCCGCGCCCACTGCCGGTTGCCGCAGCCGAACACCGCGAAGCGCGCCCCGGCCAGCGCGCCTTCGCCCAGCGTCTCGGCCCACGACACGAACTGGCGGGCATTGTCCGGCGGCTGGCCCTCGTAGGACGCGGTCACCACGACGATCGTGCCGTCCTTGGGCAGGTTGCCCGCATAGTCGTCCATGGCCGCGACCGTCGGCGCGTAGCCGTGCGCCGGCGCCTCGCCGGCAATGCGATTGGCGAACGCTTCCGACGAGCCGGTATTGCTGCCGTAGAGGACGAGCAGCGGCGCGGCCGCAGCATCCGTCGCGGTCCGCGTCGCGGCCTGCGGGGCCAACGCCTTTTGGGGGGCCGCCGGCACGGCACTGCGCAGCAGCGACCCCGCCGAGCGGCGCGCCTTGGCGCGGATGCGCAGGCCCTCGGGTTTCAGCGTCAGCGTCTCCTTGACCTTCAAGGTGTAGGACGGATCGTCGAGCACGATGTCGAAACGTTGCAGCATCATCGACAGGACGAGCTGGGCCTCCTGCATTGCGAAGGGCCGTCCGATGCAAGCGCGGGCGCCGTTGCCGAAGGGCTTCCAGGCGTTCGGCGGCAGGCTGACCGCGCTCTCGGGCGCAAATCGCTCGGGCCGGAAGGCCTCGACGTCGCCGTCCCATACCTTGGGGTCGCGGTGGAGCATCGGCTCGAGGATCAGAACCGTGTCCTGGGTGGTGAGCGGATACTTGCCGGCCAGCACGGTGTCCTTGTGCGGGCTCACCGAGAAGGCTGCCGCGGTCGGCCAGACGCGCAGGCTTTCCATGAGGATCTGCTCGATGTAGCGGAGCTGCACGAGGTGCTCGACCCGCGGCATCTCCTGCCCGAGCACCTCGTCGACGATGCCACGCGCCTTTTGGAGAACCGCCGGATTCTTGAGCAGCAGCCAGGTGGCGAAGGACAATAGGCCGCTCGTCGTCTCGTGGCCGGCGATCAGGAACGTGATCATCTGATAGCCGATGTTCTCGTCGCTGAGCTTCTCGCCGGTGACGGGATCGACGCCGTTGAGCATCAGATTGAGAAGATCGCGCTTCTCCGCACCGCGAGGGTCGCGGCGCCGCTCGGCGATGAGCTGGCGAGCGACCGCTTCCAACAGCTCCCTGTCGGCCTCGAACTGGCGGGCCTTCGACAGCATGAGATTGCTGACCAGCTTGGGGCGGCGCGTGCGCTCGCCCGCTTCCTTCAACGCGCCGACCATGGCCGACACGAACGGATGCATTTCGTCCTGGTAAAAGCTGTTGAAACGGTAGTCGAAGGCGCAAAGCGCGATTGTGTCCAGCGTGAGACGCGTCATGTTGTCAGCGACGTCGATGACGGCGCCCGGGCCGAAGCGTTCCCAACGCACGAACATCTGGTCGGCGATGTCGAGCATGTTGTCGAACATGCCGCGGATCGCGATCGGCCCGAAGGCGGGCATCAGGATGCGGTGCGCCTTGCCCCAGTTCGGCTCATGGCCGTGGGCCGTGAACAGGCCGTCACCGGCTACCGCGCGGATTTCCTGTAGAGCGCCGCCGACGCGCTTGCCGAAGCGCGATTCGTCGCACAGCTCGGCGACCAGCTCCTGCGAGCTCGCGACATAGAACTCACGGTCGAGAATCTTGAGCTTGAAGAAGGGTCCGTAGGTACGGGCCAGTCCAATCATGGCCTGGATGGGAGCACCCCCTGAAGCTCCGTCAGGTTGCCGATGATGGGCTTGAGCGGCGGCTGTGGAACGGACGGATTCGACGACATGAGCGACGCCTTTCGACTGGACACGACTCGGCGGGACGCGACGGTTGGCACCCACCAACGACGGTCCTCCATATGCCCAAAAGCAAGTGTCTCGCCAATCGCCAAGCGGCTCTTGCCTGACACAAGTCCGACACAAATTCTCGACACCTCGCCGCCAGTCTCCTGGTACATGTCTCGTCCGAGCAGCGTCGGGAGCGACAGGATGCCGGAGCCGGTGGAGCAATCAGCAAAGCGGACAAGCGGGGCCGGATTCGCCGCCCTTCTCGGACTGGTCGGTGCCGCGCTGCCCATGGAACTCGATCCGGCCGTCCACAACGTCGCCATCCTCGGCGCCGGCAACGCCTTGCACATGGACGGCGCCGATCGCGCACTTGCCACCAGCATGGGAACGCTGTGCATCGCGGCCTTCATCCTGACCACCGGCAGCCTGGGCGACCGGTTTGGCCGCAAGCGCATCATGCTGCTCGGCCTGCTCGTCGTCATGGCCGGCGGCGTGATCGCGGCGCTGGCCACTAGCACCGCCATGTTCGCGCTGGGCCGCGCCCTTACCGGCATAGGCTTCGCCGCATCCTTCGGCCTTGCCTTCGCTCTGCTGGCCACCATCGCGCCCGAGCCGGCCGCCCTTGCCCGTACCGTGGCGCGATGGCTCGCCTTGCAGACCGCCGGCATCGTGCTGCTCTGCCTGCTCGGCGGCTATCTCGCCGGCATAAGCTGGCGGCTCGCCTACCTGCTCAGTCCCGCCGTCGCGGCATTGGCCTTCCTGTGGTGCCTGAAGACCGTGCCGGAAGCGAAGAACGCCACGCCCGGCCCGTTCGACGTGCCAGGCTTGCTGCTGGTCGCCATCGGCCTGGTCGGCACCCTCTACGGCGTGAGCAATGCCGCCTCGGCCGGCTGGACCAGCGCAAAGGTTCTGCTGCCGCTGCTGCTGGGCCTTGGCGTTCTGGCGGTCTTCGCGCTCTGGGAGTGGCGGCAGCCCCAGCCTGCCTTCCCCATCCGCTCCTTCGCCGATCCGCAGCTCATGACCGGGGCGGTCGCCGGCATCGGCTCGAATATCGCCATCGCCGTGATCGCCATCCAGCTGTCGCTGCTGTGGCAGTACATCTATCGCTACAAGCCGATCGAGGTCAGCCTCAGCCAACTGCCGATGATCGTGGCCTGCATCCTGACCGCCGGATGGGCCGGCAGCCTGGTGGCACGCGGCGTGCCGATGCGGCGGCTGACGACGATCGGGCTGCTCGCCATGGCAGGTGCGGTGGCGACGCTGGGCCTCGCCGGTGCGAGCGCGCCTTATGTCTTCTTCGCGGTGCCCCTGGCGGTCGCGGGCGCCGGCGTGATGCTGACCCAAGCGCCGGCGGCCCATGCCTTCGTCTCCAGGGCGCCTACCAACCTGGTCGGCGCCATCGGCTCGTCGCGCACGGCCTTCGGGCAGTTCGGCTACGCGGTCGGTTTGGCGCTGAGCTCGTCCCTCGTCTACGGCATGTTCACGCCGCTGCTGGGCCAGCGACTTGCCGAGGCAGGTGCGACGCCTGCCGAGCAGGCCCAGGCCATCGGCATCGTTCATTCCTGGGTGCATATCCACGCCGCCCCCGGGTACGACGCCCGGCTGATCCACGAGGTCATCGACAACGGCACGTCCGCCTATCTCCAGAGCTACCTCGTGACCATGCTGGTCATGGCCAGCCTGATCGCGCTGGTGGCCGGCCTCTGCTTCTGGATCCTGTCGCGGCAGCGCCCGGCCTGACCAACGGCGGACTGGAGAACACCCGGTGCTTTGTGTGAAAGTGCACCGCGTCGATCGGACAACGGGAAGCGAGCATGGCCAAGGGCAAGTCGAGGACGGGGTCAGGCAAAGGCAAGAAGCCGGTCCGGCGCAAGGCCGCCGGAGCGAAAAAGCCAGCGGTCCGCAAAGTCGTGGCCAAGAAGAAGGCCGTCCCGCCCAAGCCCGTGCCGCGCCCGGCGCCGCGACGGTCGGTGAAGAGCCGTCCGTCCGTCGCGCGCATGCCCGCGGCGCGGCCTGCCCTGCACAAGGCGCCGCTGCTGTCGGCCAACATCTACGAGCGCGACCTCGACAAGAATGCCGCCAACTATGCGCCGCTGACGCCGCTGCAGTTCATCGAGCGCAGCGCCAGCGTCTATCCCGACCGAGCCGCCCTGATCCATGGCGCGCGCCGCCAAAGCTGGGCCGAGACCTATGCGCGATGCCGCAAGCTCGCCTCGGCGCTCGACAAGGTCGGTATCGGCGTCGGCGACACGGTGGCGATCATGGCGCCCAACATCCCCGAGATGTACGAGGCGCATTTCGGCGTGCCGATGACCGGCGGCGTGCTCAACTCGCTCAACACGCGACTCGATGCGGCGATGATCGCCTTCATCCTCGATCACAGCGAGACCAAGGTGCTGCTGGTCGACCGCGAGTTCCACCGCGTCGTGACCGAGGCGCTGGCGATCGCCAAGGTGCAGCCGTTGGTGGTCGACATCGACGACCCGCAGTGCCAGGACCGCGCCCAGATCGGCGACACGACCTACGAGGAGTTCTTGGCCGGTGGCGATGCCGACTACGTCTGGCAGCCGCCGGCCGACGAATGGAACGCCGTGTCGCTCAACTACACCTCGGGCACCACCGGCAATCCCAAGGGCGTGGTCTACAGCCACCGCGGTGCCGCGCTGTCGGCCTACGGCAATGCCACGCAATGGTCGTTGGGCATGCATCCGACCTATCTCTGGACGCTGCCGATGTTCCATTGCAACGGCTGGTGCTTCCCCTGGACCCTGGCGCTGGTCGCCGGCACGTCGGTTTGTCTGCGCCGGGTGAGCGCCAAGACGATCTACGACTCGCTCGCCGACCATGACGTGAGCCACCTGTGCGGCGCGCCGATCATCATGCAGTTCATCATCGGCGCCACCGCCGAGGAACGCCGGCCGCTCAAGCGAAAGGTCGAGTTCATGACGGCGGCGGCGCCGCCGCCCGCCGCCGTGCTGGAGGCGCTGGAGAAGGAGAATTTCCGCGTCACCCATGTCTATGGCCTGACCGAGGTCTATGGCCCGGCGACGATCTGCGCCTGGCACGGTGAGTGGGACGCGCTCCCCGCGCACGAGCGCGCCCAGCTCAAGGCGCGCCAGGGCGTGCGCTATGCCGCCGAGGACGGCGTCACGGTGATGGATCCCGCGACCATGAAGGAGGTGCCGCGCGACGGCACGACCATGGGCGAGGTGATGTTCCGCGGCAATCTCACCATGAAGGGCTATCTCAAGAATCCCAAGGCGACGCGCGAGGCCTTCGAGCATGGCTGGTTCCATTCCGGCGACCTCGGCGTGCTGCATTCCGACGGCTACATCGAGCTGCGTGACCGATCCAAGGACATCATCATCTCGGGCGGCGAGAACATCTCGACCATCGAAGTCGAGGGCGTGATCATCCAACATCCGGCTGTCGCCAACGTCGCGGTGGTCGCCAAGCCGGACGAGAAATGGGGCGAGACTCCTTGTGCGTTCGTCGTGCTGAAGCCCGGCGCTGCGGCCACCGCCGAGGAGATCGTCGCCCACTGCCGCGCCAACCTCGCCTCCTACAAATGCCCGCGCTACGTCGTGTTTCGCGAGCTACCCATGACCTCGACCGGCAAGGTCCAGAAGTTCGTCCTGCGCGAATGGGCGAAGCAGGTGTAGCTCATGCTTCGGACCGCGGGCGGCCCGCCCGCATCATGAAGCCGACACAGCAAAGCGGTTGGCACTCCCGCGGCTACCTTCCTCATTTCGACTTACCAGAGGTCGTTCAATTCATCACTTTTCGTTTGGCCGACAGCCTGCCTAGCAACGTCGCGAACGTCCTCAAACATCGAGACCATGCCTTGCCTCGCCTGGATCATGAATTGGATCTCGGCCGGGGTGCCTGTTGGCTACGCCGACCTGATGTCGCCTCGATGGTCGAGAGTTCCCTGCTGCACTTCGACATGGAACACTATCGAATGCTGGCCTGGTGCTTGATGCCGAACCACGTTCACGCCGTGGTCAAAATCATCGACGGTCACTCTGTGAGCGACATCGTCGGCACTTGGAAATCGTTCACGGCAAAGCGTGCCAACATCCAACTCGGTCGATCCGGGAGTTTCTGGCATCCTGACTATTTTGATCGATACATGCGCGACGAGGATCATTTGACCCGGACCGTCGACTATGTCGAGAACAACCCCGTCAAAACCGGCCTTGTCGCGGCCGCGATGGACTGGCCCTGGAGCTCGGCGCGTCTTCGGCGACAAGCATGAGCGGGCCGGAGGCCCGCGGTCCCCGGCCGGCTTGTCCATCGCCCCGCCATAATCGGCCGGCTATTTTGAGAGCGGCATGGCCGGCGAAACCACGCTGATCGTCACGACCAGGAGCGGCGTGCGCCCGTTGGGGGTGCGCGGCGAGCCGCTGCACAACGCAGCGCCGCAGCTGCGCCGCGTGGTGCGCCGCCGGTTGGGCGACGATGCGGCGGGGCTGCTCGCCGAACCGCAGCTCCACCAGGACGGCAAGGCGATCGACTGGTACGCCGACTGGCCTGGCACCGTGCAGCCTTTGTCGGCGGTCGAACCCGAACGTCGTGCCGAGGTGATGGTTGCCGTGCAACGGACCTTGGCCGACATCCGCCGGCTCGGCGAGGCGCTGGCCGGCGCCGGCCCGCGCGAGGATCAAGGCGTGGTCGGCCTGTCGCTACAGCTCGCCGCCCGCGCCCCAGACGACTCTTTCGTCTTCCTGGTCGGCGAGCGGCCGGCGCTGGTCTGCTGGGGCTACGAGAGGGAAACGGCGGCGGCCTTGTTGCCGGTCACCCTGCCGCGCCCGCCACAGCCCGCTGCCCGTCGGCCCGTGATCGAAGCGCCGGCCGCCCGTCCGGCCCTGCCACCGGCGCGCGTCGCGATCCCCTGGCTGCGCACGCTTGTTCTCGCACTGCCTCTGCTGTTGCTGCTGCTGGGGGCGGCCTGGCTGCTGCGCGGGCTTGTGCCGGCCGAGCCGGCGCTGGCACTTGCCACGCGCGAAGGGCCACCGCCGCCGCCCGCGCCCGAACCGCCGCCCGATCCGACGCCGGTGCTGAAGGCTGCCTTCGCCACCGAGCAGTCGCGCGCGCGGGTGCTCAAGGTCGAGCTGTCGCTGGTCGAGGCCGAACTGCGCAAGCGTCTCGCCGACTGCAAGCCGCCCGATCCGCCCAAAGCCGTCGAACAGGCCAGGCCGCCGCAGGTGGCCGTTGCCCCGCCCAGGCCGGCGCCGGCTCCCGCGCCGCCACCGCCACCACAACAGACGCAGCCCAACGACAACCGCCTGCGCCTGCCGTCGGTACCAAGCAACGACTACTCCTTCATGTCGGGCTGCTGGCGCACCGATCCCTTCCGTCACGAGCCGGCGCAGACCCAGTCCGGCGTCTCGACCTACTGCTTCGACGCCAACGGCAACGGCCAGATCGAATGGCGCCGCGGCCGCACCGCCTGCCGCGCCCGCGCCCAGTCGCGCTACGAGGGTGCCACGCTCAGGCTGCGCGACAGTGATACGACCTGCAATGATGGTTCACGCTGGTATGCCGACCAGCTCGTCTGTCGGCGCGGCGCCGACGGTATCGCGCAATGCAGCGGCTCTTCGCGGGGCGCGTCCGGCGTCCCGGTGACCTGGACGGTCAATCTGCACAAGCTCAATTGAGCTTGGCAGTCGTGCCTAGTGTTGAGTGGCGGCGGTTAATCGGGCGATTTCGTCTTTGATGTGCAGCTTCTGCTTCTTGAGGCTGCAGAGGGTGTCGTCGTCGGGATGGGGGCGCGTGTTTTCCTGATCGATCGCTTGCTCAAGGGAAGCATGCTTGGCCTTGAGCGCTTCGATATGGTCCACGGTGCTCACGGGCGTCCTCCGAGCTGGTTGCGGACAAAGAACTTTGACTCCGACCTTGGCCGGAGTCACGCCGAATCAAGTGCCCTTCCCGGCCTGTGAATAACCCGGCAAGATGGCCCGCATGGCTGACCCAACGCGGCTGATCGTCGGTATTTCCGGGGCTTCCGGTGTGATCTACGGCGTGCGCCTCCTGCAGGCACTGCAAAAACTGCCGATCGAAAGCCACCTGGTGATGACCCGCACCGCCGAGGTCACTCTGGCGCACGAAACCCGGATGAAGGTGGCGGCAGTGCGCCGCCTGGCCAACGCCGTCCACCGCGTCGACGACCTTGCCGCGGCGATCTCCAGCGGCTCGTTCCGCACCGCCGGCATGATCGTGGCGCCGTGCTCGATGCGCAGCCTGGGCGAGATCGCCAACGGCATCACCTCCAACCTGCTGACGCGGGCAGCCGACGTCGTGCTGAAGGAGCGCCGCAAGCTGGTGCTGCTCGCCCGCGAGACGCCGCTGCATGCCATCCATCTGCGCAACATGCTGCGGCTGGCCGAGATGGGCGCGATCATTGCCCCACCGGTGCCGGCCTTCTACAACAAGCCCACGACGCTGGACGACATCGTCGGTCACACGGTCGGTCGCGTGCTCGACTTGTTCGACCTCGACACCGGCACGGTCAAGCGCTGGCGCTGACCCCTACGACGATCGAACGCGACACCACTCGCCGCCGCGCCTCACCGCTCGCCCGCCACCGTGCGTGCGATCTCGGCCGGCGTCAGCTCGGGGAAGGTGGCGGCCATCAGCGTCGCCACCGCCTTGCGGTCGCGCTCGTCGGGAACGACGCCCAGGCAGACGGCATAGACGCCGAGATTGCCGACCGCCGCGCGCAGCCGCTTCTCGACCGGCCGGCCGCGGTCGGCGGGCGGTGCGTGCAGGCTCGCGAGCTTGAGCTGCTCGGCGTGCTCGGCGGCGAGTTCGGCGTCGGCCACGCGGCGGCGCACCGCGTCGACCGTCTCGGGCAGCGCCTCGGGCCACGGCCGGTCCTTGAGCAACCGGCGGACCTCGCGTAGGCGCTTCACCACCTCGGCCTGCCAAGCATCGCTCGCCTTCAGGATGGCGCGCAGCCGCTCGGCGGTCAGCGTCGGCCGGCCCGAGGCGCCGAGCCAGCAGCAGAACAGCAGGATATTGACGTCGCAGCCGCGCCGCTCCTGCAGGTCGAGGCAGGCCTCGGCCACGCCCTCGCCGGCATAGAGCTCGAGCGAAAAATTCCAGAACGGATGGGGCAGAAAATCCGACACCTTCGGTGCTTCCCTTTGGCCGGGCGAAGGGGTACACGGCGCAGGGCAAGGTGGCTAGAGCATGAGCAACCCTCCTTCAGAGCCGCTGGATGCCGAGGCGATCAAGGCCAAGCTGGAAGCCTTGAAGAGCGAGCATCGCGACCTCGACGAGGTGATCGACCGCCTGCTCGAGAAGCCGCCGTTCGACCAGCTTCAGCTGCAGCGCCTGAAGAAGCGCAAGCTCGGGCTGAAGGACCAGATCCACCGGCTGGAAAGCCAATTGATTCCCGATATCATCGCCTAAGAGCAGCATGGCCAAATCGACCGTCAAACGCCGTCCCCTGGTCGGCCTGATCATGGGCAGCCAGTCGGACTGGACGACCATGCGTCACGCCGCCGAGACCTTCGAGGCGCTGGGCGTGCCGTTCGAGGCGCGCATCGTTTCGGCCCACCGCACGCCCAAGCGCATGATGAGCTATGCCGCCGCCGCCAAGGGCCGCGGCCTCAGGGTGATCGTGGCGGCAGCCGGCGGGGCGGCGCACCTGCCCGGCATGACGGCCTCGATGACGCCGATCCCGGTCCTGGGCGTGCCGATCGAAAGCGCCGCCTTGAAAGGCCAAGACAGCCTTCTTTCCATCGTCCAGATGCCGGCCGGCATACCGGTCGGCACGCTCGCCATCGGCCGCGCCGGGGCGGTGAACGCAGCCTTGCTGGCCGCCGCCATTGTCGGACTTGGCGATGCCAAGATCATGGCCGCAGTGGAGCGCTACCGCGCCCGCCAGACCGCCGCGGTGACGCGCGCGCCATCCGACCAGCCGGCCCCCCATCGCTAGATGAGCGCGCCGGCCGCCCTTGCCCCAGGGTCGACGATCGGCATCCTGGGTGGCGGCCAGTTGGGCCGCATGACCGCCATGGCTGCCGCCCGATTGGGCTATCGTTGCGTAGTATTCGCGCCCGAGGCACACGCCATCGCCGCCGATGTCGCGGCGGACTGGGTACAGGCGGCTTACGACGATGCAGCGGCGCTGGCCGGCTTCGCCCGCCAGGTCGATGTCGTCACCTACGAATTCGAGAACGTGCCCGAGGCCGCGGTCGCCGAGTGTTTGCGCTTGAAGCCGGTACGCCCCGGCGTGCTGCCGATCCGCATCGCCCAGCACCGCCTGCGCGAGAAGGCGTTCTTCCGCACGCTCGGCATCGACACCGCCGACTACCAACCGATCACCGACGCGGCCGAGATCGCCGCCGCCACGGCGCTGCCGGGCATCCTCAAGACCTGCACCGAGGGTTATGACGGCAAAGGCCAGGTCCGGGTCGCCGACCGCACGGCGCTGGCTGCCGCTTGGCAGACATTGGGGCGGCGCGAGTGCATCCTCGAAGCGTTGGTCGACTTCGCCTGCGAGACCTCGGTCATCGTCGCGCGTGGCCTCGACGGCGCGACCCGCTGCTTCCCGATCGGCCGCAACGATCATCGCGGCGGCATTCTGCGCACCACCACCGTGCCGTCCGGCCTGCCGGCAGCGACGCAGGCTGCCGCCGAACGCTATGGTGTGGCGCTGGCCGAGGGCCTCGACCTCGTGGGCCTGGTGGCACTGGAACTGTTCGTCACCAGGGACGGCCGGGTGCTGGCCAATGAGATGGCGCCACGGCCGCACAATTCAGGGCACTGGACGATCGATGCCTGCGCCACCAGCCAGTTCGAGCAGTTGGTGCGGGCGATCTGCGGCCTGCCGCTGGGACCGGTCGACGTGCTGACGCCGTCGCGCATGGAGAACCTGATCGGCGACGAAGCGAACGACTGGCCGCGCTATCTCGCCGATCCGGCCGCGCGCCTGCATCTCTACGGCAAGGCCGAGACACGGCCCGGACGCAAGATGGGTCACGTCACCTTTTTGCGCTCTTGACCTCGCCGCCGGTCCACGACTTGACCTGAGATTTCCATTTTTCGATCTGCATCACGTCTTCGATGCGCCGGTCGAGGAAGCTCCAGGTCGCCTCGCTGCCGGGCGTGCGGTCGTTCAGCCAATAGAGCAGCGTCGAGGAATAGACGCCGGCCAGCAGCGCGCGCTTGGTGTAAAAATTGAAGTCGGTGCTCTTGTCGCCCGCGGCGTACCACATGGCGTCGACGGTCTTGTAGAGCAGCCGCAGGCTCACGGGCGCGTTGAACGGCAGCGACAGCAGGGCGAGGGCCCGGCGCACCGCCTCGCGCTCGCCGACATGGCGCTCCAGCCGAATGCGCACTGCCCGCTTGATGCGGTCGCGGATTTTCAGGCTGGCCACGCCTTCGCGTTCCATATCGGCCACCGTGCGCTGGTCGGCGCGCTCGCTGAGAAAGGTCAGGACCTGGATCGCGCCGCCCGGGAACAGCCGATCGGCCTCCCCTGTCGGCAGCTCCAGCCGTCGGGATGCGGCCGACAGGGCCGTGCGGCACCAACCCTCGAAGACCGCCTCGGCGGCCACGGCATCGGCCAGGCGGTCGCGCAGGTCGGCGTCGGGATCGTCAGCCGGGCCGCCGGCTACGACCGGATCGGAGCTATTTTCAGTGCTCATGGCCGAAATATAGGGTTTCTCCCGGGCTTCCCAAGGGTCTTTGCCTGTGATACCACCGCCGCCTCCAAATTGCCCCCGGAGCCGTTTCCGGGGCGCCTCACCATGTATGGAAGGAAGCGATCGAAGTGCAGGTTCTCGTTCGTGAAAACAACGTCGATCAGGCGCTGCGCGTTCTGAAGAAGAAGATGCAGCGCGAGGGGATCTTCCGCGAGATGAAGCTCCGGCGCAACTACGAGAAGCCCTCCGAGCGTCGCGCCCGCGAACGCGCCGAGGCGATCCGCCGGACCCGCAAGCTGATGCGCAAGCGCATGGAGCGCGAGGGCTACTAGGCCCCCTCCTCTCAGATCGAACATCGACCCCCGGCGTGTCCGGGGGTTTTGCTTTGTCAGCGCTGCGGCAACCGCTCGAAGGCCGGAAGCCCGTCGGGGATTTGGTGAAACGGCTGCCTGTCGACGGTGCAGATCGCCATCTGCGGGCCGCCATGCTGCTTGGGCTGGCCCTTGGTGTAGCGGAAGCCGGCCGGCGGCATCGGCATGAACATGTTGGGCGCACCGCCGGTGATGTACTGGCATTCGCGGCAATGGCACTGCGCTTTCATCATCGGCCCGCCTTCGGCCGCGTAGCGTACCTTGGCGCAATAGCAGCCGCCTTCGACCTTGATGGCAATTCTCCTCCGCGCCGTTCTTTGCCAGATTAGCGGCCATGGCCAGCAAATCCAGACGCCCCTACACCATCGTCCGCGGCGGCAAGCTGTTGGACATCGCCAAACGGTCGGCCCAGCCGGTCGACATCCTGATCAAGGGCGACACCATCGCCGAGATCGGCCGACCGGGCCTCGCCGCGCCGGCCGGCGCCACGGTGATCGATGCCAGGCACCGGCTGATGCATCCCGGGCTGATCAACGCCCACACCCACGGCCCGGGCAATCTCGGCAAGGGCATGGGTGATCTGTGGTCGCTCGAGCTTCTGCTCACGGCCAGCCAATGGCTGAACAGCGGCCGCACGCTCGAGGACAAGTATCTCTCGACCATGATCGGCGCCGCCGAGATGGTGATGAAGGGCTGCACCGCCGCCTACGATCTCGCCGCCGAGTTCCCGATGCCCTCGGTCGACGGCCTGTCGGCCATGGCGCGCGCCTACGAGGAGGTCGGCATGCGCGCCGTGCTGGCGCCGATGGTGGCCGACATCACCTTTTTCGAGGCCATTCCCGGCCTCATGGACCGCCTGTCGCCGGCGCTCCAGAAGGAAGTCGAGAGCTTCCGCTACGCGCCGTGGAAGGCGATCACGCGTCAGATGAACAAGGCGCTGCAGCGCTGGCCGTTCGGGCAGGTCGCACTGGCCGTGGCGCCGACCATTCCGCACCATTGCAGCGACGACTTCCTGATCGCCTGCCGCAATCTCGCGCGCGACTACGATGTCGGCATCCACAGCCACGTCGCCGAATCCAAGGTACAGGTGATCGCCGGCTACCAGCGCTACGGCACGACGCTCGCCGCCCACATGGACGCGCTCGGCCTGGTCAACGAGCGCTTCACGGTGGCGCACGGCGTATGGCTGGACGACGACGACATGAAGCGGCTGGGCGATCGCGGCGCCTCGGTGGCGCACAATCCCGGCTCCAACATGCGGCTGGGCAACGGGCTTGCCGACATGCGCCGCATGCTGAGCAGCGACGTCAATGTCGGCATCGGCACCGACGGCGCCAACTGCTCGGACAATCAGAACATGTACGAGGCGATGCGGCTCGCCTCCTTCGCCTCCAAGGTCCAGGGCCCCGACTGGCAACGCTGGATCACCACCGCGGAGGTGCTGCGCGCCGCCACCGAGGGCAGCGCCCGCGCCCTCGGCATGGCCAAGCAGATCGGCCGCCTCTTGCCGGGCTACAAGGCCGACATCGTCTTCGTCGACCTGCACCACATCAACTGGATTCCGACCAACGATGCGGTGAACGCACTGGTCCACACCGAGGACGGCACCGGCGTGCATTCGGTCATGATCGGCGGCCGCATGGTGGTCGAGGACCGCAAGCTCCTCACCGTCGACCTCGCCCAACTCGCCGCCAAGGTCGAGCAATCGCGCCTACGCCGCGCGGCGATCACGGTGCCCGCCAAGAAGCTCTACCAGCGCCTGGAGAAGGTCGTCGGCACTTTCTGCCCGGGTCTCGCCAAGGCGCCGCTGCACATCCATCGCTTCGGCGCCAGCCATCACGCGCATTGATCAGAGGTCGACGCGCTCCTGAGCGACGTCGATCCGCTCCGTCTTGTTGAAGCGGCCGTCGTAGATCGGCCGCTCGCCGGTGGTCGGGCCGGGATACTGCACGATCAGGATCTCGCCGCCGGTGTCGGTGTGGAACTCGCCCTCGAAGTGCGGGTCGGGATGGAACAGCATGCTGCCCGGCGTGCACAGCTTGTCGCCGATCCGGAACTCGCCCTTCAGGATGTACCAGACCTGGGCGAAGCCGTGATAGTGCTCGGGATGCCAGCCGCCGGGCTCGAGCCGCAGGATTCCGGCATTGGGCGTCGTCGGCCGCTCGGGCGTGGGATGGAACAGCATCTTGCCGGTCTCGCCCGGCCAACGGATCTTCTCCCAGCCCATGTCGTCGACATGGCGGATCTCATAGGGCTGATGATCCTTGCGCGATGCCTCGCGGCGGGTGGCGAGCGCAGCGTTGTTCTGCGCGGTATCGCCGACATGCTTGCTCATCGACGGATCCTCCGGCTTTCATCCTAGCAGAGCGTCGATCGCCTCCTCCAGCTCGCGGACGTCGGTCACCACCGCATCGGGCTCCTCGGCCGAACAGCGCGGCCGCTGCCGGCGATGCCGGCCGCCGCGGAACAGGATGGCCGCCATGCCCAGCGCCTTGGCCGGCGCGATGTCGTTGTCGATGCGGTCGCCGACCATGATGCAGGTGGCCGACGGCACGCCGAGCGCCCCGGCCGCCATCTCGAACGCGCGCCGATCGGGCTTGCTGAAGCCGGTCACACCGCTCAGCCCTTGATAGTCGAAGAAGTCGGCGATGCCGGCGCGGACCAGGCGGCGACGCGCCGCTTGCGGCTGGTTGGCGACGATGCCGAGACGGAGGTCGCGGCCGCGCAGCCGGCGCAGCAGGCCGTCGATGTCGGGCCTGAGCTGGAAGACATCGAGATTGCCGACCATGGCGCGCACGCGCCGGCTGACGCGCTCGACGGTCGCCGGGTCGCCGGCGCACAGCGTCTCGATCATGTGCCCGTAGGCATCGGGGGCGAAAGCAGCGACCGCGGCCTCCGACGCCTCCTCGACCATCGCCGGATCGACGCGAATGCCCTCCAGGCCGCAGGCCGAGGCTATGGCGCCGTCGACGGCGATCTCCCAGGCAAGCTCCATGTCGAGCGGGCCGCCGACATCGAACAGGACGGCGCGATAGCGCATTCAGGCAAGATAAGCGAGGCAGCCTGTCTCTTCGAGCACTGGATCGAGGCGCCGGCGCACAGCGGCGGGCAGCGCCGCGAGCTTCTTGCGCAGGGCGTCGTGGCACTTGCCCTGATAGCGGAATGGCGCCTGGGCATACGCGCGGCCGAGGATGTCGAGCACCACTTTCTCCTTGCCCTCCTGCAAGGCCTTCGTGTTGGCGGCGAGAAACGGCAGGTAGGTCTCGCCACAATGGCGGAGCAGCGCGGTCAGCGTCTCGGGCAGCGGCGCGGCAGGATCGAGCCACCCGCCTTCGACGCCCGAGGCGTCGTCCAGACGCAGCAGCCAGCAATAGACATCGGCCGCCCGCGCCCGCATCTCCGCCATCGGCGTGGGATCGACCGACAGGATCTGCAGCTGGCCGAATAATCCGAAATCGGCCAGCG
>Ga0194121_10006635_pt1 | contig 15424 bp, 15 predicted proteins | sample TA2MahCa50mmetaG_FD_148609 | JGI IMG/M metagenome (GOLD analysis project Ga0194121, IMG submission 148609) | Freshwater microbial communities from Lake Tanganyika, Tanzania - TA2015020 Mahale Deep Cast 50m | ecosystem: Environmental > Aquatic > Freshwater > Lake | place: Tanzania: Lake... | reverse complement strand
GGGTTTGCCTGCCTCGGGCAGATAGATCCAGAGATCGCGATTGAGATAGAGCACAGACTGACCAAGATATCGAGGCGGGGCTACAAACTTGACCAGGCTTTTCTCTGTGCCCTGCATGTAGACCTCAAAACCCCTGGTACTCGGGGGCCTGTTGCCCTCATAGGTGGTCACGGTGATGTCCCAGACAAAACTCTGGGCCGGGACGCGGGTACGATCGGCCCGGCGCAAGATGTCTTCGGCGTCCTGTGCTGCCACCACCCATGGCAAGAAGAGCATGCATAACCAGGCATATTTAGACATGGCGGAGAGCCTCCACAACATGCAGCCGCGCGGCGCGCCAGGCTGGATACAGAGATGACAGGAGCGCTGTCAGGAGGGCCAGCGTAAAAGCCTGCCGTACGACCGCGGGGACGACCAGGACCTGGGCCATAAAGCCACGTTTGAGCCAGGGGGCGGCGGCATGGGAATACCGTAGGCCGAGATGAGCTTGGCGAGCGCGATTCCCAGGACAATTCCGAGCACGCCTCCCAGCACACCGAGCACGCCGCCTTCCATCACAAACAGCGTGATGACCCCACGCCGACGGGTGCCAAGAGCCATGATCGTGCCGATCTCACGGGTCCGCTCGAAGATGGCCATGAGCATGGTATTCGCGATCCCCAGCGTGACGACCATGGACACGATCAGCGTCATGACGCGAAACATGTTGGTAAACAATTGCCGGACCTGGTGATAGCGGATGGCCAGGTCGTCCCAGGTGCGCATCTCCAGGTCGAAATGGTGCTCGTGCAGCAGCGTGGCCAGCTGTGCTTTGACGGCAGCCGTGTGCTCGGTCTTCTCCAGGAGTATCACGATGGACTGCACCTCGCCCTCGTTGTCCAGGAGACGTTGGATGTCAGGCAAGGGCGCTTTGAGCATCCGGTCATCGTAGGCCTTCTCGCCTGACTGCCAGATGCCACGCACCTGCACGGCCAGGGCGTTGAAAGCCCCCGCTCTGGTCGTCGTCAAGAGCGTCAGCTCATCACCAGGCCGCACACCGAGCCCACGAGCCAGCCCCAGGCCAAGCAAGATCCCTCGCGGGGCATGCCTACTGAGATCCTGTCCGTCGACAATCTGCGTAAAAGAGGCCAGATGTGCCTCACTCTCAGGATGTACGCCAGCGCCCACGAACGAGGTTGTCGTCTCGCCAGTGGAAATGAGCCCGGAGAAGCCGAGGCGTGGCATGACGTCCTGGACGTGAGGGATCTGCATGATGAGGGCTCGAATCTCAGCATAATTGGCGATCATATAGTCGAAGGGGGCAATGCTCCCCTTCTCGGAGAAGCCCGTTTTATACAGTTGAATATGACCAAGCTGACTGTGGATGGCGCTTTCTCGAACACTCAGAAACATAAAATGCACAAACCCACCGAAGAGCACGATGGCGGTGGCACCAAAGGCCATCGTCGCCAGGGTAATCAGCGTGCGTCGCCGGTTCCGGAAGACATTGCGGATGGCAAGTTTCAGAGAGAGTGGCATACTAGAGCCCCTTGACGAGTTGTCCATCGATGATCTCCACGACACGGTCAGCAGCGTGCATGATGCGTGGGTCGTGGGTGGAAAAGATGCAGGTCATGCCGCGTTCGCGATTCAGGCGCTGCAAGAGGGCAATAATGTCCTGGCCCGTTTTGCTGTCGAGGTTGGCTGTAGGCTCATCGGCCAGGACCAGGGCTGGCTCAGTCACCAGAGCCCGTGCAATGGCCACGCGCTGCTGCTGGCCACCAGAGAGCTCCGTCGGACGATGGTGCGCTCGCTCGCTCAGCCCCACCTGGGCCAGCGCCGTCTCAACCCGCGAGCGGTGTGTACGTTGGCGCTTCTGCAAACAGAGGGGATACTCCACGTTTTCATACGCGGTGAGGACGGGGATCAGGTTAAACGTCTGAAAGATGAAGCCGAGCTTGCGGGCCCGTAGGTCCGCGCGTTGCCTGGGATTGAGCTGGCTGACACACACCCCGTCAATGATCACCTCGCCAGCGCTGGGAGTGTCGAGGCAGCCGATGAGGTTGAGCAGCGTGGTTTTGCCGCTCCCCGATGGCCCGGCAATGGCGAGAAACTCGCCAGGTGCCACGGCCAGTGACACGCCGTCCAACGCGCGCACGGTGGTCGTATGGAGGGTGTAGCTCTTCTGCACGTCTTGCACCATGACGGTATACGTACCTGTGTGTAACGGATGTGCCATCGTCTGGTCTCCTTCTCTGTGGCTCCGCCCGCTACGCTATGAGAGCAAGAGATATGCCAGCCGGGTCTTGGGAACTCTGCCTGGCAGTGGAAGAGAGAGTGAGCATGCGGGCGTGCGGCTCTCCTGGCGGACTCCCACTGCCCTCCGCCCCAGCCTCTCCCAGGGTGAGACGAGCGGACAGAGATGTTGCACAATAGGACAGGGAGTTGCACAATGAAACGTTTGCAGGAGCACTGCCCATGTGCACACGGGCGCATGGCTGTGGCATGATATTTGCGGACGGGAGTACGGCAGAGGAAAAGGAGACACCGTATGCCACCCCCAATCATGCAGAACCTGATCACTACAATGGCCCTTGCCATCCAGTGCCTGATTTTTATCTACCTCTATACCTCTTACCGCGCCCGCTTCTTCCGCTATTGCATCTACGCCTGGGGCTTGATGACGACGTTGAAAGTGCTCACGCTCACCAGCCAGTTCTGGCCCATGGTCGAGGGCCTGGAGGTGTGGGGCAGGACGATAGGGATATTGAGCTATGGCCTACTGCTGGCGGCTGGCCTGGCCTTCCGTTGGCAGTATCGGCTGCGCTGGTGGCATGCCGTGCTCGCCATCGCCATGGCCTTGAGCATGGCACTCCTGGCTGGTGCTGCAGTCCCGGCGATGGTGCTGTGGGGAATACACGGGCTCAGCGCTGGGGGGCTTGTCGTCGGGGGGCTGGCATTCTGGCCCAGGGCTGCCACGGCCGCGCCTCCACGTGGAGCGCGCTTGCTCGCTGTGTCCTTGATCCTCTGGGGTCTGCATCATCTTATTGTGGGATCGATACATACCCGGCCAGAGAGCGGCGTGTCGGTTGGGGGCAATGCGACCTTCTATCTCTTGTACTTTCTCGCGGTGTTTGCGCTGATTATTCTGGTGCTTGATGAGGCACGGCGGCAAGCCGCCACGCTGCAAGAGTTCAATGAACGTCTGGTGGATGGGCTCGGTGAGGGCTTGCAGTTGGTGGATGGTGCGTTTCGTATCCATCATGCGAATCGCTGGATGGCGCAGCAGAGCGGTGAGACGCCGCGCGCGCACTGCTATGACGCCATGACGCATGACGGGCAGCCGTGCCCTGGCTGTCCCTTACCAGGGCGGCATCAGATTCATACCCCGGTGCGTCTGGACGTGGCTGGTGCTGGCGGACGGCGCTGGCGTCTCACCTGCGCTCCGGTGCGCCAGCCGGACGGGCAGATCTGGCTCCTCGAACTGGTGGCGGATGTCACGGAGCAGGAGCGACTGCGTGCCCGCCTGAGCGAGGCGGAGCGCCTGGCTGCGGTTGGCGAGCTCGCCGCCGGGTTGGCGCACGAAATCCGTAATCCGCTCGCCGCCATTGTGAACGCCACGACCCTCTTAGAGCAAGCAGAGACGCTCACCACGGAAGAGCGTACCACGACCCTCGCGGCCATGAAGCAAGAGGCGCGGCGGCTCAACGCCGTCCTCTCGGATTTCCTCGCCTTTGCGCGTCCGCGCGAGCCCAGGCGGTTACCAGGCGACATTGGTACGGTCATTGGACACGTCGCCACCCTGTTGCGCGACGACCCGGTGCGGACTGCTGGTGTGCAGGTCGAAGTGCACCTGGATCCCGCCGTGCCCACCTTTGCCTTTGACGCTGATCAGCTTACCCAGGTGCTCTGGAACCTCACCCTCAATGGGGTGGAAGCCATGCAGGGGCAGGGACGGCTCTCTCTGGACGTACAGCGCCATGATGACGAGGTATGGATTGCTGTGGCGGATACGGGCTCTGGCATCCCTGTGACCGAGCAAGGGCAGATCTTTCAGCCCTTTTACTCCAGGCGACGCGGCGGCACAGGGCTGGGCCTGGCCATCGCCCGAACGATCGTGGCCGCACATGGGGGACGCATCGAGCTGGAGTCGGCCCCTGAACAGGGCAGCCGTTTTACCATCCACTTGCCCCTTGCAGAGGAGAACGGGCATGGCAGCCATTCTCATTGTTGACGACGAGCCTTCCGCCCGCACCACGCTGGCGTTGCTGTTGAAAAAACGTGGGTATCATGTCACCGAGGCGGCAGGGCTGACGAGGGCGGTCGCGGCCCTGGCGGAGACGACGTTTGACCTGGTGATTACGGACCTGCGTATGCCCGATGGGGACGGCCTGGAGGTGCTCAGAGCCAGCAAGGCGTACTGCCCGGAGGCTGAAGTCATCCTGCTCACGGCATACGCTGGCTGGGAGTCCGCCAAGGAGGCCATGCAGCTCGGGGCTTTTGATTACTTTGAGAAGGGGAAAGAGCCGGACGAACTGCTGCATCGCCTTGCCCAGGCGCTCACCCAAAAGCATTTACGCCAGGAAAATGCCCAGCTCAGACAGCAGGTGCATGAGCGCTATGCGCTGCCTGGTATCATCGCACATTCCAGAGCTATGCAGCAGGTCATCGAACTGGTGCAGCGCGTCGCCCCTACTGAAGCTCCGGTGCTCATCCTGGGTGAGTCAGGTACGGGTAAGGAGCTGATCGCCAGAGCCCTGCATCACACGAGCCAGCGCGTGCGCGGCCCCTTTGTGGCCGTCAACTGTGGCGCTCTACCAGAAGCGCTCCTGGAGTCGGAGATCTTTGGCCACGTCAAGGGTGCCTTTACTGGAGCCACCGTTAGTAAGCGTGGGCTTTTTGAAGAGGCGCACGGTGGTACGTTCTTCTTAGATGAAATTGGTGACATGCCCGCAGCCCTGCAAGTCAAGTTGCTGCGCACCTTGCAAGATGGTGAAGTGCGGCGTGTCGGCGCCACCCAGGCCGTGCAGGTGAACGCACGGGTCGTGGCGGCAACCCATCGCAACATCGAGCAGATGCTCCGCGCGGGAACCTTTCGCGAAGACCTCTTTTACCGTCTCAATGTGATTACGCTACTGCTCCCGGCATTGCGCCAACGGCGGGACGACATCCCCGCCCTGGCCGATCACTTTCTGCACCATTTTAGCAGGCAACAAGGGCGGGTATGCCGCCTGAGCCCGGAAGCACTGGAGCGGCTGTTACGCTATGCCTGGCCTGGGAACGTGCGCGAGTTGGAGAACGCCATGCAGCGCGCGGTGATTCTGGCCGCGGGCGAGGCATTGACCCTGCCGAACTCCCACCCCATATCGCTGCCGGCACTGGGCTCGCCCCTAGCACGCCGCTGCAGCAGCATCAGAGCCTGGCTGACATCGAAAAAGCCCACATTCTCCACACGCTCGAACGCCATGGTTGGAAATACGCCCAGGCCGCCGAAACCCTTGGTATCAGCCGTACGACGCTGTGGCGGAAACTGAAGGAATACGACCTGGCGCCTGCGGACGCTGGCGCCGGAGAGGCACCATGAGGGTCGCCTGTCCTGTGCTTGTCCCCTCTCGGCGACCGTGCTATGCTGGCACCCCCAGGCAAGAAAGCACAGAGCATCTCCCAGGACGCACGCAGGATGGAGGTCATCATGACGAAAACATATCCTATGCTGTCCAGTGACGGGCACCTGGAAGTCCTCCCAGAGCGTTGGACCAGTCGTATGCCTGCGCCGTACCGGGCGCTGGCGCCACGCACGACGACCCTGCCCGATGGCAGTGATGCCATTGTGATGGAAGGCTCGGGGCCATTCAAGGTCAACTACATTGATCTACGCGGCGGGAGGCATGCCAGTGCATGGCAGCCCGTAGGGGTGAAAGTGGAGGATACCCCGGGGATTGGGCCGCCCGAGCAACGGCTACACGAGCAAGATGTGGACGGTCTCCTGGCCGAGATCCTCTTCCCCAACATGGCGGCCGGGCCTGGGCTGTGGCGTAACATGAAGGATGATGCGGCCTATAAAGCGGCTGTCCGGGCTTATAATGATTGGCTGGCAGAAGAGTATTGCCCGGTGGCGCCTGACCGGCTGATTGGCATGGCGGTGATCCCCTGGACCAATCTCCACGATGCGATAGCAGAGCTGCAGCATGCAGCAAAAATGGGCTTAAAAGGGGTCGTCTTAGGGGTCTTTCCCAGCGGCAAGACCTACCCCACTCCCGAAGATGACGCCTTCTGGGCGGCGGCCCAGGAGATGCACATGCCAGTCACTGTGCACGTGGGCTTTAATCGGAATGGCCCTCGTGCCCATGAACCGACCTTCCTGTTTCCGAACCCGGATCCGGAGATCCTCAAGTCCACCAGGCACATTGTGGATTACGTGGCGCGCTGGGGCATGGACGCCGCCAAGAGCATGGCGCCACTGATTCTGTCAGGGGTGTTTGACCGTTTCCCCGATTTTCAGATGTTCTTTGCGGAGACTCGTGTCGGCTGGATTCCCTTCTGGCTGGAAATGGCCGACTACTGGTATGACAAGCATTTGAGCTGGAACAAACGGCTCCTCGGCTTTCAGCCACCGCAGCGGATGCCCAGCGAGTATATCCGTGATAATATCATCCTGAGCGTGCAGCATGTGGAGCGCACCGCCATGGAGATGCGCCATCTGCTGGGCATCGACCATTTGCTTTTTGCCACTGATTTCCCGCATATCGAGTGCGACTGGCCAGATACGAAGGCGTATGTGGAGCGTATGTTTGCCGGCGTGCCGTGGGATGAAGCGTATCCCATTCTGGCGGGGAATATGATCAAATTTTTCCATCTGGAAGAGACCCCGATGGCCAAGCAGGTGGAGGCGCAGGCCCAGGTCGCGGTGTGGTAAGACATCGCCTGCCCCCTCTCCCGCAGGGAGAGGGCGACGGTACACCTCTCACAACCAGGAGACGAAACGCATGATGGACGATCGCGCCATTGGGCAAGCCGCCCAGTACCTGGCACAGCGTTACGCAGCGAGAGAGCCCCTCGACATTATGGTACAGGAGTGTGCACCGCCGACGATGGCGGATGCCTACAAGGTGCAGGATGCCTTCCTGGCGCTGCTAGGGCAGACCAAGGGCGCCCTGGGTGGTTACAAGATTGCGTACACCAGTGATGAAATGCGACGACTGCGGGGCATCAGTAGCCCCTGTGCTGGTGGCATGTTTGCGGCGACGATCCAGGACGCGCCGGTCACCGTATGCGGGACCGATTACGTCAAGTTGGCGATTGAGTGTGAAGTCGGCGTGCGTATGGGGGCCGATGTGCCGCTCGCGCAGGCGCCCTACACGCGTGCGAGCCTGGCCGAGTATATTGAGTTCCTGGCGGTGGCTTTTGAGCTGGTGGACATGCGTGGTGGGGCCGCCGGAACGGGACCAGACGCTGCTGCTATCGCCGGGATCGCTACGAACATCTACAATGCCGGGGCAGTGCTTGGCACGCCAGTGCAGGATTGGCGTGGCATTGATCTGGCAGCCTCACACGGCACGATGGTGATCAACGGGACGCAGGTTGGCCAGGGACAAGGGTCCGATGTCATGGGGCATCCCCTGGAACCGCTGGTCTGGCTGGTGAACATGCTGGCCGAACGCGGTACAACCCTGCGCGCCGGCATGACGGTCATCACCGGTAGCATTATTCCACCCAAACCACTTGCGGCTGGCGATACCGCAACGATTGCCATTGACGGTCTGGGCGAGGCCCGCGTCACGGTGCGCTAGAGAGGCCACCAGGCAGGTGCTGTACACGATGCTCTGACGAAGAGGAATTGCTATATGATGCTGCAGGGAAAGCGTGCCATTGTGCTGGGCGGCAGCTCTGGGATTGGTCTGGCAACCACCAATCAGCTCGCCAGCGAAGGTGCCCTCGTGATTGCTGCCAGTCGTAATCCACAACGCGCCCAGGCGCAGGTGTGCCCTGGGGTGGAGTTGCAGCCCTGCGATATCCAGGACCGGGAGGCGTTGAGCGCGCTGTTTGCTGCCAGTGCGCCTTTTGACATTCTGGTCAATGCCGCTACCGGTGGGGTACGCGCCATGGGGCCGTTTTTACAGATGGATCTGGATGGCTATCGCGGCTCGTTTGCGAAATTGTGGGGCTATGCCAATGCGGTACGTCTGGCCGTTGAGCACATGGACGAGCGTGGGACGATTGTGCTGGTGAGCGGTACGCCGGCGCGGCGTGCCAAACCAGGTCAGGTCGCGCTGGCCTCGGTGGGTGGGGCTGTGGAAGCCTTTTGCCGCGCCGTGGCTCCTGAACTGGCCCCACGCCGTATCAATGTCGTCTCGCCTGGGTTTATTGACACGCCTATGTTTGGCGACGATGTGCCGGCGCGGCAACAGCGCCTGGCTGAGATCACCGCCCCGCACCCGATCCCACGTCCAGGTACGTCCGAGGAAGTGGCGTCGGCAATCCTGTTTCTGATCAAGAATGACTTTGTCACCGGGACAACGGTCGACGTGGATGGTGGCTGGCTGCTGAGCTAACGAGGTGGGTGATGCGTGTTGTCCTGACCAATGCCAATGTCATTGATTGTGTGCAGCCACGTCCTCGGACCGCGGCGAGCGTGGTGATTGAGCACGGCCGGATTACGGACGTGCTGGATGGTGCGCAGAAACCAGACACGCGCGAGGCGCACGTCATTGACCTGCAAGGGGCGTACCTGCTGCCCGGCCTGTGGGACGTGCACATTCATCCTGACTATTTTACCGCCGCAGGCGCATCGCAGGCAGAGCAGACGGTGCAGTTTGGCCATGCCCTCATGGAAGCGCTCACCGAGGGTGGCATCGTCGGTGTGCGCTGTGGCGGGGCCGCCTTTTTCATGGATGTGGTCTGGAAGGACGCCTTCGAGCGTCGGCAGTACATTGGTCCACGGGTGTTTGCCTGTGGCCATTTTCTCACCACCACCGGCGGTCATTTCCTCACCTCTGGCCATGCCCGTGAGTGTGATGGCCCATATGGGTTTGTCCAGGCGATCCGTGAGCAGATCAAAAATGGTGTGGATCACATCAAGCTCAACCTCACCGGGGGCATCATGGGGCCGGCCTGGGATCGGCACTGGCATTCGTTCTTGCTGGAAGACGAGCTGCGTGCGGCCTTTGCCATCTGCCATCAGCGCGGCTTCAAAGTCATGGCGCATGCGGCGAATCCACAGGCGGTGAAAGACGCTATTCGCCTGGGGGCGCATACGGTCGAGCATGGCTATATTATGGACGACGAATGCATTGACCTCTTTCTCCAACACCAGACCTGGTATGTGCCTACCCTGGCGATTAGCCATCTCACCCCTGGGCAGGCGGCGAATGCCTGGGAGGCGCGCTGGGTGGAGCAGCGTCATCTCGCGGCTGATCTCTGCCACCGCGCTGACATGGCCGCAGACGAGCACCGGGCCTGGTTTCAGCGGGCGCTCGCGGCTGGTGTGCGGATGGCCCTGGGGTCGGATATTCGCCCCCTGAAAGAAGCCGCCTTGCTGGAAATGGGCCTGTGGGTGAAAGACGGTGCGACCCCCTGGCAAACCCTGCTCGCGGCGACTATAAACGCTGCCGCGGTCTGCGGCGTGGAGGCGGAGCTGGGCACCATCGAGGTGGGTAAACTGGCGGATCTCATTGTGGTGGAGGACAATCCGCTTGACGATATCCACCATCTGCGGCGCTTGCTCCTGGTGCTCAAAGAAGGGCAGATCGTTTCGGATAAGCGCCAGCAGAGTGTCTAGATGTCCGTTTCGTCAATCCCTCGCCAGTTTCCTGGGTACGCGGGCCTCTGGCCCGCTTTGGTGAGAGGATGCATGATGTCGACCACGTCAATGATCTGAAACTGTCCCTGCTTGCTGTGCTTGATGGGCTTCTGCCCGGTAATCATCAAGATCGGCATGGCTCCCAGCTGGGCATACGCTGCCGCGGTGACCAGGTTCGTCGCGCCAGGCCCCAGGGTGGACATGCACACGCCAGCCTTCCCTGTTAAGCGGCCATAGGTGGCAGCCATAAACCCGGCCGCCTGTTCGTGGCGAGTGAGGATCAACCGGAGGCGGGAATCCTTTCACGAGTGCAGCAAGTCGAGATTTTCTTCCCCTGGAATGCCAAAGATATACTCGACGCCTTCGGCTTCCAGGGCTTGCACAAACAGGTCGGACGCTTTTATCCTCACTTCCTCTGAGAGAGTGCCACTGCAGATCCCGCATGTCCGTATAAATGGACCCAGGCGGATGGCCTGGGGGCCAGTCATGGCCCGGCGCCTGGGGGCAACTATGATGTCGGCGTGCCACGCTGAAACAACTCCTCCTGCATCGCGTCAAACCACGACACACCTGGCGGGACGACTTTTTCGAGGGCTCGCAGGCGGTAGTACTGCGGCGCCAGACCAGGCGGGTCCTCTCCCTCTGCGAGTTGCTTGATGGCGGTGAGCAGCTGATGCCGGGCATTGATAATAGCCCGATCTGTCGTGCCTAAACGTTCGTACGTGCGGTCCGCAATGGCCCCCATACTCTCCTGGATGGCCCGGTCCTGGGTGTTGACCCCGACAATGCCCGTATACGTCTGCGTTTTCTGCACCTGACGATCAATCAAATAGCGATTGCCCTTGTGGCGCAGGGCGCGAAACGTCTCGCGGTCCACATCCACGTCGAATTGATTGCCAGTGCCGACCAGGGCGCGCTCGTCCTCGGTAAGCGGCTCAGGACCATAGGTGTAGCGAAAATTCCATACCATGGTATGGTCATCGTCGATAGGTACCCACATGTGCCCATCGACTTCTGGCTTGGCGACATCGAGGCTATAGCCGCGCAATTGCGTCCATGGCATGATCCAATGATAGCCCCGCACAAATTGGGCGCCGTCTGGCAAGGCACGCAGACCACCGTAGGTAAAGCCATAGTCCGTTGGCACCACCTCGACCACCGCCGCTTTGGAAAAACCGACGGCCGCGCACCGTATTGGCCCCAAATGTAATAGCCCCAGTGTCCACGCTGGCTGTCGCCACGGACTTGCCAAAGTGCAGGAAGTTTGTATGCACCGTATCAATGCCGCCTTCCAATGCCTGCAGCCAGTTGCATTCCTGCCAGACTTTCGTCAGCCCCCGGTGGGTCTCCGGCACCTGCGTCCACTCGAACAACGGCGGAGCTGGCCGCTGTGCTGCAGGGCCCATATAAGCCCAGACCACCCCTCCGACTTCGTAGGTGGGATAGGCTGGAATGCGTACCTTATCCTGAAAATTCGTGGCCTCTGGCTCAGAGGGCATGTCGACGCACTGCCCGGTCATGTCGAATTTCCAGCCGTGATACACACAGCGAATGCCACACGCTTCATTGCGCCCCCAGAACAGGCTGGCACCGCGATGCGGGCAGCGTGCATCGACCAGGCCCACCTGGCCGTCGGTCTGCCGAAAGGCGACGAGATTCTCACCGAGCACACGCACCTCCACGGGCGCGCTATCCGGCTCCGCGACTTCCCAGGAGAGCAGCACCGGCACCCAGTAACGCCGCATCAGGCGGCCCATCGGAGTGTTCGGTCCGGTCCTGGTCAGTAACGCGTTGTGTTCGGCACTCAGCATGGGGCTCTCCTTCCGTGGTCGCATCTCTAGCCTGTAGCGCACCGTCTGTGTGCCTACCTGCGGCCATTGAGCTATTGGATATAGTGTTGGAACTGCTCGATAGCTTGCTCTTCCGCACGTCCAATATAATACCGAAATCCCTGGATATATGTGACAACATCACGCGGCAGCATGAGCAAATCCTGGCGCGGTTTGGCGAGTTCGCACAGGGCATTGACGCCCTCTTCCAGGCCAACGTACAGCATCTCTTCAAGCTTTGTACGGTCCGCTGTGGACACCTCTCGGCGGACCATCCAGCGCGCAAAGACACACGGGAGTCCGGTCCAGGCATGCCATTCTGCACCCAGGTCATAGGTGTGCGCAAAGCCGGCTCCCCCCCGCCGCTGGCGTAATCCCTCGTTTCCCATAAGCAAGAGGGCCTCTGGAGCTGCCTGCGGGGACACGTACGGCCCGGGCTGTATGTGATATTTTCTCTGCAGCAGAACGTCCAGGAGTCGTACGGCAGTGGCGGCTTCATCGGGGATACCAATGGATACCCCGCTCAGAGCACTGATCGGCTGGCGCGCGTGCAAGAGGCAACTGCCAGCCTGCTGCGCACTGGCTATACAAAAGCCGGCCACCGGCTGCCAGGTGTCAGCCAGCCCTGGACAGTGCACCAGAGGCACGGGCGCCGCGTCAATCTCGCCCTTGTGCGCTGCGCCAGCAATAGCGCTCGCGACCAGGGGGCAGAGCGTCACATCACGGCGTCGCATGCCAACATAGAAAGGCTCCGTATGCAAATACGGCACACGCCCAATGCGTAACGCCATTTTTTCTCTCACGTGGGGGGCCCCAGGGCCATTTTGGGCTTCCTTTTGTTGACGCACTAGTCTACACTGCCAAGCCTACAGGTGTAAAGCCCATCCAGAGGAGGTCATCGTGACGCTTGCTACCCGGAAATTGCTCTCGCGTGCGCAACGCCAGGCAGCCATTCTACGGGGTGCAGCAACGGCCTTTGTCACCAAAGGCTTTGCCAGTACCGCGATGGAGGAGGTAGCAGCCGCTTCGGGGATTACGAAAGAAATTGTGTACCGCCACTTTGCCTCCAAAGATGCACTGTATCGTGCAGTGCTCGATGGCACCGTGCAACAGTTGCAAACTGAACTCGCCAGGGTACGACGGACAGCCCACACGGGCGCGGGTATCCGTGCGCTGTTGGCCGTTGGTCGCGCCCAGCCTGATGCTCTGCGCCTGCTCTTGCGACAGGCGGCGCGCGAGCCCGAGTTCGCGGACTATGTGTATGCGGTGCGCGCCCGGGTGATCCAGCGGGTGTTGCAGCGGCGTGGTCATCCTGACCCACTGTTGCAGCGCTGGGCCGTCGAGGTGGCGGTGTCGCACGTGTGGGATGCCGTGCTCACCTGGATGGAGGTGGGCGATCCCGCGCGCGACGAGGAGTTTGCGCAGCGCTGTAGCGCCGGGGTCAATGCGCTGTGGAGCGCCTGGAATGCCGAGGAAGCCTGATCACGACTACGCTTGACAACGGAAGGAGATGGTATGGCAGAGAACGATGTTGCTCTCATGGCTCACCTGATGCGCCGCGCCGGCTTTGGTGCGCCTTACCACGAGTTGGAAGCACGGGCTGCACAGGGATACGAGGCCACCGTTGAAGAACTCCTGCATCCTGAGCGCCAGCCGGATAGCATCGATATGGATGTCCTGGAGCGCTACTTTGTCGAATGGCAGGGGATGCTCGCCGGTGGCCCGGCGTACTGGACCTGGCGTATGCTCAACTCGAAGCGCCCGCTAGAAGAGAAGATCGCCCTTTTCTGGCACGGCATTTTGTGTACTGGCTCCTCGAAAGTCCAGCACGCCAAGCAACAGCAGCTCGAGTTCGATATGTTCCGCCGCCATGGGCTCGGCAGCTTCCGCGATCTCTTGCTAGAGCTCTCCAGGGACCCGGCCATGCTGTTTTATCTCGACAACTGCATGAGCCACAAGGGCGCTATTAACGAGAACTACGGTCGCGAACTCCTGGAGCTGTTCTCCATGGGGGTGGGCATGGATGGGCATGCCAACTACACGGAGGACGACGTCAAAGCCTGCGCCCGTGCCTTCACGGGTTGGACTCTCAGCACACCGATCCCTCGTTACCCGTATGGCGTCTATCCCGCCCGCTTTATCTATAACCCGCACGACCACGACAACGGTGAGAAGACCTTCCTCGGGGAAACGGGCAACTGGGATGGCGAAGATATTATCGACATCCTCGCCAAACAGCCCGCGACAGCCCGCTTTGTGGCGCGGCACCTGTATAACTTCTTTGTGGCGGATGACGTACAGGTGCCAGCGTGGCAAAACACGCCGCCGCAGGATCCCGCAGCCATTGCGCTGCTGGAAGCAGAGTATTTTCGCTCCAACTACAACATCCGCTCCATGTTACAGGTGCTGTTCAATGCCGACTTCTTCAAGCACGCCCGTTTTGCCAAGGTGAAGAGCCCGGCGGAAACGGTGATTGGCACTATGCGCCTGGTCGAAGATTTTTCCACGCCCAAACCTGGTGTCCTAGCACTCGTGGCGGAAATGCGCTACATGGGCCAGGATCTGGCCAATCCCCCGACCGTGGAAGGCTGGCATACGGGCAAGGAATGGATTGACAGCGGGACGCTCGTGGAACGCATTAATTTCACCGCTGACCAGATGGGGAACGTCGACTTCCCCGGTATCCGCGCGATCATTGACCGACTGGGAGCGGATGGCTCGCCACTGACCCCTGAACACGTGCTGGATGGCTGTCTGACGCTGCTCGGTCACTATGCCCTGCCAGACGAAACGCGCGACATGATCATCACGCACCTCCAGAAAGGCGGAGAGCTGCGTACTGGTACTGATGACTTTGCCCAGCGGGTGGGACAGACGCTTCAACTCATCGTGGCAACCCAGGAATATCTCTTTGCGTAGGGAGGAACAGCGCATGCGTGAGACAACACAAGACAACGTGCTGGTGGTGCTGCAATTGTCGGGGGGAAATGATGCGCTCAATACCATCGTGCCCTACAGCAATCCCCGCTATCTCGAAAACCGTCCGGTTGTCCGGATCGAACCGGAGACCGTACTGCCCATGAATGAGGCCATTGGTTTCAACCCGGCTATGGCCCCCATCAAGGACCTGTGGGACGAAGGAAAAGTCGCCATTATTCAAGGCATTGGCTATCCGAACCCGAATCGTTCCCACTTCCGCTCTATGGACATCTGGCACACGGCTGAGCCGGATAAAGTTGGCACGGAAGGCTGGTTAGGGCGGGCCATTCGGGATCTCGACCCGCGGAAAGACAACGTCCTCACCGGGGTGAACTTTGGGCGCGGCCTACCACGGGCGCTGGCGGCCCCCGGAGTGCCCGTGGCCTCTGTGGGGAATCTGGAGACCTATGGGGTGCTGACGGGGATTCACGGTACGGACCAGCGCGCTGAGGCGTTGGACATTTTTGCCAAGATGTATGGGAGCCAGCTCGGGACCAATCTCGTCCGCGAGTATATCTCGCAAACCGGGACGGATGCCCTCAGTGGGGCGGACATCTTGAGCACGGCACCGCAGAAGTATGCCTCGACCGTGCAATACGGCAGCGATACCGTGGGCCAGTACATGCGGAACATCGCTCAGGTACACCTGGCAGGGCTCGGCACTAGAATCCTGTATACCACAGCGCCGGCCAATAGCTTTGATACGCATGCGACCGAAATGGCCAAACATCCCCAGCTCTGGCATGACGTGTCGCATGCAGTCAGTGCGCTTTATCAGGACCTCAAAGAGCATAATGCCGGCGCCAATGTGGTGATCTTTCTGGTTACCGAGTTTGGC
>Ga0194121_10006634_pt1 | contig 15428 bp, 15 predicted proteins | sample TA2MahCa50mmetaG_FD_148609 | JGI IMG/M metagenome (GOLD analysis project Ga0194121, IMG submission 148609) | Freshwater microbial communities from Lake Tanganyika, Tanzania - TA2015020 Mahale Deep Cast 50m | ecosystem: Environmental > Aquatic > Freshwater > Lake | place: Tanzania: Lake... | reverse complement strand
GTGGAAGGACACAAGCATCTCCTACGGTAGAGACAAACGACAAAGAGGCAGCCCCTCTACCGAAAGCTGCGTGAGACACCCGTTATTGTTCTCCAGGACTACCCGAACTATTGTCAGAGAAGATTTCATAGGAAGCATGGCGTAAGGCAGCCTGTATGTATGGCACAAGCATGACAGATTCCTCCCCATAGCTCTCACGAAAGCCACGATGGCTCTCGCATGGCTCATACGGGCTTTTTGCGCATCAACCCGGCCCGTCGTATCCGCGCTACCAGTTCCTGCCGCTGGTTGATAGCTCGATGCTCAAAAAACACCACCCCTGCGTCTGGGCGCGACCTCGATTCACGTTTATCGACGATCTCCGTCTCGATGTAGATCGTATCCCCATGAAATACTGGCTTAGGAAAATCAATCTTGTCGAACCCCAGATTGGCAATCGTGGTCCCCAGCGTCGTATCCGCGACAGAAATGCCCACGGCAATGCCCAGGGTCAGTAGACTATTGACCAGGCGCTGACCGAACTCCGTCTGTTTGGCGAATTCTTCGTCGAGATGGAGTGGCTGCATATTCATGGTCATGGTCGTGAAGAGCACATTATCCATCTCAGTGATCGTGCGCCCTGGCTGATGCTTAAACACTTCACCAATGACAAATTCGTCAAAATACTTTCCAGCCATACGTGTCCACGCTCCTCATCATGCGGCAGCAGCCAGTACCTGCGCGCGAGCCTGCGCGAAGATAGAGTTCCAGGCAGCAAACAGCTCGGACAGATCAGAAATGACATACTGACAGATCTCTTGGGTAAAACGCTGCTCTGTCAGTTGCCCAAATTGCCAAGTGAGCCCATGGCACAAAGCGAAGCCGATGTTGCAAGCTGTCATTCACCGGCATAGGAAGAAGCTGCACAAATGCATCCACCTGAATCGTGATGGCGTAGGCTTTCGCTACGGCTGCAATGGTTTGAAAGTCTCCAAACGCCATAGAAGGCTTGCCGTGTTGGGCAGGTAGATGATTGCTCCAATAGCGTGCATAGGCACTCCAGTATACCAGAACCGTCAGCATGGGCTTACACAAGAGAGTATACTGCTCTATCACTGTGATCCCAAAACACGTTATACTTTCGTATAAACATTGGCATAACGTGTGCCTCAGGAGAAGACCTATGCTCAAAAAGCTCACGCCCATCGGCAATAGCCTGGGGATCATCATTGAATGGCCGATTCTGGAGTTACTGGGGATTGACAAAGACACCCCCCTGGACCTGACGACTGATGGAGAAGCCCTTCTCCTGCGCCCTGCACGTGCAGACCACCGCCAGCGGATACAGAGGGTAGCGCGCCATCTCATGGACACGCATGATGTCACCTGCAAACGCCTCGCCGAATGACCCCGAGTTTCTCACGGTAGACGGGTGCCTGGACAAGCCAGCCATTGCGGCAGCGCTGCAGCAGCTCGCGGAGGCTAGAGGGGTTTGACAGCGCAGTGCTACCCTGATGCAGCCCGAAGCATCAGGTTCTATTCAGGTCTGCTACTTGCACGCCACGTCCGTGATGCGATGGGGATGACAAGCCCGCCACGATAGCCTAGAATAACGCCAAACCTTCGTGGACAGGAGGACGGCTATGCCTGCCAATCTTACACCGCAATACATGGCGGCGGAGCAGCGTTTCAAAGAGGCCAGCACGCACGAAGACAAAATTGCCTGCCTGGAAGAAATGCTGCGGGTGATTCCCAAACATAAGGGAACGGACAAACTCCAGGCGGATCTCAAGAAACGGCTTTCCAAGGTGCGTCAGGAAGAGCAAAAAGCGGCAGCGACACGGCGGGGGTATACGCTGTCGGTTGAAGCAGAAGGCGCCGGGCAGATTGTCATGGTGGGACCACCCAACGTCGGCAAATCTGCCCTGCTCGCAGCGCTCACCAAAGCCACCCCGGAAGTCGCCGATTATCCCTTTACGACGCGCCGACCAATGCCAGGCATGATGGTACTGGAGAATATCCAGATCCAGCTCGTCGATATGCCTCCGGTGTCACGCGAGTACAGGGAACCCTGGATGGCGCAGATTACGCGCAATGCCAACGCCCTCCTCCTGGTGATCGATCTCGGCGACCCCGACGTCCTGGAGGGGCTGGAGCTGGTGCTCACCATGCTGCAGGAGTGGAAAATCGCACCAACAGCCCGGGCCTTGACCCCGGAAGAACACGAGGCCCTGGGGGCAGGCATCGTGCCACGCCGGGCGTTGCTGGTAGGCAACAAGAGTGACCTCCCAAGCAGTAAGGACGCCTGGGATATCGTGCAGGAGTTTTATGGTGACCGCTGGCCGATGTTAGCGGTCTCGGCCACCGCAGGCCAGCAGCTCGACGTCTTGCGTCGTGCACTGTATGCATTGCTGGATATTGTCCGAGTGTATACCAAAGCTCCTGGCAAAAAACCGGACCTGACCGCGCCTTTTACCATGCCGCGGGGGAGTACCGTGGTGGAAGTCGCAGCGACAGTCCACAAAGATTTTGCAACGCATCTCAAATTTGCCCGCATCTGGGGGACGGAAAAATACGACGGGCAGATGGTGCAGCGCGATTACATCGTCCAGGAAGGGGACGTCATCGAACTGCACATGTAAGCAGCGCTGGAGCGTGGTTCTCCACGTCAAGGCTCGGTCAGGATACGCACCATGGCACGCCGCAAAAAGTCACGTACCCCCCTGCCGCCACCGCCACGGCCGCGTGCAGAGCCTTTTCATAGCCCGTTCCGCGAGATGCAGGAGCAGTTACGCACTCTACAGGCGCCACCGCCCCCTGCAACTCCCCCAAAACCGGCGTCGCCGCCGCAGGTCTCCCAGGCACGCCCGGTGCGGTCGCCTGATGCTGTCTCGCGGCACGAACGTGCCATGTTTCTCGATGCCATGGCTGGCGTGACGCCTTTAGCAAAAGATCAGCGTGGGCGGGTAGAAAAACCCCGGCAGGACTCAACACGAGTTTTCATGCCCACGGACGACTGGGAAGCCCTTGAAGAGCTGCGCGATCTCGTGGAAGGACGTGGGGAATTCACCATTCAGTATACCGACGAGTATATGGAAGGCATCGCGCCAGGGGTCGATCGACGTTTGGCGCAGCGCCTGCATCGTGGTGACTATGCAGTACAGGCCCACTTCGATTTACATGGCCATACGGTAGAAGAGGCCAAAGTTGCCGTCGATCGTTTCCTGACCTCGGCGTATCTGGCTGGACAGCGCTGTCTTTTGCTCATCCATGGCCGAGGACGGAACTCGAAAGACAATCGGCCAGTCCTGAAAGAGCAAGTGCGCATCTGGTTGAGCCACGGTCGGCTCAGCCGCCTGGTACTGGCGTTTGCGACGGCACCCCTTACCGATGGCGGGGCTGGAGCGGTCTATGTTTTGCTCCGCCGCGCCCCGGGTTTGCAAAAAAAATAGCCGAGGACACATGCTGCACTGGGATCGCAGTCTTATAGGACAAGCATTTAGCCGCTTCGAGCAGCACGTTACTCGCGCGATGATCCTGGACTATGTTGATATTATTGGCGCGCGCGACCCCGTACACACGGATCCCCAGGCAGCCCGGGCTCAAGGTTATCGTGATATTATTGCCCCATCGACGTTTCTCCTGTGGCGCAGCGGTTCTCCTGTAACCCCACCAGCCATGGGTTTTACGGGCACTGGTATTAACGCTGGCTATGTGTGCGTGTTTTCTGAGGTTGTGTGTCCTGGCGACACGCTGACCTACGTCACCACATTGGTCGACATGTATGAAAAGACGGGACGGTCTGGTACCATGCGCTTTGTGGTACGCGAGACCATCGTCACGAACCAGCATGGCAAGACCGTGGCAGTACTCCGCAATCCGTTCATCCTTGGTTGGTAACTGGGGCCTGGACACTCCTCGTTGGATCGGGTAGGGTAGCCCTGGTGATCTGCTGGACAGTAGGGGCTTTTGACGAGAGGACAACGGTATGGCGTTCGAGTGTATCCGCTCGGAGACGACGGAAGATGGTGTATTGGTGCTGACCTTAAACGATCCCTCGACCCGGAATGCCCTCGGCGGGACATTGAGCGCCGAACTCGAAGGGGAAGTCGACCGCTATGACCAGGATCCAGCACTACGGGTGTTAGTGGTGACAGGGGTGGATCCAGCCTTTTGCTCGGGCGCCAATGTACGAGGGTTCAATCGAGCCGTGGAGCAGCGCGAAGCGCAGGGTCCACCGCCACCGCCAACCCCCTGGGAAATGCTGGACCCCGCCTACATGGCTGACAGTCTCCACGAAGCCCAGGGCCCAGCCATCGTACGCAAGCTCTGGAACCTGCAAAAGCCCACCATTGCTGCAGTAAACGGTGCAGCCTATGGCCTGGGCTGTGGCCTGGCGCTGTCCTGTGACATCCGCATTGCCTCGGAAGCTGCCCGCTTTTCTGAGGCCTTTGTCCGTAACGGCTTGATCCCTGCCGATGGCAGTGCCTGGCAGTTACCTCGCCTGATTGGCCTCTCTAATACGCTGCTCCTGCAATATACTGGCGACGCGGTCGATGGCCAGGAGGCGTTTCGCATGGGCCTATGCAGCAAGGTTGTACCGCATGCGTCGCTGATGGAGACCACCATGGCCCTGGCCACCCGTCTGGCTAAGGGGCCAACGTTCGCGATGTCGTTAATCAAGATGCTCGTGCATAAGGCCCAGCAGCAGGATCTGGCGGAACACCTGACCCAGGCGGCCCGAGCCCAGCAACTGGCGCGCCAGACTGCAGACCATAAAGAAGGTGTGCGCGCTTTCCTGGAGAAACGGCCGCCACGGTTTACCGGACGCTAGCCGGCCGTCGAGCGCATCGGCATAACCAGCACGGAAGGCACACGGATGTTCAACACCGCCATGGCCGCCTGCATACGCTTTATCATATTCTGTATAGCTTTCCAGACCTACCGCTATGCTCTTGCTGCAGGAGTACCTGTAGCCTCAGACGGAGCACTGCAGCCCCTGGTGATGACAGCAGAATTGGTGGTAGGCCAGAACCGTGTGGCCTTTGGTCTCCTGCATGCTCACCGGTTACTTGAAAACGCCGTAGTCATGGTACGGCTCTATGCGTTGGAGGGACGGGAGGCTCAGCTGCTCTCCGAGCAACCGGCAGCCTATCATGCCCTGGAAACGTTTGAGCACGGACGCCTGGTGCATCATCATCCCGATGGCACCCGGCATGTGCATGACGAGGCCACGGATGTCCGTGGCTTTTACACCGCACAGGTCACGTTTCCCCGCCCAGGCCCCTGGGGCCTGGAAGTGCTGGCACGCCAGGGAGAGGGAGCGGCGGAGAGCGTCCGTTTCACGGTCACCGTCCTGGAGACCCCGCACACGCCAGCGCTGGGCACCGAGGCACCCCGGAGCCGTAATCTGATCGCCAGTGATGTCCATGATATGCGTCAAATCGATAGCAGCGAACCACCTGATCCTCGCCTGCATCAGACGCGTATCGCAGACGCCATCACCCAGGGGAAACCCCAGGTCATTGTCTTTGCTACCCCACGCTTCTGCACCAGCCGTATGTGCGGACCCGTCGTCGAGGTCATCCGTGGCCTCCTTCCAGCGTATAGCGAGCAAGTAGCTTTTATCCATCAAGAGCTGTGGCAGGATGTCACCACACAACGCCTCTTTCCGACCGTGGAGGAGTGGAAACTCTCCTCAGAACCCTGGATTTTTGTGGTCGATCGCCAGGGGATCATTCGTGCGAAATTCGAGGGTCTCGTAGCCGCACAGGAAGTCGAGGCGGTGTTGCAAGTCCTCCTGACGCCATAGGGGAGATGATGATGCCCAATCCAATGCCCGTAATCGTATTGAATCCGTAGCGTTTACGGAACCAGGGACGTATCTGGCGATCTGTAACGTCCAGACGCATTTCCTCGACGGGATGTTTGCTATCGTGAAAGTCAGCCATTAACCGAGGAAGTGCAGTCTGGGGGAGAGACGCGCTTTTCTCCCCCAGACTGGCGTATGGTTTCCCACCTGCTACGGGTTGATAATACCGCTCTGGCGACCCACGATAAACGTCTCCTGCAGCTCCACGTAGTCAGACACCGTACTGATGAGCGCCTCAGGCCGGTCCGCCTCGATGAGATGGCCAGCATCATAGATAAAGGCGATATTGCTGTTGGATATCCGCGCGCGGTAGAGACGCGCCGCCTCAGGTGCTACCAGTCGATCTTCGGAGCCAAAGAGCACTAAAGTGGGACATGGAATCTCTCCGAGCCGACGTTCCGCCTCAGCATCGTGTCTCCCGCCCGTCAGTCGTTGTACCAACGCTTGTTCTTTGGCAACAACAGCGGGAGCCATAGACAGGAAGCCGTGGGCTTGATCAGGATGGGCGAACAGCTGTCTGGCCATGTCTTCTACCATAGCATCCACAAGCAGGAAAGCCGTAGGAGCAATCAGTACAAGGGTTTCAATTTTTTCTGGTACCTGCAGCGTTTGCCACAAGGCGACGTGGGCGCCAAACGACGTCCCAATGAGGGTATACGTCTCCTGCACGACCTGCGCAGTAGCCTGGGCTAGCGTGCGAGCCAGCTCCGACACTGACTGCGACCTCGTGTTGATTGGCGACTCGCCGCATCCTGGCAGTTCGAAGGCACGCACCCGATACTGTTGCCCAAGCACTTCACGGAGCGCGGACACCCCCCAGGTCATCCCCTCCAGCAGCACGACGGTCTCAGTCGGTTGCGGCGGGTCGGATGCCCAGTAGCGGATGCGGAAACCGTCTATCTCAACGTGGTCTTCCTTACCTGCAGCCATATGCCGCTGTCCCGCCTGCGTCATCTCTATGTCCTTCTGTATCTACCCAACGTCCCAATGGGCTCATTCAGGGCTGCGAGAAATCTGTGGGGCATCGTACCTGCCGGCAGGCGCTTTGTCCACTACCAGACGTTCTCTCCCGTCTCGTCCTGACGTCCATGCTATACTGCCAATCGAATACCAATCACCTGCTAGACCTCAAGTTTATCACCCTCGCCAGGGAGGCCACGCATGAAGGCATCGCTGTTTGCACAGATGGGGTATACAGAACGCCACAAATTTCCTGCGACCTGGCCAGTCCCACCGAGTTATCACGACCCTGCGGTCACCATGCAAAGTTACGAAGATGGGATGGAAGAGTGCGTTCTCGCCGAGGCCATGGGGTTCGATTGGATTAGCTGCTCAGAGCACCACTACTCGGGCAACCGACTCACCCCCAACCCGGCGGTCATGGCAGCGGCGATCTCACAACGCTGTAAGACAGTACGGATCGCTCTGTTAGGGCAACTCCTGCAGCACCACAACCCCGTCCGGGCTGCTGAGGAAATCGGCATGCTGGACAATTTAACGGGTGGTCGGGTCATTATGGCCTTCCTACGCGGGATTCCCAGCGAGGATTTACCCTACAGCATGAACCCTGCCGAAGGCCGTGCCAGACTCTTTGAGGGCATGGACCTGCTGCTCAAAGCGCTCACCGAGCCACAGCCCTTTGCCTGGGAAGGACGCTACTATCATTTTCGCACCGTGTCCGTTTGTCCACGGCCGGTGCAGCAACCATTACCACCGGTGATCGTGGCCACTAGGAGTGACGACGCCGTGCAATACGCTGCCTCCCATCGCCTGGGGCTAGCAGTGTCCTATGATCCAGTGGAACAGATGGCCGGGGTGGTCGAGAAATACCTCGCGTGGTGTGACACCGCTGGCTGGCAACCGACGCCGGACCAGATCGTGTACCGCGCCAGTATCTTACTTGCTGAGACCGATCAGCACGCCCACCAGCGGGCAGAAGAACTGAAGGCGAGTGGTCTCGGGGAACGGGGTCTGGAGCTGCGTCCATCCATCACCCGGGCGGTCGCTGCAGCGCGCAACGGCCAGACGTTTGACCCGCGTCACCAGGTACAGCCCTCCCCTGCCACAGCCCAGGTCAGGCGGGAGCCAATCACTCTGCTAGGAGGTCCTGACACGGTCGTGCAGCAATTACGCGCGTTTCACGACCAATGCAACGTAGGTGTAGTGGATCTGGGCTTCCAGCATACCGGCACGCATCACCAGGAAGTCATACGGGCCATTGAGCTCTTTGGTCGTAAAGTCCTGCCACGCATCAAAGCGTTTTAACGGCGAGCTTTATGCTCTCCGAACCCGGCGGCGTGCGAGCACAGCAAGCCCTCCCAGGCCCAGCGCAAACAACGTCCAGGTCGCTGGCTCCGGGACAGCGCCAGCTGGCGTAATCGTCCCACGAAAAGCCAACGAGATAATGCGGCCATCCGCATCGAAATCTACCGGGGTCAGGCCGCCAGTAGCCGTAAAAAAGTTGTGGGAGAAATTGCCATTAACGTCGTCAACCGTCAGGCCTAGCGACACGCCAAACGGGCTCAGCGTAAAGCCCGTTTCATTCTGGCTCAAGCCCGTTGAAGAGCCCAGAAATGGCAGAAAACCAAAGTTGGCAGGCTCAGGGCCACCGCCTGTGAGCAAGGTACGCTGCAAACCACGTCATGACATCCTTTACTCTGGTGGGGAATTCCGACGACTGTCCCCCCAAAATGACCGCTCGGCCAGTAACGAAGCCGTTGAGCGGCATAGTAAGCTTCCAAGGTGCCGGAGACGAGTGCTTGATATTACAGGAATTCGTCTCTGGCACACAGTCAGCTCAATTCCCCATAGAGGTAAACAATGTCATGACGTGGTTTGGCTGGCAGCTTTCGACCGGAATCAGTGGCAGCTTTCAAGCGGAATCAGTGGCAACCTTCCACTGGCATCGGTGGCAGGCTTCGACCGGAATCAGTGGCAGCTTTCAAGCGGAATCAGTGGCAACCTTCGACCGGAATACGCACTTTGCAGGAGATTGTGATTGTTCTTGTGCAAAGGGCGGCCAATCGATCTTACAAGAACATAACAGGAGCGTTGCTATCATCACTACAGCATAGGACAAGCACATAGACACGTTTCGTCCTTTCCCTCGAACCCCCTTGCCAATGTGTAAGGGGCACGGTGGCTGTGATTATTGACTTTTCTTGGGTGACTTTTTCTCCGGTGGCCTTTGTGTGGTGATACGGAGTTCTTCCTTGTCGTAGGTCATGGCGTACACACGGTATCCTCCCGAACATCCTCGCGCTTGCGATACTTTAATCAAGGCGGGTTCCCGTTGATTGCGGGCTTCGTCTGGATGGAAGATTTCTACGGTGACAACCAGTGTCTGGCTCACTGTCGCAGCCTGCATCAACGCAGTAATCTCTTTTTCTACCCGTAAACTATAGGGCCAGGCTTGCCGTGCGGCAGGATTGGTCCAGTCCAGGGCTGGTACCCAATCGGCAATGCAAAGGACCCCGGTGGCTATCGACGGTTTGTCGGATCGTGTCGACGGGGCAGCGTTGGATGTTGGTTTTTCCGGATGAAAGCTGACGTGCAAGGCCCTCCTGCTTTGCACAAGATGATAGCGCACCGTCCCTGCGGGACAGGAATATACCCCTGAAAACAGCGCCAGGGCTTTACTTCCACCGGCAGGAATGCCTTTGAACTGTTGTTGCGGCGAGACGATGATTGTCAGAGGACCTTGGGTTGTCTCCGCGATAGTATAGGCTTTTAAGAAGACATAGCGTTGATAATCTGTGCCGGACAAATTGGCCAGAGGGAGCGCGTCGTAGGTCCTGAGAAGATGGTTGGCGTGGTCTTTGATTTTTTCGATTTCTGCGTATGAGCTATTTTCGTCAGAATGAGGCCAGGAAGAAGTAATCTCTTTATAAGCGTTCTTCCATGTTTCAGGCTGGGCCAGTAAGCCGTCTTGCGGTTCTCGTAAGGGCGTTGTGCCTATGGTGACTGGCGTAAACCCTTTACCATCTAAGGTGAAAGCCTGATTGGTCGCCGGGACGCAGAGGATGGAGGTGATGTTTTGACTGTGGCCTGGCGAGGAGGATGACTTTGATTTACTGCGTTTTTCCTGTTCCACGAGATATGCGACATATCCGAATACCATAAGCGCAAGAAAGCATCCTACCCCGATCTTGAACACCCACCCACGTCTCACGAACGTGGCTTTGGCCAGCGTGATATGTCGGGCTTGAGAGGCGCTCAAGCCATCCGGATCGTACCTGGCACAATGGGTGTCCCACTGATCGATGACGTTGGTATCTTGCATATCGCGGATGATCATCTGTAAGCGGGCATGGAGTGTTTGGGCAATCCTTTGCCCCTGGACTTCCCAGATTGTGTGCTCTTGTCCTCGATAGGACAGCGCGACTTTCCAGGCATCCCGGTAAAAACGACCGGGCATGGCGACGAGGCGTATCGCCAATCCCACAGAGGCACCTGTTCTACCTTTTTGTGGGTTCGCCGCGAAACTGCTCCCGAGATAGGCATAGTCCCGGGCCTGCTGCTCTGCGTGTTCTTCGAGGGTCCCCTGCTCATGCGGGGGCATCGCCACGCGATCAATAAGGTGCATGTCGTAGACAACATGCACCTTGGTACGCCACCAGTAGATATACTGAAGGTCCAGCGTGTCCGGGGTGGCGGTTAGAAGCGTGCGCGTCATCAAGCAACGACGAAAGAACCAGGTTACACTGGCCATCAGGAAGAGAGCAAGGACGAAGTCGCTCTGATTGTATGACATACCCGTCTGGAGCAGGACGGTTTGTAAAACATTAATCCTTTGGATGTATACGAGAACAAAAAACCAGAGCAGAGACAAGCCCACTGTCCAGCACAACGCGACCGCCCACTGCCAGAGTTTTGTTAATCTTGGCGAACGGGTGGCGGTTTCCAAGCCATAGCCAATGGCAGGGGATGGAAGAAACCACGTCCGTGGCCATCCGTCCAGGGGACTGGCTCTGTACATGGGCTTACCTTTCGGACCACAAGCCTTTGAACAGCGTATCTTCGCGGTAATGATATCGCTGGAGAATAAGTGGGCGCGTGTCGGGCTGGATGACAAGGCAGCGCCGTAGCGTGTCTGCGCGTGCGAAATAGCGGGCGGCTTCGTCAGCGGCCAGCAAGTCTACCACCTCACGCCCCCTGTTGCGGCCCGTCAGGCCTTGCTGGGCCTGAAGCGCGGGGATTTCAGCTGTTTGGACCACCTCGATGGTGGTCTTCCCGAGCCGCTCAGCGATCCATCGTAATGTGCTAAGGTCTGAATTGCCGAAGAATTGGAGCACACCGGAATTGCCTAAAAAACTCTCCCACCGCCCGGCATACAAATGCTGGAGCTGACCTAAATCCTGAATGATCCCGTGGATCTGGACCCCAAAGCCTGCCATCTGCCCCGCCGCATCTTCGAGCTGGCGCATATGGCCGAGGACGGGCATTTCATCCAAGATGAGTCGGACGGGCAGCATGCCCCGGGGGGTGGGTTCTTGCTCCATGGCTGCTAAGGTCTGATTGACAAACAGCCGCATCCACCTGGCGCACAGGCCAAGGCGAGAGGCCGGGACACAGATATACAGGGTCATGGGCTGGCGCTTCAGGTCCGCCAAATCAAAATCGTGATTCTGGACGACATCCTGGAGTTGTGCCAGATCAAGAAACTTCGTATGCCGTCGCGCGGTGGAGAGCACGCCATTTTGCTCGGTGGGTGAGCGGTCCTGCATTTCAACGGCCGCCGCTTGAATGGCTCCCCGCGCGGCCTCATTGTCTTCCATTTGCCGGAACAGCCCTGCCATGCCGGTCGATGTCTCCCCGTCTGCCGTGTGGCTGGTGCCATGCATGAGCAAGTGCCGCACGGTCACGAGATCACAGCAATCCTTGTAGGTGGGCCACGTCACCACATGCAGGATGACCCCTTCAATCCAGTTTTGCGCCGTATCATCCCAGTGTGCCTCCCGCTCTGAACGCATGACCAGGGCATCGCCGATCAAGCCCACATCCGCGACCAGACTATCATCCTTGTCCGGGTCCAGGGCACATAGCGGATTGTAGCTAGCGCGGTAGTCCGCAAGGCGATCCGCCACGGTCTGGAACGGGTCCAGGATATGGACGGTGTGCCCGAGGTCTTTGGCACGCCGTGCAGCGGTTATGTCTGCGTTTTCGCCCTTGGGGTCCATGACCAGGGCCGAGCCACGATAAAAGAGGAGGTTGGGGATAATAACCGAGACGCCCTTGCCTGAGCGCGACCCGGCTACGGTCATGATATGGCGATCATCTTCGACGCCAACGCTCTGTCCCTCGAGACTGCCCAGCAACAGCCCCCGGCCTTGGTGTGGGTCATAGCCCAGCCGACACAGGCCAAAAGCCGGGTTGCGCAAGTCGGCGCTGTCCCGCCAGGCGGCTGTATAGCCTTTGGCGCTGTCTAATCGGCGGTCTGGGACACCGCGTGGGAGGTCTTGCAGTAGTGTAGGCACCGTCTGCCGCCGTTCCATACCGTCTCCTTTCCAGCTGGCCGGGTGGTCTTCCTTTTCCCCCTGGTGCGCCATTATACAGAAATAGTTCTTCTGGCGACCTGTGATCCTGGTTACAGCGGATAAGAGGACCCAGGGCGGCAATGCCTCTTTGTCTTCAGTTGCGCCCACAGACGTTCCGTGTGTAAAGCTCTTCGCCTGTGCACCGCGCTTGCTTTTGGCCGCAGGACACGGCACAACGGCTCTATGGCCAAGCCCCGCCGATCCGCCCTGGAGGTGCCGAAGGCCTCTGCCCCATCGGCAGAGGCTACAGCCGGATTGCATATCGTCCGTTATCACACTGGCCGCTCCTTTGCGCTGTATGACGGGCAAACATTGCTGGCGTTGACCGTTTACAGGAAGGGTGCTGAGGCCCTGAAAGCCCGGCTGGAAGAAGATGCCCGCACCATTGCCGATCTGCAGAGCCAACTGACCGAGCGCACTGCCTTGACGCCGCGTTTTCGTGAGCAGGCTACGGAAACACCCTACCGTCCCCCGGAGCAACTCCCCTTGCTGGCTGCCGAGGCTATGCCAGCCTACCGCCAACCTACACACCGCAGGCCTGCCCCGCGCTGATGACAAATATTGAAAAATATTGTTATACAGGATAGGATGAGAAAAGACCCATACAGGAGGGAGAGTCATGACGACGCTGAATATTTCGTTACCTGACGCCATGAAAGCCTTTGTGGAGGCGCAGGTCAACACCGGGCAGTATGCCTCATCCAGCGACTATATTCGGGCTTTAGTGCGTGAAGACCAGAGGCGGAAAGGCGAACAGGAGCTTGAGGAAAAATTGCTGGCTGCCCTGGACAGTCAGGATTTCCGCACGGTGACGCCGGAACTCTTTGAACGACTGCGCGCCCATGTGCAGCACACACAGACGGTGAGTAAATCTTCATGAGTTTTCGGGTGGTGTTGGAGCGGCACGCCGAGGAGGATTTTACGGCTCATGTTGATTATATTGCCCGTGAGCGACCAGAGGCCGCTCTGGCGTTTATTGACGCGGTAGAACAGGCCCTAACCATCCTTGCCGATCGGCCGGAAATCGGTTCTCCCCGTGCGTTTAGACGGCCCCGCTTGGCAGGCATCCGTATGTGGATTGTGCCGCAGTTCCAGAACTATCTGATTTTTTATCGGGTGCAGGACGAGACCATTCAGGTGCTGCGTATCCTGCACGCGGCACAGGACTACACACGGTTTTTCAGGGAAGACGAGTGAAACAGAATGGCCGAAAGTGTTTCACCAGACCAGGCAGAGCGTTGTCTCTCCCACCAAAAGGGAACCCTTTTGACAAAGGTGCGGTTGGCAGAATTCTGGACACCAGGACTTCTTCTGTCCAGTCACAGCCAAGACATCCCGCATGTTTCGTCATATGTAATCTAGTATATGGCTTTACGCCATATCAGGGAGCAAAGTTTTCCTTCTATAGTGCCCGGAGAACTCAGAATGTCTGCAAAGGAAGCTACCGCCCGCATCAAGATTAACAAGCTGCATTAACAAGCTGCTGGAAACGGCAGGCTGGCGTTTCTTTCCGGAAGGCAATGCACCGGCCAACATCCGCCTTGAACCCACGGTCACGATCAAGTCAACCGACCTCGACGCGCTCGGCGACAACTTCGAGAAAGCAGGCAAAGGGTTTGTCGATTTCCTTTTGCTCGACGCCAGAGGCTTTCCACTTCTTGTCCTCGAAGCCAAGGCCGAGGACAAGGACCCGCTCTTCGCCAAGGAGCAGGCCCGCAAGTATGCCCGTTCCCAGAACTGCCGTTTTGTGATCCTCTCCAACGGGAACCTGCACTATTTCTGGGACCTCGAACGCGGCAACCCTTATGTGATTACCGCGTTTCCGACACCGGATTCCGTCGTCGGCTATCAGAAGGTGATACCCAATCCGCAGCACCTGATCACCGCCCACGTGGACGCCGACTACATCGTGCTCACGCAGCGCCCGAACTATCAATCGGAAGTCGGGTGGCGGAATGAAGCCGAGCGCCCTGGCTACATCCAAACCAACAAGCTGCGCTTTCTCCGGCCCTATCAGCTTAAGGCCATCCACAGCCTGCAAAGCGCCGTTGATGAAGGAAAAGACCGCTTCCTGTTTGAAATGGCTACCGGCACCGGGAAGACCCTCGTGGCTGCCGCCGTCATCAAGCTTTTCCTGCGCTCCGGCAACGCGGGACGCACACTGTTCCTTGTGGACCGTCTTGAGCTGGAGGATCAGGCCAACAGAGCTTTTGCCACGCTGCTTTCTGCCGACTTCAAGACGGTCATCTACAAGGAGAACCGCGACGACTGGCGTCGCGCCGAGATCGTCGTCACTACGGTCCAGTCCCTTCTGTTCAACAATAAATACCAGAAGCTTTTCTCACCGACCGACTTCGATCTGGTCGTCTCTGACGAAGCGCACCGCTCCATTGGCGGCAATGCCCGCGCCGTCTTTGACTACTTCGTCGGCTACAAACTCGGTCTGACGGCGACGCCCCGCGACTATCTCCGCCACTTCGACAGTGCCAATCCGAGTACCCGCGACCCACGCGAGGCCGAGCGCCGCCTGCTGCTGGACACCTACCGCACCTTCGGCTGTGAGCACAGCCAGCCGACCTTCCGCTACTCGCTGCTGGACGGTGTAAAGGACGGATACCTCATCAATCCCACGGTGGTAGACGCCCGCACGGATACCACGACGAAACTGCTTTCTGAAGAAGGCTTCGTCGTGTCATTTACCGATGATACCGGCGAGGATCAGCAGCAAACCTTCAAGCAGCGCGAATTCGAAAAACGCTTCTTTGCGGACGCTACCAACCAGCTCTTTTGCAAGACGTTCCTGGAGAACGCCTTACGCGATCCGGTCAGCGGCGAAATCGGTAAAGCAATCATCTTTGCCGTCAGCCAGAACCATGCCGCCAAGCTGACGCAGGTGCTCAATCAGATGGCCGACCGCCTGTTTCCCGGCAGGTACCAGTCTGACTTTGCCGTGCAGGTCACTTCACAAATACCCGACGCCCAGCAATTCACCATCAATTTCAGCAACAACAACCTGCTCGGCTCAGGCAACTTCCAGCCTG
>Ga0194121_10006632_pt1 | contig 15431 bp, 21 predicted proteins | sample TA2MahCa50mmetaG_FD_148609 | JGI IMG/M metagenome (GOLD analysis project Ga0194121, IMG submission 148609) | Freshwater microbial communities from Lake Tanganyika, Tanzania - TA2015020 Mahale Deep Cast 50m | ecosystem: Environmental > Aquatic > Freshwater > Lake | place: Tanzania: Lake... | reverse complement strand
CAATTATTGCAAACTTTTTGCGATTACATTCGTCTTATAGTATATCGTTCGATATTAAGGTTCTTGTACCCCAGGAAGTGGGGGAATTTAAGCCTCTGGACATGGTGTAAGACTTACCTCCCAAGTGGAATACAAGCGACTGTGGATGAAGCAGGAAGCCCCGACCCTTTAGGGTCGTGGGTACTTCACTAACGTCCTTCGTAAGCAGCGAGTCAGGCTTAACACATACTCGCATTACGGAGGCACTAATGAAGCGATGGCACGAAGAGTTGACCATCTCTCGGCGTGAGTGGCGGAAGCACCGCCGCAGTCATGTCGAAAGCAACAAGAACAGTCCATATGGGTTAGGTTTCGGTTTTGACCGAATTGGTCAAGACCCTTACGAAGTGGATTGCCCTTGTGACGACCAGGTAGGAAGGTTCCGCAAGAAGGACGCATGGGATTGTGGCAACTCACGTTGTTATCTGGAAGCCGTCGCCATGACGATTCACGTTGCAAAGCGTGTCCAGACGCTACAGTATCTGGAAGTTACATTTGCCATAGTGATAAGTTCCCCAAGCGGACCCTGCACGAACAAGAGATACTGGCTGATATTTCCTTCCGGGAACAACTTCGAGAGCTTGACCAAAAGGATTAACCAAAAACGGGCAATACAGTGTTGTATTGCCCATTCTTTTCTTGAGGAGCGAAACGATGGGTGGTACGGCAACCGCAGAAGTCGTCAAGACTGGCAATGATTTTGCCATCAAGTTCAGTCAGAAAATCTCTGGCACGCCGGGGAACGTCTTTTCTTCCCCGTACTCAGTGCGGGCGGCGCTAGGCATGTGTAGTGCTGGCTCTGCCGGGGAAACCCGCAAGGCGTTCTCTAAGGTTCTGGACGTTCCCGAAGGGACGGACGAACAGAACGCTGCCTTCGGCAAGTTGGTGAAGGAAGTCAACGGCGACGGCTCTCCCCGAGAGTACGACCTGACGACCGCTAACGCCCTGTGGCGTGACCAGACTTGTGTGCTGGAAGAGAAGTACAAGGCGGCAGTCGCCCAATACTACGGGGGTGACTGCAACGGCGTTAACTTCTTGGAGGAACCCGAGAAGGCGGTCGTTATCATTAACGACTGGGTTTCCAACAAGACGAACGACAAAATCAAGAACCTGGTTAATGAAGGTGTCATTAACCCTTCAACCCGCCTGGTTCTGACCAACGCCATCTACTTCAAGGGCAAGTGGGAGTTGGCCTTCAAGAAGGAAAACACTACCAGTGAGTCCTTCTCTGTGGACAAGACTAGCACCGTCCAGGCCCCGACGATGAAGCAGAAGGCTAGCTTCGCCTACTACGAAGACGAGAAGATTCAAGCCCTGGACATGCCCTATAAGGGCGGCGACCTGAGTATGCTGGTCGTCCTTCCGCAACAGCGGAACACCCTGGGAGAGATTGAGAACGTCTGGAGCGACATGCACTATAAGACGGTGGTGTCGCACCTTCACACCGAAGACGTTCAGGTGAGCCTCCCCAAGTTCAAGTTGGAAACGAGCTATTCGCTCAAGCCCACCTTGGAGAAATTGGGGTTGGGCATCGCCTTCTCCGACCAGGCTGATTTCAGCGGCATCAGCAAGAAGGACCAGTTGAAAATTTCCGAAGTCATCCACAAGGCGTTCGTTGCCGTGGATGAAGAGGGGACCGAAGCGGCGGCTGCTACTGCCGTCGTTATGAAGTGCCTATCGGCGGCAATGCCAGCCCGCCCGAAGGTGTTCCATGCGGACCATCCCTTCCTGTTCTTCATCAGGAACCGCAAGACTGGCACCATTCTGTTCTCCGGTCGGCTGGCGAACCCGGTGGCTTAACTAGCCTCCGAACACTAATAAAGGGGTGATGGGTAAAACCATCACCCCTTTTTCGTTGCGCTGTCGCTAAATAAGGCATGAACTTTAGGACATTCTTGAGACTGACCGAAGCGGAAGACTGGAATGCTTTGAATGCTAGTAGAGTTGGCGATGATTCCAAGGCACAAAGTAGGCCAGCACGACCCGTAAAGCCGCTCTCCAATCCTGACGATGTAGCCAACTACTGGAAAGAAGTAGACCCGGACAAGGACGGCTCCCCCGCTGTGATTAACACGGCAGAGGCAAGAGTTATGGGTAAGGCAATGGCGGATAACGACAAGAATGCTAGTGACTGGCACATGGCAACCCACGGACGACCTGTTTATGATGTTCGCTATGGTCCTAAAGCTATTGCTGGTAATCTTATCAAGGTAAATGACCCTCGCCTGGCAGACGCCCAGGCCACGATTTTGACAAGTGAGAATAATAATGCCGAGCTTCGTTTCTACAAGAGTGGCCCCAAGGCAGGCTCCTTCCGCATTCAGCACCCGCCCGTTTCTTGGTACTCGCCGACCGATGAGTCTCTGATAGAAGGCATTATTGCCCATGAGCTACAGCATGCAGCGGACTTTACCAACCCTAAGTATGACGACGTTCCTCCTAGTGTAGAGGTTTGGTTTGATAATAACCTGTACGCCAAGAACCTGATGGAAGCCAGAGCTTATGCCAAGCAGCTTAACTATCTGCTACAAAAACTAAACTATGACACCGGGGCTGTACTCAGAGTGCTAAAAGGCAGAAGGTCGATTGAAGGTTTGTCGCCACTTCGTATGGATGCTGACATCCTCCGTGCGGCAGAGATTTACTTGCAGAACTACAAGAAGTCTAATGAGAACTGGTTCACTAAGTTAGCCGCACCATTTGTATTGGGCACATCAATGGCTCTTGGGTCTGACATAGCACCTAAAATGCCGGACCCGCCTCAAGCCGTGAGAGTTGAACAACAGCAAGAGGTTTACCAGGCTGCTAAGATGGTTCATAAAATCATTACATTAGGTTCGTTGAGTAACTTTTTGCAGAAGTAACTCTTATAGGGCATGGGAAAAAAACTAGAAAAGATGCTGGACTTGTTGAACAGTGACTTGAGCAATGAACTCAAACACATGCATTTTTACCTTTACCATGCCAGTTCTATTAGGGGGCTACACCGGGAGGAACTAAGAGAGTTTCTTCTTGAGGAAGCCGCTAGCGAAATGAAGCACGTTCAGGAGTTTCAAGACTTGATTATCGGTCTTGGAGGGACTCCCACGACAAAGGCTAATTCTTTCAAGTGTTGGACTGACGCCTACACCATTCTCAAAGATGCTCTGGTAATGGAAGAAGAGGTTGTCGATAACTACACAGACCGAATTGGACAGGGTTATGAACTCTTGAACAAAACCAATGCTCGATGGTTAGAGGTCTTCCTAGAAGAACAGATTATGCATAGCAGAACCGACGCTGACAATATCCGGCAGATGTTAGTATAAGGGGGAGTATGTTTATTGGGTTGGTAGGAAGAGGGTTTGTTGGGGAGGCGATTTTGCAAGGCATGCATCACGCCTTGAATATAGTTTGGTACGACATCGCCACACGCCCATTTGTAGACATATCAAATGCAGTTCGTGTTGAAAGTTTAGAGTCACTTTGCGAACAAACAGACGGTCCCATTTTTGTCTGTTTGCCAACTCCTATGCGGCCTGATGGGGCTTGCTCTCTAACTTTATTGCATAGTGTTTTAAGTAACCTGAACGATGTGGCACAGAACGCAAATGTCAACAAGGTAGTCATAATTAAATCAACTGTCCCTCCTGGCACTACGACAAAATGCAATGCTATGTTTGAGAATTTGAGTTGCGTTTTTAATCCAGAGTTTTTGCGGGAAGCAACAGCCATAGAAGATTTCAAGAATCAAGACAGAGTTATAATTGGCGGTCCACATGAGGCAACCAGTGTTGTTAAGCAAATGTATCAGATTGCTTATCCGCAGGTGCCAACTACCAAGACAAGTTCCGATATAGCGGAAATGGTGAAATATCTTACTAATTGTTTTCTAGCGTTGAAGGTGTCGTTTGCCAATGAAATTGCTGAGATGTGCGATAAAATTGATATAGACTACGACAAGGTAGTAGAATATGCCGCTAAAGACAAGCGGTTAGGCATGTCCCATTGGTCCGTACCAGGGCCAGATGGCAAGAAGGGTTTTAGTGGGACTTGTTTTCCCAAAGACCTTAATGCATTGATTTATTTCGCAGAGCAGTTGGGATGTAAGCCAAATACCTTGAAAGCTGCCTGGGAAACTAATTTGAGGGTGAGGCCGGAAAAAGATTGGGAACAATTAAAAGGAAAAGCTGTAGAAAATAGCTAAATACTACTCTTGTAAGTTACATTTCTTTGTGCCACTAGGCACAGTTTCACACAAAATCTATTTTATCCTTCTTGGCGGCGAAAACCTCTATGCTTTAATTACGACCAGGTAGAATACCGAAACTCTTTAGAGCCGAAGGAATAGCAAATCTCACCTTCTATTACTAAATAGAACAAGGAGAATTGTTATGTCGTTTTATCAAAACCTGTTTGAGGACGAGTTCAGGGGTAATTTGGTTCTTGGCGACCGTCAGTATTCTATTGCTTTCACCATTCCAGCCAATAGGAACAAGGCTGATTACATGCTGGCCTGGAATAATGAACCTTATAACCTCAGCGTTAGCGGCGTTTTTACTATCAATTATGCTTTTGACGCTAATTTCGTTAATTATTCCACTCTGAACATCAACGTAGCAGGTGCTTCGCCTGCGGCTACTACGGCGGCAGAAATAGTGGCACTTTTGAATGCCAACGCTACGTTCTCTGAATTATGGGTGGCACAGGTTTCTCAGAACCTTAGTTCCATGAAGGCTATTATGGTTCCTACAGGAACACCAACTCAAACGGTGTTAATCACCAGGAACCCACGCAGGGCCAAACAGGTAATACGCACATACATTAGCAACTCAGGAGCAGAGAACTCTCTTCGGTTCAACAAGATGGCTCCTGTTGCTGAGTTGCCAACGTATTTCGGTAGACATACGATTGCCAACCGCCTTAACTATCCAGACGCTACTGGCATGTTGTTGGGGCTGTCTCATAACATAACAAGCAGTACCGTAGCCAACCCAACAGTTGTTACTTCTGTCGGTCATGGGTTAACCACAGGACAAACGATAACTGTTTATGGGTCGAATACCACTCCCACCATCAATGGTTCTCGGGTGGTAACAGTTGTAGATGCTAATACGTTCACTATTCCTGTAAATGTTACAGTGGCAGGTACGGCTGGTTGGTTCCTGAGTACCGATGAGAGTAGTGCTTTGGTGGCCGCTCCGTTTTGGGTAAGCACAGCTTTTTCCGCTACGGCTGCGGACCCTTCTGCTATGCTGGCAGATTGGGCGTTGCTCAAGGGTCGTGGGTCTGGTTTGTTCATGTTCCAGAAGATTACTTACGATGGTTCTGGACGGCAGACAGTGGTTCTGGAGTATCCAGCGGGTGCGGTGGCAGGAGATTTCGCCAAGCGTACAAGCTATACTTACACGGGTGCCAACACTTACCCGGACCAGGTTACTGAAATTCCGTACACTCTGGCTGCTGGTGATTTGGTGACTCCTTCATAAAACCACTTGACAAACGATTTCCTGGCGGTATGATGAGGTTGTTCGGTCATCGGCTCTTGGGGGTGCGTTCCCCAATCATGGTTTCCAGTTGCTTCGGCACTGCGTTCCCTTAGCGTGTCCAGACGCTACAGTATCTGGAAGTTGCAAAGCGTGTCCAGACGCTACAGTATCTGGAAGCCGTAGCCGTATCTAAGTTTGGTTCTCTTTGAGAGAATGGGCAAACGGGCGGGGTGGCAACCCGCCCAACCAAGAAACCAGGCTGGATGGCCGAATTTTCAGGAAAAAAAGTGAACCTTTTCTGGCCGCAGGAGTCTAAAAGGTGTGACGCAAAAAATTTCCTGAAAAAAGTCTTGCAAAATTTGCGTCAGATGCGTATATTACAGATACCGGGGTGGAGCAGAGGTAGCTCGCCTGGCTCATAACCAGGAGGCCGCTGGTTCAAATCCAGCCTCCGGCACTTGTGGTGAGATTCGTTCCAGCCACATCCCTGTAGGCTTACCTTGTGTCAAGCCACACTGGTCTTAACCAGTGTCACCCTTGCAAGGCCCCTACAGTTTTTCAACCGATAGGAGTTGTGTTTCATGTACGTTACAGTGGCTCAGACTTGGCGATGCAGATTTGCGGCGGAAGAACGCCAGCAAGCCTGCCCGTGCTTCGTGATTACGGGTAAAGCACCCGTCACCGGGAAGCATGATAATAAGACCAAACTCTGAGTTCACCGACAGTGGCTCAGGGTAATATAACCTGAGCCAACCGTAAGATTTGTAGAACCCTTGGCTCGGGTTAGACCGAGCCAAGGGTTTTTTCGTTTGGCCCGTAAGCCGTACTAGAAACGGCGGGGAGGGTTAGTGAAAAAAATTAACCCCATACTCTAAATAGAGTATGAAATACGAAACTAGAAGCTGTAAGGTACATGGTGTTACTCGCTTTAAGTGCGAGACATATAACAAGAAGGGTGATACAAGGTGGCGGTGTGTGGCTTGCGGAGTCGCCCGTGGTTCTAAAGCAGTACGCAAGCTGAAAGAAAGGTTGGTGATTGAATGCGGGGGTAGGTGTCGGTTGTGTGGATACGATAGATGCATTTGGGCACTGGAGTTCCACCATCTTGACCCCAACAAAAAGAAATTCAAGGTATCTCTTGCTTGCTTTGGATACAAGAAGAAGTTAGAAGAAGCAAAAAAATGCATTTTGCTTTGTAGTAATTGTCATCGAGAGGTCGAACATGGCATGGTGACAATAGATGGTGTCTGTAGTGTAAAGGTTTGCACGTCTGCCTGTGAAGCAGGCGTAAGCCGTACTAGGGGAGAACGGATGAAAAACGAGTTCTGTGTGGTTGTGAAGGACGCTAACGGCGTGCCTCACTTTGTTTCGGCTGTCCACACCCAAGAGGAAGCAAGAAAGCTGCGTGACTTGCTTGCCGAAGGCGAAGTTGTGCCTGCTGAGGAAGGCAGGCGATACAAGGAACAAATAACACAGCAAGAAAAGAAGGAGAGGGTTCAAGTTCCCTCCTGACACCCTGACTGTAGGAAACTGGCTAGTGACTCTCGGCCTATCCTCTGGACGGACGAATCGGTCAAGACTAGCGGTGGACGAGGTTCTTTGACAACTTGGGGTGGGGTATCACTGTGGGTAAACCACATCTAGTGATACAACCGTGTATTCTGGACCGATGAAAGGCATCATCGGGAGGCATACGGTGATACCCTTGTTATAGGTGCGACTGCCTGGGAGTAGCTTTCGTCTCCAAAGCGAAAAGAGAGGGTTCGAATCCTTCCGCACCTGCTTATATGCCCCGTTCGACTTCTGGTGAGGTCGCTTGTCTTTCAAGCAAGCCAGGTAGGGTTCGAATCCCTCACGGGGTACTGATATAGATTCCCAGGTAGCCTAATTGGTAAGGCACCACGCTGTTAACGTGACGAGTGGCAACACTCTTGTAGGTTCGAGTCCTACCCTGGGAGCTTGATTTTGCCGGTATGGTGCTAGTGGCAACACGTCTCACTTGTAATGAGAATTCGAGGGTTCGATTCCTTCTACCGGCTCTGTTAGTGTTAGGGTCGTTGGTTCCGGGAAACCACTCTGCCTCCAAAACAGATGGCCATGTGCCTATGGGGTTCGACTCCTCACGACCCTGCTTCTTAAAAATCGCTTTACAAAGCGGTTTCTTGTGGTAGAATGATAGAATGGACGACCTACCATTCAAAATGGACGACTTAACTGCAAGCCGTCTGAATGCTGCGGCCAAAATCATCGAATATGATGGTTTTGAAGGTTACTGGACTGTGAGGTCCAAGTATGGTGAGAACATCGCCAACGCACTAATTATCGCTTGGCTAAGGACTAAGCTAAACGACAAACCCGACCAGTATCCTTGTCCAGACGACTTGGAAGAGAAGGTCATGGTGAGATTGAGAGAGAAGGGATTGCTTTAATCAGGGAGTGTCCAGAGAGGTTGCGGGCCACGCTTGGAACGTGGAATATGCAGGTTCGAGTCCTGTCTCCCTGACTTGGAAATTTGAATGGGGACTTAGTGTAATGGGAACACGTCACAATGGCATTGTGAAAGTACGGGTTCAACTCCCGTAGTCTCCACTGAAAAGGGGTGACTTATGAACCATAGGGCTGTGTATGCCCTAAGTTTGGAAGACGCCAAGAGGCTTCATTTAGAGGAGGTCTAAACATGACCGGGTATAAACGCAGCGGCGAAGCATTAACATATGCCTCGCTTGCTACTATGGAGAAGCACCTGCCTTTTAAGCAGGACACGCAGGGTTCGAATCCCTGGCGAGGTACTGTCGGTTGCCTCCGATGCAGAACAGGAACTGTACCGGACTTTTAATCCGGCGTCGAAAGACATTGAGGGTTCGACTCCCTCCGGGGGCACTAACGCCTGTTGATTTGAAATGGTATCAAGCATCTTTTACACGGATGAATCGGGGGTTCGATTCCCTCACAGGCGACTTCTAGGTTTCGTCGGTCCCGCCTTGGAAAATGCTCACAATCGGCGGCGGCTCTCGGTTCAGCTAGCAGAGGGTGATGGGCAGCACCAATGCGTTAATTCGGTAACGCATCCGAGTCGGCTAACCGCTTCTTTTTTCTCTTCGGGGATGACATGACTAGAGAAGAAGCAAAAGACCTGATTATACAGGTGGTAATCGACAAACAGGGGGCTAAAGCAACAGTGCTAGCAGCCGAAGAACAACTTCTAAATCTTGGACATGACTTTCCAGATTTAGTCGAAGAACTGGTTGAAGAAAAACGACTGGTTGAAGTGGAATACATTCTTCCCGATATGAATTATCGGTGTAAGAGTTTCCTTCTCCCGAAGGGAACTAGAGTGAGGGTGAAGAATGGCGAGTTGGCGTGATGGTTTGCCGGAACCGCCTGATGATTTCGACCCAAGTGAGCCAGAGCAAGTTGAACAACTGCTCAAAACTTACAACGTCGAAATTTCCAAGGACGAAAGTGAACCTCTTCCTGGTTGGGGTGTCCTATATAAAGGTGGCGGTGGCCGGATGTGCCCCTTCTTAAAGGGGGATGACGACGGCAAGCGGGCCAGGGCGGTGATTGCATTCTCTGTGTACTTGCATCTGAAAGGTGTTAATGTGGCCTTGTGCGATAGGGTGGCCTACTGGTATATTCAAGGACCAGAGCTAAACCCACGCAAGTAGTTTATCAGGGTGTAGCTCAGCTTGGTAGAGCGCTCGCTTCGGGAGCGAGAGGTTTCGGTGGTTCAAATCCACTCACCCTGACTTGAGGCTAGAATGGATGCTGACAAGATTATGCGAGGAGTAGCGGCTGCTTGGGATTTGGTCTTTCATGCAACTTGTGAATGCGGCGGTCACTACGGATTTTTGAGCCAAGCACTAACTTATAGTGAAGCCGACAAGTGCATGGTTGACGAAATGAACATGGAGTGCATGAAGTGTGGTAAAGAAAAGAAGTTTACCATTCCTCAGCACCATATGAATCCGCCACATTGCACCGAACGCCAAAAAAGCTAATTTTGGGAGGAAAACACCCAAAGCTAACTATATAAGTACATGGAAAGTGTGCTTATAAAGTTTTGTTGCAAGCTTTGTGGAGAGCAGGATAAGGATAAACTTGGAAGCTGGTGACACCGTAAAGCTTGCCCAACTCAGTTAAGGTTGCAAAGCGTGTCCAGACGCTACAGTATCTGGAAGTTGCAGATTGTGCGACAAGGCTTACCATGTCTTAAAGCAAGAAATGCGATAATCGCAGGGCTATTGATAGAGCTAGAACTAATAAGCTCTTAGCAATTGCTTATAAAGGTGGCAAGTGTTCAGTTTGTGGTTATCAAAAAAATCCTGCTGCACTTTGTTTCCACCATCTTGACCCTGCTGCGAAAGACCCAAATTTTGACAAGATGAAGTTTTGGAAATTAGATAGGATTAAAGCAGAGTTGGATAAATGTGACTTGGTATGTTCTAATTGTCATATTGAGTTGCACCATCCATCCTAATGCGGGCGTAGCATAATGGCAATGCGCTACCTTGCCAAGGTAGAAACTGTGGGTTCGAGTCCCATCGCCCGCTCTTTGTTTCGGGATGTAGCTCAGCTTGGCTAGAGCATCTGGTTTGGGGCCAGAGGGTCGCACGTTCAAATCGTGTCATCCCGACTGTCAGTTATCAGGGTGTAGCTCAGCTTGGTAGAGCGCTTGCTTGGGGTGCAAGAGGTTCGCTGGTTCAAATCCAGTCACCCTGACTTGGTTAGAACGGTGTGCCAGCCATCGGGCAACCGATGGATACGATTATCGGGAAGTAGCTCAGCTTGGATAGAGTACCTGTTTCGGATACAGGGGGCCGCAGGTTCAAATCCTGTCTTCCCGACTTAATGAGGTTCGCATGACTAGAAGACGCCGGACCTTGCTAGACTTAGTGAAGGCCATTATGCCGAAAAAGAAGCAACGCCGGACGTTCAAAGGCATTGACTGGATGGAACTAATCAAGTATTGGAACCTGAAAGTTAGGAAGGCCAAAGTCAATGAGTACATGGAAGAGAATCCCGAAGTGCCTGACTTTGAAGCCTGGGATAAGGTTGCGGTGGATAGAGCAAGGGACTATGCTCACGACGCCATCATCGCAGGCGGGCCAAGACTCAAAGAAGTGGCCGAAGATGCCAGGGCTTTCTTGAGGGCGTTGGCCAAGTCTTCTGAGAAGCTAGACTACCATGCCCCTGTGTGGCGAGGGATGTTGGCCATCAAGAACGACGCAGGCGGGAACGAAACATTGCTCAAGTTTGTTATCTGGAAGCCGTCGCCATGACGATTCACGTTGCAAAGCGTGTCCAGACGCTACAGTATCTGGAAGTTTCTATCTACCTTGACTGTATGTGGACCTAAGCATGGAAAGCAATTTGTTCCAGGGTGCAAGAGTACGGGTGAGTAACTTACAACACATCCATCTGGACGGTGTTACCAAAGAGACTCACAAGCCTGCCAAGGACGAAGTATTCGTCTGCATTGTCCTGGGAACGGAAAAGAAGAAGGTCAAGGCTGAAACCGATGTTCTCTCCAAGGAAGAGGCACTCAAGGCTTTGCAAGAACTTGTGAAGGGTAAAGGGGTTCTGAAAAACCCGAAGCAGCTAAAGGCCACCATCACAAGCATCATCGGCAGAATGAAGATTTGACGGGCGGTAAGCTGACGGCCAGCAACCCGACTTATAATCGGGCTTAGCATCTGATAAATGCAAGTTGGTGGGTTCGACTCCCCCACCGCCTACTTAGGATGGAACCATGTGGCTACTCATCGGCAAATGGCTTGAAGTCGAAGGGGAACACAAGGCTATCTTGGGCCTGTTTGAAGAAATAGGCGAAGCATCAAGGGCCAGGGATGGGTTAGCTGCGAACAACGCACCTTACCTGGAATACTGGATACAAGAGGTTCCAGTGAAGACGCCTGTAAAGATAGTGATACAAAGCCCTTAGAACGGGGACATAATGTGCGGTGGCAACGGCGGGTAATGAGTACAACAAGTACATTTGCATTCTTTAACGCCCCGGTGGTCGCAACATTCGCACTTGCACGGTCGCAAAGCAAAGCAAGAAAGTATCAGTAAACCTATCATTCCAAAAATGATAGCGATGATTGCGATAGTGTCCATGCAGTATATATGCTGCACTCATTGGAGTATAGTTTGCGGGGTGGTGTAGCGGTAGCACACTTGTCTCTGAAACAAGTAGTGAAGGTTCAACTCCTTCCTCCGCAGTTTTGGACAAATTTTTTGGTTTAGAGCTACTATGTTAGTACATGAAAAGATGTACTACTTGTGATAGCTGGAAACCAGAGCAAGCCTTCAACAAGAAGAAAAGTTCTAAGGATGGTTTGCAAACTAAATGTCGGGAGTGCAGCAAACGGTTGGCAAAAGCACATTACCGTTTGAACGAAGCGAGTGAAAAAGACAGAATTTACTCCCGGCGTGAAGAAATTAGAAGGCTATACGTTGCTTACAAGGAAGGATTACAATGTCTTGTGTGTGGCGAAGGTCGAAGTTGTTGCTTAGATTTTCACCACAAGAATCAAGACAAAGAAGCGAACATTTGTGAGATGGTGCAATGGGGCCACTCTTGGATTCGCATTTTGAAAGAAATTAAGAAATGCGTTCCCTTGTGTTCTAATTGCCACCGTAAGATTCATGCAAATGAAATGAGCTTGTCGGTCGGCTAATGGCTCTAGCACCATTAAGCCCTTGCGGAAGCAAGGCCCGGTTGCAAAGGCAGAGATACCTGTCGCCATGTTGCCGTTGTCGTAGAGTAGACGGGCATTCCAGGTCGTGAGCAGTGCAATTTCCTCAGTCGTCAGGACCACGTTGGTCCGCAGCGTGAGCAATACGATTTCGTCGGGGAGCTTGCCCTGTAACTCCTTCATCGCCGACGCCGTATCGTCGGTCTTCGCTGGAGCGTTCGCCGGGTGGTCCGAGTTCCACGCCCAGGTTGAAAAGTTGGCCGAAGAGCGCATGTTTGAAGAACATGATAGGTGGGAGCGTAACCCCACTTGCGGGATTGGCCTATTGGCTGGGCACTAGCTTCCCAAGCTAGCTAAACGAGTTCAATTCTCGTATCCCGCTCTGCAAGAGGCGTAAGCCGTACTAGAAACGAATGAATTAACGCAGTATACGCATTGTGGCTGTTGCACCTGGCTTCCAACCAGGAATTTAGAAGGGTTCGATTCCCTTATACTGCACTACTTGGCAAGAATAGTGCGGGTGTAACTCAATGGTAGAGTCCGAGGTTTCCAACCTCGTTGTTGTGGGTTCAAGTCCCATCGCCCGCTCTCTATGCCCTGTTCGACTTCCGGGAGGTCGGCTGGTTCTCAACCAGCATAGGAGGGTTCAACTCCCTTACAGGGTACTGTTAGTTATGGGCGCATGTTGTACTGGTTGTGCAAACCTCTCTGATAAGGAGGAAGTCCAGGTTCGACTCCTGGTGTGCCTACTGTGCGAAGACTGTGATTAACATTGATATTTCACAGTCAAGTTACTATGATATTACATGAAGAAATGTAATATCTGTGGCATGGAGAAGTCTTTAACTGCTTTTGCTTGTAATAAGGCAAAACCAGATGGTCTGCAAGGTAATTGCAGCGACTGCGGCAAGGCCAAGAACAAAGAGTGGTACAGTCGCAATAAGGCTCATAAACTACGTTATTCTGCTACTTCTAAAAAGAAGAAAGCGGACTTGTATTGGAAAAGGATTCAACCAGTTTATGATGCCGGTTGTCAACAGTGTGGGGAAAAAGATATAGCTACCCTTGAGTTCCATCACGTTGAAAAAAAGCAGTTCGACATTTGTGTGATGATTCATTGTGGTCACTCTTGGCAAAAGGTTTTGGAGGAACTAAAGAAGTGCGTTTGTGTTTGTGCAAACTGTCATCGAAAGGCCCATTACTATAAACTTTCGTTAGTCAGTTTGCCGAGATGTTCAGAGATGGTGTCTGAACCCGAAGTGGTCGAGGGGCCTGCCTGTGAAGCAGGTAATTAGGCGGTTCGAGTCCGCTCAGACACCCTGTAGTTGGCCTGTCCTGCGGAATTTATCAGGCGCTGTGTCTACGAAACATGGTGGCGTGGGTTCGACTCCCTCACAGGCTACTTAGATGCCCCAGTATCGGCCCTGGTTTACACCCAGGTTTACCGTAATCAGGTGGATGTAGGTTCGAGTCCTACCTGGGGTACTAGTGAATGCCGCCTTGGTGTAGCTTGGTGTCTGCACATCTGCCTGAAAACCAGAAGGTTAGGGTTCGACTCCCTGGGGCGGCACTTGACGGGGCGAGGGCTAATGGTGAGCCACATGCTTTGGGAGCATGGCATAACTGAGTTCGATTCTCAGCACCCCGACTGTTAGTGAATGGGGCCATAACATAGCGGGAGTGTGCTAGCTTTGCAAGCTAGAAGTGAGGGTTCGACTCCCTCTGGCTCCACTGGCTCTGAGGGCGTGCCATAAGGGAATGAATACCCCAGCCCTCTCCAATTACGGGGCAGTTTGTACGGTACAAATCCCTGGCTCTGAACCAGGAGTCTGGTGGTTCGAGTCCACCCCCCGTAGCTCTTGAGGATAGCGATGATGGCTTTAACCGTTTGCTTCAAGTGTGATAGAACATACGGTGAGAGCAGAAAAGAATGCCCTCATTGTGGTTGTCATAACTACTTCTGTGATGAGGATACGATGTGTCAGGCCGTTCACCATCTGTGTGACGATATGCACACCAAACATGAGCAGGAGAAGAAGCAAAAGTTGAAGGAACTTGCCAAGATTCACTGGTGGCAAAATCCTCCCCGGTGGATGAGATGGTTACAATGGCTGTTCAAGAAACAAAGCGTGTCCAGACGCTACAGTATCTGGAAGAAGGACTAACTTACTATTGCGATGATGCAAGGCATCTAGTTTGTGAGCCGTACTCAATAGATAACTTGCATAAGATGGCAGAGGACTTAGGAATTAAGCGTTGTTGGTTCCACAAGAACCACTATGATATTCCTAAGCGAAGGATTGAAGAAATAACTGCCAAATGTCAGGTAGTTAGTTCAAGAGAGATAGTGGAGATAGTTGCCCTCTGAGTGTGATGGAAGCACGCAACGCTTCGAACGTTGTAGAGTGGGTTCAATTCCTACAGGGGGTACTGAAATGTTGCCGGGACTGGATGGCTAGGTGGCGGTCTGCAAAACCGCATCAAACAGGTTCGATTCCTGTCGGCAACTCTTGGCTACGAAGGCGTTGTGTTATTCGTAGCGGCATACTATGATAAGGTATGCTTAAATGTAACAAGTGTGGAGTTGAGAAACCAGAGTCGGACTTCAATTTCAATAAGTCTAAGGGCAGGTTGGAGGTTCATTGTAAGCTTTGTCACAAACAATATATGCACGACCATTATGTGCGTCGTAAACAGTATTATGTGGATAAAGCTAAGACCCGAAACGCAGAATGTGCCCTGTTGAATAGAAAGAAGGCATGGGAGTTTTTGCAGTCACATCCTTGTGTGGACTGTGGCGAAAAAGAAGTGATTTTTCTTGAGTTTGACCATGTGAGAGGCGACAAGAAACATGATGTTTCTAACATGCTTAGGAGAGGGTATAAGTGGGAAACGATTCAGGAAGAAATCGACAAGTGCGAAATTAGATGTGTCAAGTGCCATAGAGTAAAAACCTATAGGCAATTCGGATGGATGCCCTTTGGGTGTGATGGATAGCACGACAGCCTACGAAGCTGTAAGAACTGGTTCAACTCCAGTAAAGGGTACTGTGATGGCCTGTGATGAAGCTGGTGTGACAACTTGCCTGTCGAGCAAGTGAGACGGGTTCGATTCCCGTACAGGTCGCTTGGTCCCGTAGTGTAACGGTTTTAGCACGTAACCCTGTCAAGGTTAAAGAGCGGGGTTCAACTCCCCTCGGGACCGCTTTGGGGGTAGTCTATGG
>Ga0194121_10006631_pt1 | contig 15436 bp, 11 predicted proteins | sample TA2MahCa50mmetaG_FD_148609 | JGI IMG/M metagenome (GOLD analysis project Ga0194121, IMG submission 148609) | Freshwater microbial communities from Lake Tanganyika, Tanzania - TA2015020 Mahale Deep Cast 50m | ecosystem: Environmental > Aquatic > Freshwater > Lake | place: Tanzania: Lake... | reverse complement strand
AGTGCGCGAGCGCGCGGACATCGCGGGGCTGCCGGATCGCGAGCTCTCCGTGGCGCGCGTGGGGGAGCGCATCCTGCTGGTCACGCGCAGCAGCGAAGGCCAGCTCGAGGCCTTTTGGCTCGATGGTGCCGAGCGGCTCGAAGTGACGCGCGGCGGCGTGCTTCCGCTCGACTCCGCCGTGCCGGTCGGGCTCGGTGTCGATCCGCGCGACGGGCGCATCGTGCTCGCGAGCGCGGCGACGAACGGCAAGGGCACCCCGTACTGCCTGCGCGTCTCGTGGCTCGAGCTGCAGGGCGATGCGCTGTCGGTTTTCGACACCGTGTGGGTGCGCGGCGAGGCCGGTGCGCGCGCCTCGACGCGACCCGTCGTGGCCTTCGACGGGCAGGGACAGCTCAACCTGTTCCACACCGAGATGCCGGGGCTGGAGGGACAGATGAACTTCACACGCACGCGCCGTGTCGGCAACGCGAAGCTCGACGACGGCTGGCTCTCGTCGACGCTCTACGATGTGTGGACCAGGACGCGGCGCCCACTGGCGTTCGCGCACGGGTCGCAGGGTGCGCTGTTCGCGTTCCGCTGGGATGCTGCCGAGGCCCATGGCATGCGCGTGAACGCGCTGCTCGTCGGCCACCGCGGCTTCGGCATCGATCCGGAGCCGATGCGCGACTTCGACGACGGTGCCAAGATCCGGCTGCACGGCCTCGCGCACTCGATCCTGCGGATGCAGGAGCGCTGAGCGCGGCCGCTTGCGCTCACTTGTCGGCGACGTCCTCGAAGTCGAACGAGTTCTTCGGGTCTGCCGGCGCGATCTTGAACACGAAGTTCATGCCCGCGGGCTTCTTGGCCTCGGCGGGATTCGCGGGTGCAGGCTTGTCCGTTGCAGCACCCTGCGCCGCGGGATCCGTCACCTCTTCGTCCTTGCGCTGTTCCTTCACCGGGCGATCTCCTGCTCGAAGAGCTGGGCCTTGTGCATTTCCTCGACGCAGCGCAGCGCCTCGCCGCGCACCTCGTGGGGGACGATCTCGATCACCTGCTCGAGCGTGCGCGTGCCGTCGCAGCGCTCGAGCAGCAGCGCGGCCGCCGCCGAGAAGCACTGCACCTCGCCGGTCGAGGGGTCGTAGACCAGCGTGGCGTCGCTCGGCTCTTCGGGCTGCAACTCGCGGTCGAAGCGCTCTCGGTCCTCGTTCTCGATCAAGTCGGACTGGTAGCGCGGGCGCAGCGTGGCGGAGTCGATCGTGGAGAGCCGCTGGTCGATCTGCGCTCGGTCGAAGCGCAGCTCGCGCCGCAGGAGCTCGCGCCGGCGCCGCGGACGCTCGCCCGACGCGCCCTTGCCGCGCGGCCGCTCGAGCACATCGGAGCACAGCTTCTCCCAGCTCCCCGCGCGCGCGAGGTACAGGAAGTAGTGGCTCTTCAGCTCGTGGTAGAGCATGTTCGTGTTCTGGAATACGGGGAAGTGCGAGCGCAGCGCGCGCGTGAACTCGAGGTAGGTGTCGCGCGCTTCGCGGCGGCTCATGCCGCTCGCGCACTTGAAGTCGTAGTAGACCTGCAGGTCGGCCGAGGCGTCCGGGTAGATCTCTACGATGTCGAATTCCTCGCGACGCTTGAAGATCTCGCTCGACTCGTCGAGGTAGAACACGCGCACGCTGACCTCTTGGACCGCGTCGCGGTTGGCGAGGATCGTCTGCAGCGTCTCGCGCGCCTCGTCGCGCGTCTCGGTCGGGAAGCCGATCATCGCGTAGAGCGTGACGGAGATGCCCGACTTGCGCACGCGCCGCACGAGCTCCATCGACTTGTCAGGATCGATGCCCTTGCACATGCGCGCGAGCACGCGTTGCGACGAGCTCTCGTAGCCGAAAGCGATGCGCTTGCAGCCGGCCCTCGCCATCGCGTCGCAGACTTCCTGCGTGAACGCTTCGTGTTCGAGGCGTGCGTCGCACCACCAGTCGACATCGAGCCCCGCGTCGAGGATCGCCTGCGGCAAGCGCGCGGCCATGTTGGGCGGCAGGTCCTCGATCGCTAGGTAGAAGTGCTTGGTGCGGTACTTCGCGGAGAGCTTGCGCATGTCCTCGACCGTCTGGTCGATGGCGCGCCCGCGGTAGCCCGGCCCGATCACGGTGTAGAGCGTGCAGAACACGCACTTGCCCCAGTAACAGCCGCGCGTGATGGCGAGCGGCAGCACCAGCTCGGGCGAGAAATACTTGTCGAGCGGCATGCCGTCGAAGTCGGGCGTCGGCAGCGTCTTGATGTCGAGCGGGTCGCGGTGCGTGTTGTGACGCACGGCCCCGTCGCTGTCGCGCCACATCATGTTGGGAATCGAGGCGAGGTCGCGGCGCCCGCTCTCGATCTCGCGGCACAGCGCGAGCAGCGGGCCCTCGCCTTCGAGCATGATGAAGCTGTCGATCACGCCCCACACCTCGGGACGCTTGGAGAGCTTCTCGGCGACATAGGCGAGCAGGCCGCCGCCGACCGTGATGTGGACCGAAGGCTTCCACTCCTTGATCAGGCGCGCGAGCGTGAACGCAGGGATGGCTTGGCTGGGGAAGGTGAGCGAGATGCCGACGAGGTCGGGATCGAGTGCGCGCAGGCGCGGCAGCGTGTGCTCGCGGAAGTACTCGAGGAACGGGTTTTCCTTCTCGTCCGCCGTGCCCGCGAGGATCTCGCTGCTGCGCTCGACGGAGTAGCGCATCACGAAGCCGTGCGCGGTGAGGCGGCTCGGCGCGAACTCGGTGGAGAGGATGCGCAATCCCTGTTCGATCGTGCGCCCGGCCCACAGGTAGCGCTCGTAGTCGTAGAAGGGCTCCTTGGTGCGCAGGACGCGCTTGGCTTCCTCGATGTCCGCCGCGACGCGCTCGCCGACGAGGTCGATCTCCGAGAGCGTCTGGTACTGCTCCATGTCGGAGAAGAGCAGCGTCTCCTTCGCGTCGAGTTCCGCCATGCGCTCGCGCGCGCGGATGCGACCGAGAGAACGCTCGAGCCGCTCCTTCGAGAGGAAGTGGTCGTAGGCGAGGATGCTCTCGTCGAACAGCTCGACCTGCCCGATATCGTGGGCGCGCAGGTAGGCCGCCAGCGAAGGCAGGCTCAAGTAGGGCTGCGTGAAATGCCCCTGCGGGGGAAAGACGAGCGCGACCTTCATCGTGACCTAGGGCTCCTCGACGACGAGGATACTGTCGAGCGAGGGGGCCGCCACCATGGAGCGCGCGCCGCTGGGCCAGCGCACCTCGACCGAGTCGATGCGCGCGACCGGCCCGAGGCCGAAGTGCAGGCGCGGATCGTGCGAGGAATACAGGCCTGCCGTGCGCCGCGCCTCGCGTGTCCACGCGCGTCCGCCGGCCTCTACGGCGACCACGGCGCCGATTCCATCGCGATTCGAGCGGGTGCCCTCGAGCCGCACGGCGAGCCAGCGGCCGCCGCGCGCCGAGCGGTTCTCCAGCAGGCGCGGCCGTTCGTCCAGATCCGTGACGAGCGCGTCGATGTCGCCGTCGTCGTCCGCATCGGCGAGCGCCAATCCGCGCGCCGAGTGGAGCCCCTCAAGCCCGCCGCCGACGCGTACGGTGGCGTCGAGCCACACCACGGACCCGGAAGGACCTTGCACAGCCTCGTAGAGCTGTGTCTCCATCTTCCAGCCGCTCATGCCGATCTCCTTCGCCTGCGGGTACACATGCCCGTTGGCGATCAGCAGGTCGAGGTCGCCGTCGAGCTCTGCATCGAAGAAGCCCGCACCCCAACCGAGCTTGTCGACCGAGCCCGCCGCGAGCCCGAGCGGCCGCGCGCGATCGGCGAAGTGCCCAGTTCCATCGTTGATGTGCAGCGAGTTGGGCTCGAAGTCAAAGTTCGTGCGCAGCATGTCGAAGTCGCCATCGAAATCGACATCCTCGGGCACGAGCCCCATCGCGCTCGTCGCGCGCCCATCCGCGCCGAGCGCGAAGCCGCGGGCCGCGCCTTCTTCGGTGAAGTGACCGCGACCGTCGTTCACGAAGAGATTCGAAGGCTGCATGTCGTTGCCGACGAGAATGTCCTGATCTCCGTCGCCGTCGATGTCGCTGAATACCGCGGCGTAGGAGCACAGCGCCTTCGGGAGCACCAGCCCGCGCTCGGCCGTGGCCTCGCGGAACTTGCCGCCGCCGATGCCGAGGAACAGCACATCCGGTGCGCCGGGATTGAAGCCCTGCTTGTTTTCTTCCTCCGGTCCCCACGCGACCTCGAGTTCCTTGATCACATTGCGCACTCCCTTGTTCGGCGGATTCTCGAAGTCGAACAGGCAGTAGTTCGCGATGTAGAGGTCCAGCCAGCCGTCGTTGTCGACATCCGCAAAGGCCGCGCCCGCCGCCCACAGGTCGTTGCGCAGCCCGCTCTCCGCCGTCGCGTCGGCGAAGCGACCGCCGTCGTTGCGCAGCAGCACATCCGGTCCGATGCAGCCGAGGTACAGGTCCGTGTCGCCGTCGTTGTCGACATCGGCCGTAGCGATCGCCTGCACCCAGTCGCTACGAGCACCGCCCGCTTCAGCGCTCACATCGGTGAAGCGCAGGTTTCCGTCGTTGCGGTACAGCGCGCTGCGCGCGTCGCGCACGACTTCGAGACGCGCTCCGTTGTCGAGGTAGCGCACGCGTTGGCCGTTGCCGATGAACAGATCGAGATCTCCATCTCCGTCGTAGTCGAGCCATGCCGCGCCGGTCCCGTTGCTCTCCGGGATGTACCAGCGCCGCGGGTCGCCGCTTGTCTGCACCAGCGTCAGCCCCGCGCGCTCACCGACCTCGGCGAGCTCGATGCGCGCCGCAGTGGGCAGCGGCGCCGGCGCATCGCCACACGCGGCGAGCAGCAGCATGAGAACGAGAGTGGCGCGGTCGTGGGGGACATTCATCGCGGCGCATTCTAGGCACCGCGAGTCCTCCGGTCAGGCTTCGGTGGCGACATCGACGAGAACCGGCGCGAGCACGCGCGCCGCTTCCTTGGGATCGAGGGACACGAGGAACCCGCGTCGCCCGCCGTTGATCCAGATGCGCGGCAGCTCGAGGATCGTGCGCTCCATGTAGGTTCTCATGGCACGCTTCGTGCCGAAGGGGCTCGTGCCCCCGACCTGGTAGCCCGAGTGGCGATCGGCGACCTCGGGCTTGCACGGCTGCACGCTGCGCGCGCCGATCTGGCGCGCGAGGTTGCGCGTCGAGACCTGCTTGTCGCCGTGCATGAGCACGACGAGCGGCTCCTTGGCATCGTCCTCGAGGATCAGCGTCTTCACGACCTGATGCTCCGGGACCCCGAGGGCCGCGGAGGACGCCGCCGTGCCGCCCTTCTCGACATAGGCGTACTCGTGGGCTTCGAAGGCGACCTTGGCCGCGCGCAGCGTGCGCACGGCCTGCGTGACGGGGTGCTTCGAGCTCATCGCTGCGGCGTAGCGCGCGGGAACGCATCGACCGCGACGGCCTCGTCGCGCGCCTTCTCCGCCGTGCGAATCGACTCGGCCTCGGCGGGCGAGAGGATGCCCTCTGCGAGCGCGAGCTCGACATTCGCCGCCGTGCCCCGTGGCAGCTTGCCCTTGCGCTGTGCGTCCTTGAGCTTGTCGCGCGCCTCGCGCGCCGCGAGCACGGCCTCGAGCGCCGCCTCGAGCCGGCCGAGGCCGAACTCGTCGCGCGCGGGAACATAGACGAGCTCCGTGAGCAGCCCGCGCAGCTCGCCGAGTTCGACGAGGCCGCGCGCGACGGTGCTCGTGCGTCGATCACTCGGCGCACGGCGTCGCGCGCCAAGCGGGAGCAGCACCCGGCGGAGCCCAAAGGCCACCGGGCGGGACGGAAGGTTGTCGAGCAGCCCGACGAGGGCTTGTTCGAGCTCGTGCAGCGCGTGTTCCATCGACCAGCGGAAGACATCGCGCTGCGCCGCGGGCTGGCCCGCATCGAGGAAGCGCTTGAGCACCGCGGACCCGAGGTACAGCCACGCCAGCGCGTCGGCGAGCCGGCCGCTCAGGTTCTCCTTGCGCTTGAGTGCCGCTCCGAGCGTTCCCATCGCCGTATCGGCCGCAAATGCGAATGCGGCGCTATAGCGCATCAGGTCTCGCGCGTACGGCGCCGCGACACCGGAGCACGGCACGCTTGCGAACGCACCACCGGTGAGCCCGTGCCCGAACGCGCGCACGCCGTTGGTGAACACATGCCCAATATGTCCCCAGAACGCCTCGTCGAACGCGGCGACATCGCCCTTGTGCGCTGCCGCGAGCTCGCGCTGCACCCACGGATGGCAGCGAATCGCGCCCTGCCCGAAGATGATCATCGAGCGCGTGAGGATGTTCGCGCCCTCGACGGTGATGCCGATCGGGAGCGACTGGTAGGCGTGCGCCAGCGTGTTGCGCGGCCCGCGACAGATGCCGTTGCCACCGACCACATCGAGCGCGTCGTTCAGGACGACGCGCATCGCCTCCGTCGTGTAGGCCTTCATGATCGCGGTCACGACCGCGGGTTTCTCGCCGCGATCGAGTGCACCGAGTGTGAGCGTCCGCGCCGCGTCGATCGTGTAGGCGAGCCCCGCGATGCGTCCGAGCTTCGCCTCGACGCCCTCGAAGCGCCCGATCGGCAGGGAGAACTGCTCGCGCACGGTCGCGTGCGCTCCGGTGACGCGCGCGGCGAGCTGCACCGCGCCGGTGGAGAGCGCCGGCAGCGACACGCCGCGTCCCGCCGCGAGGCACTGCATCAGCATCGTCCAGCCGCGCCCAGCCTGCGCCGGGCCGCCGATGATGAAGTCGAGCGGCACGAAGACATCGCGTCCGCGCGTCGGGCCGTTCATGAACGGAATGCCGAGCGGGTCATGGCGCTCGCCCGTCACGACTCCGCTCGTCGAAACCGGAATGAGCGCGCAGGTGATTCCGAGCTCGACCTCGCCGCCGAGCAGGCGCTCGGGATCGCGCAGCTTGAAGGCGAGGCCCAGCACCGTGGCGATGGGGGCGAGCGTGATGTAGCGCTTCTCCCATGTGAGCCGCATGCCGAGCACATCCCGGCCCTCGAACGAGCCGCGGCACACGACGCCTTCGCTGCGCATCGACGCCGCATCGGAGCCGGCCGAGGGCTCCGTGAGCGCGAAGCACGGGATTTCCTCGCCGCGCGCGAGCCGCGGCAGCCAGTGGCGCTTCTGGTCGTCGGTGCCGTAGTGCAGCAGGAGCTCCGCGGGCCCGAGCGAGTTGGGCACCATCACCGTCACGGCGGCGGTCACGCAGCGCGAGCTCAGGCGCGCCACGACGGTGGACTGCATGCGCGCGGAGAACTCAAGCCCGCCGAAGCTCTGCGGGATGATCATCCCCATGAGCCCGCTGTCGCGGATCGCCTCCCACGCCTGCGGCGGGAGGTCGCCCGCGCGCGTGACCGCGTCGTCGTCGAGCAGCGCGCACAAGGGATCCAGCGTGTCGCGCAGGAACGCGCGCTCGCGCTCGTCGAGGTCGCGGTCCTTCGCGCTCGCGAGCTTGCGCAAGTCGGGCGAGCCGCCGAAGAGCTCGCCATCCCAACCGACCGTTCCTGCTTCGAGCGCCGCGCGCTCCGTGTCGCTCATCTTCGGCAGGATGCGACGCACGAGCGGGAAGAGCGGTGCCGTGACGAGCGCGCGCCGCAGCGGGCGCACGAGGTAGACCAGCAGCGCGAGGGCGAGCAGGGCGGCGCTCGCCGCCACCCACGCGCCGCGAGCACCCTGCACATGTGCGAGCGCGAGCACCGCCGCTCCCGACGCGAGCGCGCCGAAGAACGGTCGCCGCAGCGCCGCCAGCACGAGGAACGGCACGCCAGCAGCCGCTGCGAAACCCAACCAGATCAGCTTTGTTTCTATGGCTCCTCCGTTGGGCCCCGCGGCCCGCGCCTCGACTCGCTTATAGCCATCGGAGCGGCCGCTTTCGCGGGCGCGCTCCGCCCCGCAGGCCTCTTCGACCGTCGCGCTCCGTCGCTGGAGCGTCCTAGGGGCGTTCCGGCGCCTCGCCCGCCACGATCTGGGCGTCGATCGATCCCAGCGACGGTCGCACGGCGCTCGCACTGACCTGCGGACCCTCGCGGGGCAGCGCGAAGGGCCCGTCGCCCACGCGCTGGAGCAGGAGCAGGGTGAGGGCGCGCAGACCGGCGGTGACGAGGAACAGGGTCGCATAGGCCTCGCGACCCGAGCCGAGAACCCCGAGCGTCGCGCCGCCGGCGAGGGATCCGAGCACGAAGCTCGCCGAGTTGCCGAGGTTGAAGAGCGTGATCACGCTGGTGCGCTCGCGCTCGGGAATGTGCTCGAAGAGCAGCAGCAGCGAGGCGAGCTCGAAGGCCGCCCAGAACACCCCGGCGACGAGCTGCGTCGCGAGCAGGAGCCAGAAGTTCGTGGTCGTGTACCACGGCAGGGATGTGAACACGATCCCGATGGCGCCGAACCATGCGAGACGCCGCGGCCCGATGCGCGCCGCGCGCGAGCCGAGCAGCGGCAGCGCGAGGAACTTGGCCACGAACGCGGACGCCACGAGCGTCATGTACATCGCGTAGGGGAACCCGAGCTCGCCCAGCATGTAGGGCGAGTAGAACGGAGCGGCGAACTGCACCGCGACCTGCAGGCACAGGAGGTATGTGATCAGCGCGCGCGCGCTGCGCAGCGCCGGGGAGCGCAGCACGACTCTCCACGGCGTCGGCAGGGTGTGGGGCCGCTCGGGCTCGGTGTGCGCCGCGAGGTGGCGCGCGCTCCACCAGCGCGCGATTCCGGCGAGCGCGAACAGCAGTGCGAACGCGCGCCCGTCGCTGCCCATCTCGAGCCCGTGCAGGACGACTCCTCCGACGACGAGCCCGAGGAGCGTCGCCGCGTGCATCGCCCGCGTCCGCAGCGCGAAGTAGCGCGCCCAGATGCCGCGCGGCACGAGCGTGGTGATCCAGGTGTTCCACGCTGGCGCTCCCGCCAAGCCCGCGGCCCAGTACAGGGCTGCCACGAGGAAGATGCTGGCGGTCGACATCGAGCCCACCAGCGCGCCGAGGACGAGCGGCACGAACGCGAGCGCTTGCAGGCTCGCGCACAGGACGACCCAGCGCCGGTAGGAGCCCATGCGCGCGACGGCGTGGGGCGTGACGAGCTGCAGCAGCGCGCCCGTCAGCATCGGGACCGTCGCGACGAGGCCCGAGGCGAGTTCGCCGTGCCCCGTCGCAAGCACGAAGGCCGGCAAATAGGCCTCGCCGACGCCGACCATGCCGCTGTAGAGCAGTCCGTCGATCCAGCTGTGGCGCAGGTTCGACTGCAGCGCGCGAGCGCGAGGCGGGAGCAGGCGCTGCATGGGGGCGAGAAGTCTAGGGCGCGGGTGAGGGAGCTCCAACGCGCGCGGGGCTCCCCGGGAGTTCATCCCGGAGAGCCCCGCCTGAGATCTGGAGCGTGCAGCGCTACGACTGCACGGCCCCGACTCTTGCACCGCGCTTACTGCACGACGATCTCGCCGTAGGCGATCCACTGCGTGCCGTTGGTGCGCAGGCCGAACATCTGGATCGGCACCGTGGTGCCGGCCGGCAGGCTGTTCAAGCCGAGCGTGCTGGCCACCTGCGGGTAGTTGAACTGGAAGCGCAGGTCCGCGCGGCCGTCGGTGCCCGCCGGGTTGCAGTCGCCGAAGTTCGACGCGGCGAACACGCCGATCTGCGTGGCCGAGTACAGCCACGGGTTGGTCGGCGTGACGAAGTTCGCCGGGTCCGCCTGACGGCTGAGCTTGACCGTCGAGCGGTTCACGCCGTTCATGTAGAGGTTGGCGCGGCCGAGCAGCGTCAGCACGATGCGCGGACCCTGCGTGGCGCGGACGAGCACATCCGGGCAGGCGTTGATGTCGAGGTCGACGTTGAACGACGAGTCGACCGATGTGTCGGGGCTTGTCAGCGTGATCAGCTGATCGAGCGACGAGAAGAAGCCGCAGCGGTCGAGCGCCGTCCAGCGGCGGACGATCGTCTGCTCGTGGCCCGGGCCCTGCGAGGGGATCACCGTGTCCGCGAACGAGAGCGCCGGCGACGGGTCGCACAGGTCGGTCGCCGTCGCGGCGCCGAGCGACGCAACGCTCGTGTCGAGGCCCCAGGGACCGATCACGTTGATCGGCAGCGCGAGCACCGGCGCGGTCGTGTCGCTGACCGTGACATAGCCGCTGCAGGTGCCGTTCTGCACATTGCCCTGACCGCCCGAGAACACGCGCAGCGCAACGAAGCACGCGCGTTGGCACTGACCGGTCATGTCGATGACGAAGTTCGGCTGCGAGACCGACGGGTCATCGATGAAGCCGAAGGGGCACTCCTCGATCCAACTGTAGGTGAGCGGGGTGCCATCGGGATCGAACGAGGCCGAGCCGTCGAGCGGAACCGCCGTAGAGGCGCCGGTGCACTCGGCGAAGTAGGGGCCGCCGTAGCTGCAGACCGGAAGGGCCTCGGGCTCGTCGGCGAAGGCCAACGGTGCGAGCGCAAGCACTGCCGAGGCGCGGAGCAGCAGCTTGGTGTTGGGGGTGTGCATGGGGATCTCCTGCGATTGGAAGAATGTAGCTTGAGCTCGAGCGTCCAAGGTGAGTAATGCGGGTCGCCCCGCGACGGCAAATGAAGCTATCCTAGGATCGTGCATCTCGAAAGGGGGGAGCCGATCGTCATTCGAGTGGGTCGGGCGGAAGATGGAACAACGGCAGAGCGACGCGCGGGCGGCCTATTTCTAGCACATTCTTTGCGCCTGCCAAGCCCCCCAAGTGCCTAGATCGGCAGCCTCTGGGGCTCGGGCACGCTCGGAGGGGGCAGGGGCGCCCGCCCCAGCCGCAGGAATCAGGTCTCGCGCTCGGCCCCGAGGCCGAACTGGCGCTCGATCCAGCGCGGGCGACTGTAGTCCCAGTGCCGCTCGGCCATGGCGGCGACGACCACCGGGTAGATCTTCGCGAGAGCTGGGAAGTAGCCTTCTGGGAGCGCCAGCGCGGTGGCGTAGCGCTCGAGTGACGCACGCTCGAAGTCGCGCAAGTGCCTCGGCTCGAGCGCCAGACGCCACATCGCGCGCGAGCTCAGTCCCTCGGCCTGCTTGCGTTCGTGCAGCATGTGATGGAGCAGGTCGAATCCAGGCAGGTCGGCGAGTTCCGCCGAACCCCAGTCCAGCAGCGCCACCAGTTTCCCGTCGCGCTCGACCTGCACATGCTTGCTGCGCAGGTCGGCGTGCTGCAGGACGAGCGGGAAGCGCAGGCCGAGCCACTCCCCGCGAGCCTCCGTGCGCAGCTGCGCAAGCGCTGCGCGAGTCGCAGCGCTGCCGCAGTGCCGCGAGACGACATCGAAGCGGGATCCGAGCAGCCGCTCGAAGCCCTCCGCGTCGAGCTCCCGCGCCGGCGCGGTCGCGAGCTCGGCCAGCGCGCGCGACAGGTCCTCGAGCGTGCGTCGGGTGGCCGCGAGCTCGCCCGTGAGCTGCGGTGCGGTCAGGCCGCGCGCGCGGCGCTCGACGGTCAGGTACACGCCCTCGAGTTCGCCCTCGAACAGGAGCTGCGGCACGGGGCAGCGCGGATGCGCGCTCGCGATGCGCCGCAGCGTGCCTGCGTGCGTCGCCATCTGGCCGCGCTGCGCCGCGCTGAGGCCGATGTGCACGCACCACGCGCCCTCCTGTTCGCCGCGCGCGGAACGCGTGAGCAGCACCGCGGAGTTGCCGCGCGTCGCAACCATGTGCTCGAGCTCCGCACCGTGCTCCCCCGTGGCGCTCTCGACCGCCGCGAGCAGGCGCGACCAGCGCGGCTTGGAGTGCGAGCGCGCGCCGACGAGCGCGAACGACGGCGTGAGCAGCGGAAAGAGCCCGAGCGAATGCGCGAGCAGCTTGAGCGCGTTGGCGCGCTCCTTGGGGCCGAGCTCGAGCCGCGGGGGCGCACCGTCGAGGCCGACCAAGAAGGTGAATTCACTCGCGTGCGGATAGAGCGCGAAGCAGCGCGGTCGCGCCAGCCCGGCGCGCGCGAACAGCCTGCGATATCCGGCGAGCGTTCGCTCCGGTCCAGAGAGGGCGCGGCGCGCGAACTCCAGCGGGTTGGGCACGTCGAACACGCCGCGCCGTCCCGTCGAGCGCTTGTAGGCCAGGCGGTTGTCGGCGATGAGCACGAGCTCGCCGCGCGAGACGCGCGCGAGCTCCGTCAGATCGTGCATCCCAGGGGCGAGCGCCTCGTCCTGCACGACCAGCTCGAACTCTCCCGAGTCGAAGGGGAGGGGCGCGCCTCGCTCCGCGAGGATCGTCGTCGTCGAGACGCCGCTCACCAGCGCGGCGTTGCGGGCGGCGGCCCAGCGCAGGCGCAGCGGCGAGCTGTCGAGCAGCGTCACCTCGAAGCCGTGCTGCGCGAGCGGCACGCTCGCTCCGGAGAGCGCGTTGCCGATGCACAGGGCGCGCGCGCGCGGGCAGCTCGGACTCGACTCCGGCTGTCCCAGAGCCAGAAACCACGCGCCGCGAGCCTCCCGCGAGAGCTGCATCATCCGATCGGCGGCCTCGTCGTCGAGCTCGAGCAGCAGCGCTTCGAGCGCGGCCTTGTAGGGCATTCCCGCTTCGAGCATCGCGAGCGCGCGCTCGAGTGCGGCGCGCGGCAGCGGTGCGGGCTCGTCGAGGCTCACGGTGCCTGCGCTCGCACGAAGACGAGGCCCGCGAGCAGCGCGGCGGCCGGTGCGACGGCGCAGGCCGCGAGGTCCACCGCCGCTGGCCCGAGGCTGAGCTCCGCGATGTACGGACCGAGGGCGAGCGTCGCGAGCAGCGGCAGCGCACACAAAATCCCGAGTGCCGCGAGCTCGCGGGACGGCGGCGCGGGACGCCCGGGCAGGGGTGCGGGCCGACGCTCGCCGCCGCGCCAGCCAGCGAGTGCGGCGGCTGCGGAGAAGGCGAGCACCCACGCGAGCTGGAGATATCTCGACGTGTCGGCGGCACCGTCCGTGAGGGAATCGCCGAGGTCGAGCTGGCGCGATGCCGCGAGCGACGGCAGCGCGACGGCCGTGAGCGCGAGCAGCGTCGCGCCTCGCAACGCCTTGCGTGCGTTGCGATGCGTCGTGGCCCAAGAGCTCGCGAGTCCTGCGATCGCGAAGAGCGGTGCGAACAGCGTCGTCGCGCAGCTCGCGAACAGTGCGAGCGCTCGCTCGCGCGCGTCGGCGCGTCGCAACCAGCCGACCTGACCGCTTGCCGCGAGCACCACGAGCGCCTGCAGCGCGAGGACCGCGTGCGCGCCGCTGCGGACGACGCGCTGATCGAAGGCAACGAGACCACTCGCGACGAGCGCTGCGCCGAGCGGCGAGCGTCCGGCCCTCTCGAGCGTGTGCGCGATCCACCATGCGATCGCGGCGATCAGCGCGCAGCCGAGCGCTGCCGGCCCCGATTCACCGCGCAAGAGCGGAGTGAAACTCGCCGCGATCGCGAGCCCCAGAACGAGTCGTGCCAGCCAGCCGCGTCGCGGCTCGCGAAGCTCGTGCTGAGGCACGAATTCGTGGGGGCCGAGCCTCCAGCGCACGAGCCCGAGCAACGACACGAGCGCGAGCGGCATAAGCTCGATCGATGCGCCGAGAAAGCTCGCGAGCGCGAAGGACAGGAGCCACAGCCAGCTGCCGAGCACGGCGACGAGCAGCGCGGTCTCGGGAAGTCGGCGCGGAGCATGCGAACCCGCCGCACCCGCGGGCAGGAGCGAGAGCAGCGTGCGACCCGCCGCGAGCGCGAGCAGGGTTCCGAGCGGAACGGTCTGCGCGGCGCGGTCGAGTCCGAGCGTGAGGAGCAGCGTCACATCCGCATGGTGACCCTCGCGCGGGGCGGTGGCAAGCTCGAGCGCGCGCCGCTAGAAGAGCGCCATGCGCGTGGCCGCCCTGCAGTTCGACGTGCGCCGCGGCGCGAGCGCGGCCAACCTCTCCGTGGTCGAGGAGGGACTGCGCGCTGCAGCGCAAGCTGGCGTCGAGCTCGTCGTCCTGCCCGAGATGTGGGCCTCGGGATTTCCGGGTCCGCAGTCGGACCTCGACGCGCTCGTCGCTGCCGACGGGCGCTCGTGGCTGCGCGTGGCGGAGCTTGCCCGCGAGCTGGAGCTCGCCGTCGCCGGTTCGGCCTTCGGCGCCGCGCCCGGGGCGCTGCCGCGCAATCGCGCGCGGCTCCTCGAGCGCGGGGCGTGCTTGCTCGAGCACGACAAGGTGCACCTCTTCTCGCCGACCGCCGAGACCGAGAGCTTCTCCGCGGGCGATGCGCCGCTCGGCGCGGTCGAGCTGCGCGGCGCGCGCGTCGGACTCGCCATCTGCTACGACCTGCGCTTCCCCGAACTCACGCGGTCCGCATTCCTCGCGGGCGTCGAGGTTCTGTGCGTCAGTGCGCAGTGGCCGCTCGCGCGCGCGGCGCACTGGAACGCGCTCGTGCAGGGGCTTGCGGTGGCGAACCAGTGCTTCGTGGTCGCTTGCAATCGCACCGGCACGGATGTGATCGGGCGCCGCGAGCTGGTGCTCGAATTCCCCGGCAATTCGCGCATCGTTTCGCCCCATGGCGAGCTGCTCGCCGCCGGACGGCCCGAGGACGCGCTCGTCGCGGCCGAGCTCGACCTCGCGCTGGTGCGCGAGCTGCGCCGCCGGGTCCCCGTCGAGCGCGACCGACGCCCCGAGCTCTACGCGCGCTGGAACGGCGCGCAGCGAGCTTTGTAGAAACGGCCGATGGCCAGCGTTTCGAGCGCTGGCCATCTTCCGTCTCTCTCTCGGTCTCTCTCTCAAGGAGCCGGATGCTGGGGGCTGTCGCGTCAGAGCGGCGGCAGCGGCTTGTTCTCGAGGCGCGGCGGGAGGTCCTTGCGCGCGCCGTCGTGGGGCGTGATGGCGGGCACATGCGGCGGCTGCGGCGGAGCGCAGAGCGGCGCGTGACTGGCCGCAGCCGGGAGCTCGTCGGAGGTGAGCAGGCTGGTGCCGCGGGTGCCGAAGGCCCACGCGTGGAAGGGCTGCGAGTCGAGGTCGAAGCCGACGCTGTCGCCAGCGGTGCGCAGCAGATCGAGCGACCAGCTCGCGCCGCGGCGGACGCCGTGCTCGTCGCGCGTCACCACGCGCAGCTCGAGGCCATCGATCGCGCCAGCGGGGAAGCGCAGTTCGAGCGTGCGCTGCGGCGGAAGGACGAAGCGCGTCTCGCGGCCGTTGCGTGGGTCGCGGAGCAGGACGAGCTCGGCGACGAGGCTCGTGTTCTGGGCGCGCAGGCTGCGCGGGCCGACGCTCAGCGCGAGGTCGAGCGTGGGGGCCGGTGCGAGCGGCGCGGAGAGGGCGCTCGCGGCGAGAAGCAGGGACAGCATGGGGTGAAGCTCGTGGGGAGGGGAGCCGCGGAGACGCCGATGGGTCCCGCGGCAGGCGAGCTATCGAAGGCCTGTGGGCAACCCTTGAGCCCCGGCGAGCACTTCTTTCCGCTTCCCACCCGCGGCACTCGACCTCGCCGCGCGCGGGCGCGCGCTCAGTCGCGCCCGACGAGGCGCAGGGCGGCCCACTCCGCCACGCCCGCGCGCTCGTCGCGCAGCCACGCC
>Ga0194121_10006628_pt1 | contig 15443 bp, 14 predicted proteins | sample TA2MahCa50mmetaG_FD_148609 | JGI IMG/M metagenome (GOLD analysis project Ga0194121, IMG submission 148609) | Freshwater microbial communities from Lake Tanganyika, Tanzania - TA2015020 Mahale Deep Cast 50m | ecosystem: Environmental > Aquatic > Freshwater > Lake | place: Tanzania: Lake... | reverse complement strand
AAGGAAAATTCCCCTGAAGCCAAAGAGGCCCGAGAAACCAAAGAAACGAAACGCCCCCTGCAAAAAATCGTAGAAGAGGCATCGAAAAAAAGCACGACCCGCCAAGTGGTAAAAGTAAAAGGGATTGAGGACCTTCTTGTCCACTTTGCTAGGTGCTGTAGTCCGGTCCCAGGGGACTCGGTGATTGGATTTATCACTCGGGGGCGAGGCATTAGTGTTCATACTCGCAAATGCCCTAAAATTTTCGATTCCGATCCTCACCGTCTCATCGATATCGAATGGGACATGACAACGCCCTCTGAGAGGGCTGTAAAAATCAGAGTCATTTGCGAAGATAGACCGGGACTCTTAGCCGATATGTCAGGAGTTATTAAAGATCAAGAGGCCAATATCACTCGGGCCCAAATCGGAACAACTAAAGACAAAAAAGCGGTCTGTCTCTTTTCTATTTCAATTAAAAATCTAAATCACTTATCTAAGATTATTTCAGCTCTTGAGGGTGTACCAGGGGTTCTTCGAGTCGAGCGTGTGCAAAAGAAGCAGCAATAAAAACCATTCATAGAGGACTAAGTAAATATTCTTATTTACAACTTTATCAATCCTGCATCTTCTTTTTTGATTTCAGTACCGGAATCAACGCTATCGAAGGAGGGGAGGCAAGTTTTTTACTGTTTTCAGGATTCGATTTCATTGTTTGGGCAAGACTACCGGGGATAGAGAGAAGGCCTGATTTCACGAGATTATATTTTTCATTTGAAGGCAAACTTTTAGCACCGGCTAAAATCCACTCTTTAATTTGATGATAATCAAAGGCGTCCTTACTACGATTTTGGCTCGCTAAAAGAGCTGCAGCCCCTGTAACAAAAGCTGTTGCTTGAGATGTTCCCGACATCGTTCCAAATCTTCCACCAGGGATTGTACTTAAAATTGCTAAACCCGGGGCGGCGATATGAACCGTCCCCCCAAAGTTACTCGACGATAAAAGTTGGTTTTTCTGATTCACTGAAGCGACTGCAATAATATTATCTTGAGAGTAACTTGCAGGGTAATAAGGCTGCCCACTATTATCATGGCCGTCATTTCCGGCAGCTGCGACAAAAAGAACTCCTTTGCGATTTGCCTCTTCAATGGCCGCTTTCTCAGCGATGGCCGGTTCCGCTCCGCCCCCACTGTAATTGATGATATGTGCTCCCATTTTGACCGCATACTGAATCGCTTTAACCGTGTTTTGCAGGTTATTCATTCCGTTACTTCCTGAATCGTAATACTTAAGGGGCATGATAGAGACATGAGGACAAATTCCGGTAATTCCAATACCATTTGAGCTCTGGGAAGCAATAATTCCGGCAATATGTGTTCCGTGTCCATGAGTATCAAAGGGCAAGGGCTGATTATTCACAAAATCCCATCCAACCACATCATCAATAAAACCGTCGTAATCGTCGTCTATCCCGTTACAGCTTTTGTCTCGACACGTGGTAGAGGACAACTCTTTTGGAACCCAACGACCTGTTTCGCCAGGATTGATCCAGATGTTATTTTTGAGTTCCGGATGAGTGTAATCGATTCCAGTATCTACTACCGCCACCACCACTTGCTTAGAGCACTCCAAAACTTGATTTTGTATAGGTTGAACTAACGGTGTAAAAGAGTCGAAGAATCCTATATCAAGTAACGCCCAATCTTGACTTAATAAAGGATCGACTTGATTGTTCAACCCTTCAAGAGAAGGTGCCTTGCCTTGAATTCGAGCTAAAGTTTCTTTGGGAAAAGCAGGATAATTTAGACCATTTTTGTGAGTGATTTGTACAATCTCTTTTCCTAAACTTATTTTAGTCCCAAAACAAATGCCCCAAACCAAACTAAAAATGTAAACAAATCTAGAGAGATACTTAAAGGAAAGATGACATGATTCACGCAGGCTCAACCACTACCTCCAGCACCTGAAATCTTATGAAGACTTTAGGTCTACAGATCTACTTTCACCCCAGGTGATCCCTGGTTATGTGGAATAGAGAGCAACCCCTGTGCCACGACAACCCTTCAGCTAAGCCCTTGATTTTCTTTGATGGTTTTTAACTTCTGTCTTGGCTAGGTGGAAAATAAGAGGACAGCTCAAGCCATTTTTTGTCACCTTCCTACCTGGCCCCTTTTGATTAGTCCCCTATAGGGTAGAGTCTAGAGCTTCAACGTAACAAATGTTCAGTTTGATGAGATGCTTAGTTTTGAGCTGGTATCTTTCTCTTGGGTTTATTTTTTTTGCTACTGATCTCTCGAGCCAGATCAAGCTCCGGTAGCTTGGTGGGGATAAGATTAGGAGGAAGAGTTCCGCCAGATCTTAATGCTTTATAATAGAGATAGTTTCTTAAGACCAATTTGACATAATTTTTCGTTTCGGTCACAGGAATGAACTCCACAAAAATATCTAAAGGATAGTGGCCAAACTTTTTCCACCATCGACTTGTCCGCCTCAAACCCGCATTATAAGAGGCTGCCATCAAAGCGTAATGTGGAGTGGCTTTTTGTAATTGATGGAGATGATAGGTGGAAAGCTTTAAATTTTCTTCGGCTTGAAAAAGAAACTTATCGCTCGCGTAGGGTTGATACTTCCAAGAACGGCTTAAACTCCTAGCAAGAAAAGGCATGAGTTGCATAAGTCCTCGAGCATCGGTAGCACTCACTGCACCTGGATTAAAAGCACTTTCTTGCCGCATAATCGAGTAGATAAAATCCTCATCAATACTCCATTCTCGCGAAAGCCAGCTCACTTTTTCGGCAAAGGGTCTGGGGAACATTTCTAAAAATTCGCTATGAAGAACTGGGGCCCAATCAGAGCTTACCCCGTTCTTATATCCCACCAACATAGAAAAGGTCTTCATTGACTCTAAGTGATTACCGGCAGCCCTATAAAGATGGGCAATATAAAGTAATGGAAACACATTTTTATCCGGCCTATTTCTAAGAACATTAACCGCTTTACTTAAATAAAGATGGGCATCTTTTTTTAGACCGGCCTTTAAACGGTCTTCGGCTTTTAATAAATAGTCACTTGCACCTAAAGGAACATCAAAACTTTCATCCAAGTATTTTTTGGATGCTGCAAGATCAGTCTCAGGCACCGAAAAATTTTCGCCTCTCTCGCTTGCGGCCAGATAGAGATAGTAGCCTGGCAAAGGAAGTTGCTTGAGCTCTTGGTATTTTGTTTCAGCTATATCGGGATTTACTGACTTATGAAACCGATAGAGCCAATAAGCTTTCCTTGTTTTTGAACTTAACGATTCATCTGATTCACATTGCTCGGATAAGACTTGGATAGCTTGCTTGGATTCATTTTTTGCAAATAAACTTAGTGAGAAAAGAAGGGCAGCCGTAGAGGCTTCATTAGAACAGTCATCAAGGTCTTTTATTTGTTTGTAAGAGGAAGCTATGGCCTCAAGCTCTCCAATATCATGCGCGATTCTAAACTTAAGATTAAGTATTTTACGCCAGTCTGGGCGGGAACTGATTTTTGATGTATCGGAACTCGAAACCAATTCTTTTACTTTTTGCAGAGCCTGTTCGTTTTGGTCCTGATTCCATAATTGGTAGATCTGAGAATAGGCTTTTTTTAGTTGGACGTTTTGAAAGCTATCTTTTTCCTCTTCACCCACTTCTTTTCGTTCTAAAAAAACCTCGGTTTTAAGATTATCACTTTCTGCCATCAAGTCTTCAACTTCAGGCCTCAGCTGTTCTGTCTTTTGCAATATTTCTTGAAATCGTTCGGAGCCGTATTTGAGAGTCTTAGCTTCGAGAACATAAAGATCCATCAACCTTTTTTTCTCAAGCTGAGACAGTTCAGGTTTAGTCTCCAGAACTCGACACTCTTTGACCGTGCTTGGCGAAAAGAGCTCATCAGGAAATTTTTGAAACGTCGCAGGAAATCGAATGGGTTGATGTTTGGTGGCACACTGGCATAATAGAAAAAGACTTAAAAGACACAATCTCGAATAGCTAACTGTCATTCGGTTATTTTAAACTATCGGATGGGTCAGGGAAAAGAAATGAACTTAAAAGCCTTAAAAAGAATTTTCCTCCTGGTTGCGCTTCACGTTATCATTGGCTGCACCTCGTCAGACACTCCTCAAGTTAAAGCCCTTGAAAAGAGTATCACCGCAGCCGAAGCCACTCTAGATGGGATAGCTCAGGCCCTTAAAAAGGCCCCAGCAGCTGATCAAGGATTGGTAATTAAACTCAATCAGGACAAAATGCTCGCTGAATCACGCTTAGAAAGACTAAAAGAAAACCTTTACTTCCTAGACCCTAAGAAAAAACTGCAACAAAAGACCCCTGTCGAGGGCGCAGGCGCCCAACATTAATGACTGTCGTCGGTAAAAACTAAACCATGACACAGATTCCCCCTTCGACGCCTAAAATAAAATGGTTTTCACGCTTTCAAAAATATGAAAAATATTTTTCGACAGAATTTCGTTGTATGGGGGTTAAGCTCTAACTTTCTATTTTTTATCCCCGATTTTTGAATCAAGTGCCGAGTTCATCACTTTGAGGTTTTAATTCTAGATTTGGACTTTTCTCGAACTCTTCGAATCGTAGGAGGTAGACCTATCATCAAAGCTAGAATGATCAGCGTGGTCACAGTTCCATTTCCCAATATGTTGTTAAGCCAAAGCGTTGAGGACATGAGTAGGAGAAAATAAAACATATCCCCGGTTATAGCGATGAGCCAGCCGGTAACAAAACCATGACCTGCGGCTTTGGCTATCGATCTTCCCGTCATGGGATCTACGCCAAAAGAAATCACGATCAATGAAAGTGGACTTAAGACATGACTGTAAGTTCCTGTGGTCTTTCTAATAGACTGTTTGTAAGCCTCTCTAAAAAGCTCCATTTTCTTAGAGTTCTTACCTAACCTAATGACTAAAAGCATCAACGGCTCAAACACAAAGGCCAAAATGATGTCCGATACAAAATACAGAACGGCAGAAACAACCCAAGGAAGACCACGACTCTTTGCCAATAATACCCCTGCCGGAATGCCTCCACCTATCGGAATCAAATAAAGCGCTAAAACTTCCCAAGCGTGAGAAAAAAACTGACTAGGTATATTGAATTGTCCCATAAAGAATCGGCTGAACTACAGGCCTCAGATTAGTGGAATACCTGAGCCCTTTCAAGTCCCTGTTTGAGCAAGAGCCCCAGGATTCACTTCGCGAAAGCGAAGTGATGACCCACTACTTTGCCCTCTACCAAGAGAGGCGCTTAAAACTTTCGCGGTGTTTCTATGGGAATTTATTCCAATTCATTCCATCAACAGGATTGGGCGGTAACGGTTGAGGACAATTAAGCCGCTGTATCCCATCGGTGGGTCGTGGAAACCATTGAACGTTTCCGCGCATTGGGATTGGGAATTGTATTTCTATGGCGCCATTCCACCAGCGGCACACCCCAGTGCTTCTTTCTCGTGGGCTTCCGTCGGGATTGCGTGCACCATCATATTGGTTATTATTATTACCAGAATAACTCGACCCACTGGATTGATTTCCAGGGAGTACTTCGCCACCATTATTCCCATTTTTGCAACAACAGGCGCGCTGGCGAAATCCCATTTTATTTTGATCAAAGCATAAGTAGTTGTCGGAATGGTACAAGCATGCGATATCATTCTCAGGTTTCCCGTTCGGGCATTCCACAGAGGATTCTTTAGTGACATTTGCGGTCATTCGGAAAGCCCAGAAGGGGTTTCGGTGGATGAAAGGAGCTCCGAGCGTGGCAGTAGAGGCGACCTGGTTTGCCCCGACAGTTACTTCCTGTTGACCCTTAATGAGCGGCTTAATCTTCCGCTCGAGAATCTCTCGCGCTTCCTTGATACCCATAGGAGCTGTTTGAAAGCTTGAACAACTTTGATCTTGAAAGTAAAACTTGCACTGGCGGTTATTTTGACTCTTATTTAATATTTCGGCCACATTCTCGATAAACGGACCTCTTCGCGGGCCGTGCCCATGATAAGTATAATGATAATCTGTAACTCCAGCGCCACAGCCAGGAGGTCTTATATGTCTATCTCCCTTCTTTAATATGAGAGTTTGCCTACAGCCGACCTGTTTTCGATCCTGAAATTCTGTTTCGCAATAGAACTGGTTGATGTTTCGGCAAGAATCCTTTAACCAAGCGCAGTCGCGTATACGGCACTCAGCCTCTGGCAGTCTTCCGCAAACTTCACCACCAGGATCATACTCACAGACACAAAAAACATTCGGTTGTTGTACTGGGCGAACTGGAGGGGGAGCAAGATGATTGTTGTTTTTAGCGACTGCCAGCGAAGTTGCGATAAACATAATAAGAAAGTGCTTCATTGTGAATATTCCCTTCGGAGTGTCGATTAACGTTCATTATACACGTTAATGGATAGAATCTCACAAGCCCTATTTTTCGAAATCCGCCTCCACCCAAAGTGAGTTTTAATACCTTGCCCCCTTGAATGGGCCTTTTAAGAGGTAAGTTTTGATAAGTTTTCTTGGAGTTTCATTTGATAATTCACCTCATCGTCAAACGGCCAATAAATTGCGCGCCTTAAACCAACTTCATGGCCGTTTGAACCTCCTTGGTCCTCTATAAGTCTTTGCACTTTTAAAAAAAACATATCGGACCAGCCTGCTTCGAGTCTCATCATTCAAAACACACAAGGGGAACCAGCCCTTCCGGCTAACTCCCCTTGTATGGCGGAGGGAGAGAGACTCGAACTCTCAAGACCTTGCGGTCGCCGCATTTCGAATGCGGTGGCATACCAATTTGCCTATCCCTCCAAAATGATGCTTATTCTTGCCCCCTAGCCCTGGCGTTGTAAAGCTCTTATCCTCAAAGATGAAAGCTAAAGAATCAGACCGACGACTTATAAGGAATCCCCACAATATCTTTCACATACCGAGGCACAAGATAACCAGGCAATCGGCTCTTCATTCCTTCCCAAATTCTTTGGCCCTCCCCTTCAGCCACAAAGAAATGGCCGGTTCCAATCGAAGGATCTAATTGGTGAAGATAATACGGAAGAACTCCGGCCTCAAAAAGTTTTTCGGACAACTCAACCAAAGTATCGATTGAGTCGTTAACCCGTCTTAAAAGCACTGACTGATTAAGTAAAACCGTTCTTTTTTTTAAAAGCTCTAGACCCCTTCGAGTTTCGAGGGTCACCTCTTTCGGGTGATTAAAATGGGTTACCACAACCGGGTGAAATCGAGTGCTCGACAATGATTCACTTAACTCCAAGGTGACTCGAGAAGGGAAAGTCACGGGTACCCTTGTATGAAATCGCACTCGTTTCAAATGGGCTATCGCTTCTAACTCTTCTAAAACCTTCCTTAGGACTTCATCCCCTACCATCAAAGGATCCCCACCAGAAAAAATAACTTCACTCACCTCAGGTGTCTGTCGCAAATATTGAAACGCCTCTTTCCAAGTTCCTGAGAACAAGGAGGGCTTTAACTCATTAAGAAGCGTTTTTCTAAAACAAAATCGGCAGTACATACTACAATTGGGGGTCAAATGAAAAAGAGCTCGATTTTGATATCGGTGGGTAATTCTTTGTATCGGCTGATGTTGTAAATCTTGAAGAGGATCTTTCATTTCCTCGATACGACTTTCTAACTCCTCAAACGAAGGGATAGCCTGAAGCCGAATGGGACAATGAGGATCTTTTTTATCAATCAAATTCGCATAATACTGGGGAAGTAAAAACTGATACTTCAATGAAACTTTGCCTGCCTGAATAACTTCTTCAGGGGATAAAAGCCCGGCTTGAACCAAATCATTAGGCGTTCGATAGGCCGCTCTTAATTCCTGTTCCCAACTCACAAATTCTCTAACCTTTTATCTCGCTCATTTTTTGCCGACATTACGCAATACCCTCACACTTATTAGGGATGAATCACCTGTTTAGATTCAACTTGAGAGCTCTCAAAAGAACGACCCTTTCCAACATACCAACTTTCAAAAAGATCCTGGTAATGAGGAGAAAGAAAATACCCAGATTGCCCACCCGGCTGGGAATACAAGGAATGCTCGGTGTTCGAAACGTCTATCACCATTCTCATTGACGCTCCATTCTTAGGCTTGCTTACATGAACAACCAAACCATCTCCCGCTAAACTACGCTCCGGGAGATTGATCAATCGTGCCAAAAAACTGGGAATCCTTGATGAGAAAGGGTGCCTTGCTTGAAGAATATTTCTTGTACCCCAAGTCACTTTAGATAGCTCTTTCGGAGATTTTGCTAATTGACCAGCCGCCTCGGTAGCCGAAACTATTAGCAGCTCATCCCAAGAATTATATTGAGGATTTAATAAATGAAAGGGCTTATTAAGAAGCAGCATCTGAACGACGCTGTCTTTAGCAATTAAGGCCATGACCTCTTCATGTCGGTAAGGGGCCGTTCGAGCTACAAAAGGGCTCATCGCATTTTTTAGAACAGCTAACCTAAATTCCCTTAATAACGAATAGGCCGCTGAATCGATCCCTGCCTTTCCATCCCAAACTCCAACGAGATTTAGAATCTCCTCCACCCAAGGGGAGAGAGGCTTATTTTGATTTTCGATATTTCGGATCGCTTCAACCAATCGATCACGATACCAAACATGAACCGGGGAATAGATTTCATTTTGAATAGCCTGCATTCGATCTACCGAAATCGTAGAGCTCTCTAAGAGTAATTTTCGAATTTGAAATCCGCGAGCAGGAGATGGCCAATCATGCCCCCAACGATATTTTTCGATCGACTCAATCCACATATTTTGATTACCGCTTGCCACAAAGCCCTCGATGGGGTCAACAACTCGGGGCATTTCTTCCCAAGGGATATACTGTTTCCATACTGATCGCTCTTTAATTAGAGAACTTGTTCTTCCAAAATCTTTTCGTTGATCAGGTATCTTTCCGACCATCCCCCAAGCGATATGATTATCTTGGGTGGCCACTAAAATATTTTGGACCGGGCCTCCCCACCTAGAAAGAGCTTCCCAGAGTTCATCTAAGTGATGAGATTGATCGAGAGCTAAAGGGTTTAGCTGACTTAAAGGGTTCGGATCTAGAGCCGTCCATTGCAGAATCCGTTTATACTTTAAGCCAGATTCTAATTTTTCTTCAACCAACGGTCCATAAGCACTATCCCAACATTTTATGAGATGCTCTTTCCCACCTTTGATTTGAATTTTTTCTTCTCGTTTTACTAGCCTCAAAAACTCTTGTAATTCTGCAGGCACTATTTCTTCGTTAAATTGACTCCCAAGCTCAATAAAGTCTTGAACATCCGCTCTCGAATTAGTGAAAGACCAAGCCAAATGGTTATTTCTCCCGATCACCACTCCCGGAATTCCAGGAACAGTGACCCCTCTCACACTCAGCTCCGGATCTTTGAGTTCTACTCGATACCAAATGTTAGGAACCGTAATATTCAAATGGGGATCCCCAGCAAGAAGGGGTTTGCCCGTATCGGAATTCGCCCCCGAAACTACCCAAGCGTTACTGCCGTAAACTTCTTTTTCTTTCCATCTTATTTTGTCCACTGAACTCGCAGTCGACCTAAGATCAAAATCAATACGTGAGGGAATTCTCCCTTGAAGATTCCCTCTCTTGAAGACTTTAAGGGGAGCGTCGAGAAAACCAAAGTCCCAAGTTAAAAACTCGACCATCTTTTTGGAAAATCGGTTATTAAGCTCATTATAGGCAAGTTCCTCGCCATTATCGAAATCATTTAAAGATTCAAACATACTTAGAACAACCAGAAGCCCATCTTGAGCTCGCCAGGATTTGGGCGAGTATCCTAATAATTTAATCTCCCAAGGAAGAACCTCGAAAGAGAGATAGTCGTTAACTCCTTCAGAAAAAGACTGCCAGATAGTTTTGGTCTTTGGATCCATTTGCTCCCAAGCCCTATCGGCCACCTGTTTAAATCCCATCCGCCGATGTAGCACATCAGACTCTAGAGCCGCTTCTCCAAAAAGTTCACTTAATTCGCCGGCCATTTTTCGACGAATCAGTTCCATTTGAAAAAATCGATCTCGAGCGGTGACCAGTCCCTGAGCTCGCAATAAATCATCTCTTTGAGTACTTTCAAGAGTCGAAACACCCTGTGTATCTTTGACAATAGTCACTGTGGTTTTAAAAGTTGGACGGGTGAGATTTTCTTTCGAGTTTGGAAAGAACTGGCTTAAAAAATAGACTGCACTCCAAAAGACACACAAAATAATCGCACTAACGACTGTGAGAAGAACTATTGAGGAACGACGCATCTTATTTCCAATTTCCTTCCTGATCCCTATGAAGGTCGACCACCCGTTCTTTTTTATGCGAACGATAGACTTCAAATTGCATTTTTCCCGACTCTCGACTGAGAGACAACTGACAAATCCAGGAAACAAGGCTCAGAATTAAAGAAGCTAAAAATGCCGAACCAAAAGAATCAACCGCAAACCCCATCACAAACTGCCCTGCTAATTTAAAAAGAAAAGCGTTGATGATTAAAAGAAAAAAACCAAAAGTAAAAAGTGTTAACGGAAAAGTAATGAAAATAAGTATCGGCCTAATGATTTGGTTAAAAAGGGCTAAAACTGCCGCGGCGGCAAGCGCCGTTCCTAAGCCGTCGATGTAAATTCCCGAAACTAAATGAGGGATAGCTAAAATAGTTGCTGCGGTCACTACCCACTTGATTAAAAATTTGGGCATGGGTTACTCCTCTTCACTTAGGGCCCTTTATATACCAAAACTCAACGCTTAAGTGAAAAGCTTAATTGGCTCAAATGAATGGATTTTTGGACTATTATTTAAAAAAAAACCCAAAAATGGGGTAAATTAGTCTAAAAAGATACCTATGGCGCTATTTTCTCGAAATGACTGGATTATTAATAGCTCTTTTCACCCGCTTTCCACCAGAGAGGTTTTGCAAAAGGTTGAAGAAATAGTAGGAGCCCATGTCCAAGGCCCCAATAGAAACACCAAGCCCATCGTGCTTTTCGATCTCGATTCCACTCTCTACGAAGTAGGATATCGCACACTAGCTATTATTGAAGATTGGAATAAGGCCCCTAAAGCCCGCCTGTCTATTCAAGAAGATCTCAACCGACTCAAATTGAAACACATTGGGTATTCACTCTACGATTTAGCGAGAAATTTAGGCCTAGAGCCCGCTCACCCTGAAATTAAAAATGCACTCGATGAAATTAAGCCCTTTTGGTGGGAGCGTTTCTTCTCCAATGAGTTTCTTCCCTACGATAAGCCTTACCCGGGAGCCATAGAATTCGCTCAAAGACTCTTTCAACTAGGCGCCCATATTATTTATCTAACCGGAAGAGAAGAACAAAAAATGTTATCTATGACGATCCATAATTTGAAACGAGATGACTTTCCTTGGTGCGATAAAAACACAACTCTTTTAATGAAACCAAGCGCCCAGATTTCAGACGTAGCGCACAAGCAAAGCGTAAAACATAAGGTCGTTCAAGTAGGTGCTCTTTTGGCCTCATTCGAAAATGAACCCGTGAACATTGTAGCGCTCTCTAAAATTTTTCCTGAATCGATGCATATTTTTATGGATTCCGTCTACAGTGACCACCCTTCGGAGCCTGGGAATTTGCTTTACAAAATTAACTCATTTTTAAAAACTTAGACCCTTATGAATCTGTTAAACGACTTAAAAAACCTCTACGTCTTCGGGGCTATATTGATTCCGCTCAACTCAAATGTCCCCGAATGGAAGGCTCTCTCTTTTTCCAAAATGAAAACTAATGAGACTTCTTTCTCTCAAGAGGGGCTAAAAATTGAAGTTAACCAATCTTCAAGTCCTCTTTTTTATAAATTTTCAAAGCCCACGCAAATCGTTGGCTTTTCAGTTACGGGACATTTATCCGGACTTCCCGAAATCAATCGGCTGAAAGAAGGAGACTCTGAGAACGATGACTTTTCTCTTCGAGTCGGGTTCGTAGAAACCAACTCAAGAAGACCGAACTGGATTGAGAGATTATGGATATCCGACTGGATAAACGAACTTCTCAATCTTTTCCCAGAACAAGGTTTAAACAAAGTTCGATTCTTCACACTCTCTCAAATAAAAAATCCTGGAACGTTTAGAGTTCATCCCAAAAATGACTCAATGGAAGAGACGGTATTTCTTAAAAAAGAACAGCCGGGAAGCTTTTCTATCGACTATCAACTTCCTAAACCGATCCCGGCCAGCGCTCTATGGCTCCAACCAGATGGGGACGATTCAAAATCGACGTTTGTCCTTACCTTAAGTCATCTCGTGATTCAAACTAGTGGGGAGTAAAACTTAATTACTCATTGTAAGAGTCATCATCTCGGCAATCCGTTCACCTACTAAGTCTACATAATCTTGGGGAGTCGAAGCACCGCCCGTGACACCAATTTTCTTCTTTCCTTGAAACCAGGATTGCTCCAACTCTTCCACTTCTTCGATAAGATAAGTGTTGGGTTGAAACTGCTTACAAATTTTTACAAGCTTGTTAGTGTTGCTGCTATTTTTACCCCCGACCACAACTAAAATATCGGCCTTTTGAGCCAAAACTTCCGCTTCTTCCTGTCGAATACTGGTAGCATCGCAAATCGTATTGTAAACAGCCAAGTCACTAAATCTCTTCTGACAGGCTTCGATAATCTTATTGAGAACTGTAACTTCAATTGTGGTTTGAGCTACAATTCCCACCTTCTCAACTCCGCAAGGAATCTTTTCCAAATCTTCGGGCTTATAAGTAACTAAATAATTATCGGAGCCAAAGTAACTTAACACCCCTTTCACTTCCGGATGATTGGCATCTCCCACGACAACTAAAAAATAGCCCCGGGCTCCAAGGCTTGCCGCGATTTTTTGTGGCTTCTTAACTAGAGGACAGGTCGCGTCCACCACTTTAATGCCCCGATTGTTAAAATCTTTCTCAATTTCTTGACGAACACCGTGGGATCTCAAAATTACGGTTCCACCTTCCACATGGGCCGACTCCTCCACCGTTTTTACCCCTTTTTCCTCTAACTCTCGAATTGTCTTCGGGTTATGTACAATAGCCCCAAAAGAGTAAACCGCAGTTGAACTCGACTTTCCTTTACTGGCGGCTTGATGACCTAGTTTGATCGCTCTAACCACCCCAAAACAGGCCCCACCATTAGGAGTTATCGTGATTTCAATGGAATCATCTTCGGTAAACTCAAGAGAACGCTTGGCTTGGAGTTTATCGGTCGAATTCACTTTGCTATCTAGACTCATGTTGTCCTCTAAAAAGTATAGACTATCTGCCACAATCAATTTTTGTCAATCGGTGCTCCACTTTATGGCGTCCTCAATCCTACCACAAAATGCCTTATTTATTCGATTTTAAGGACCTTGTCGGTTTTACCGAAAAGCAGAGTGTGAGAACACTGATTCCCAAGACAGCGAGATATACTTGGCACCTAGCGTGTTTCCTAGGACTAGTCTGGGCCATACTGACCCTGACCTAGAGGTTACATTAAACCAACTTCATGGCCGTTTGAACCTCTTAAAAAGCTCATTCAAAGGGTGCAGGTATGACGTTTCCCCGATACTGAATAATGGCGAAACATTTTACGGTTAGTAACATCGAGAACGTTTTCCGTTTAAGTTGTTGTTTTTCCATGGCTTTATTTTGAAAACCGACAAGACTACGTCGAAAGCTTTGGCACCAACCACTTGAATACATAGGATTTTTTCCTGGTTTATCTTTTGCACCTAAATTGGATAAAGAACTTTATTCATTGGAGGTTCTTATGAAAAAGCTTGCGGAGAATATGACGTCTTTATTATCCCGAAGGCTTTTGAGGACCGCACTGTCTATTTTGGTCATAAGCCGGATTGCCGCAGCCGAAGTCCAGGCCAACCGCAATGCTACCGCTCTTGCCGAATACGAGCGAAACTGTCGGGGCTCGGGGAGCTTGGGGTTTTTACTTGATCGCGATGATCATGCTTGGTCGTCCACGGCACCTGAACGCACTCTCGAAAATTTGCAGGAGTTTATTCGTGCTAATCGGGTTACGTCGCCGACAGCGCTGCTCACTCAGTTTCGCAGGGCGGACAATCATCAATGGCCGCAGAACAGCGTTCTTCTCAGCCACAGCGAAAGCGCGCAAAGCGATCTGGTGGATCGGAAAAACCCACGTATTCTAGTCTACGGAAATGGACTCATTCTCGGCATGACAGGACATTCAGGCGCCAATAGCTCAAGTGCAATCGCCGAAAGCAATAATCAAGTAGAGGTAATCCGTTACAACCAGGAAAGGAAAGTTTATCAATTTGCACTTCTTGATTTTAATCAAAATCCACCGACTCTCAGAGAGGAAACGAGTTGCCTGCGTTGTCATGGCAATCCGCCGCGGCCAATTTGGCAACCACTGACGTTTTGGGATCACCTCACGCGCGTAAACCAGAGAACCGAATTTCAGAGACCCAACTCAATCTATTCGGCACTCGGCAACGAATCGATGGACAACTGGCAAAATCTGCTCAACTTCACGAGCTACCTCGATCATTTAAGCCTTCGTTATACGGCTAGCACCTTCACCTCATCCCGAGACTACTCACGGTTTCGGTATGCCACTCTGGCAGCTGTTCTTGGGTGCGAAAACATTCCCGGATACCTTGGCGCAGAGGCCGTCAATCACGAACGAATCGCAGGAACCATGGCATTGTTAACGCAAAATACCCAAGGGGTGATCGAACGCAACAACCAACTAGCGCGGAATTTTGGTAATAGTCCGGGATTTGAACATATTAGAAACAGGATCACGACTTCTAGTCTGAACACGGCGGACACTGAGCGCATTGCGGCGTTGAGATTGATTTTTGAAGGCAGAAAGATTTCCCTGAGTCACCTTTCTACTCGAAGAGCTCGAGTCACGCAAAGAAATCCATATGGATACGGATTTCTTTCGTCGGGAAGTGTACCAGAGTTGGGGACACAAGAACTCGCCTGTTTTCTTCTCCCCGAGGCGGTTCGAGCCGATCGACGCCTTGCCCCGCTCGTGGCAAGACGAAGCTCTCACGGACCGCTTGGTGTTGCTGGCGACGAAAGTGAGTGCGCGCTATTGCTTCGATTGAGCCTTGAAGCGATTCGAGGCCCGGGTGGTCAACGTTCGAACACTTCGCCGACGTCCACTATCCCAGCACACTGACAATTTTCGGCTCTTTACCTGTACTCGATCTGAATATCGGCACACCTCTCATGATTTCTCGATTTCTTAGATCCCTACGGGGAAAACGATGAGTTACGAGGCAGGGATGGTATGAGTCAGTTATTCTTGATCAGTCTTAAGCGGTTCGTCGTCGCGAGTCTCTATACGGCGACACTAAGCCTTAGCGGGTGGGGTCCGAACCACCATCAGCCGAATCTCCGTCATGTCCTCCATCGCGAAACGAATGCCTTCTCGTCCGAGTCCGC
>Ga0194121_10006627_pt1 | contig 15445 bp, 16 predicted proteins | sample TA2MahCa50mmetaG_FD_148609 | JGI IMG/M metagenome (GOLD analysis project Ga0194121, IMG submission 148609) | Freshwater microbial communities from Lake Tanganyika, Tanzania - TA2015020 Mahale Deep Cast 50m | ecosystem: Environmental > Aquatic > Freshwater > Lake | place: Tanzania: Lake... | reverse complement strand
CCAGCCGACGACGACCCGGCGGCGCTCCTCGCACGCGCGCAGCGCGAGCTCGCGGGCGGCGGCGACGTGCACGCGCAGAGTCTGTTGACGCGCGTCCTGATGCTCGATCCCGACCGCGACGCCGACGTGCTCCGCCTCGCGCTCGACCTGGCCCGCGGGGGCCGGATTGACAGTGCGTTCGGCTGCGTCGACGTCGCGGCCGACGCCGCGCTGCTGGCGGGCGATCCGCAGCGGGCCATCGAGGCGCTGCAGGCGTTTGCCACCGTGGCGCCGCATATTCCGGCTCTCGTCAAGCTGGTGGAGGTGTGCGTCGACGTCGGCCTGGATGCGCCCATGCGCGCGGCGCAGGCGCAGCTCGCCGACGCGTACGTCGAGGCGGGCAGCGGCGCCGAGGCGCGCGTCATCGCCGAAGACCTCCTGGAGAGCGAGCCCGACCATCCGGCACACCGCGAGCGCCTGCGCCGTGCTCTGGCGCTGCTGGGGCCCTCGGCGCCGTCGGTGTTGGGGCGTGGCACGCCCGAGCCGATCGAGGCGGCCCCGCCGGAGGGGGATGCGCAACCGCCAGCGCGTCCGCGACCGGCCGCCGAGGAGCCGTCGCTCCACATCGAGGTCGACCTGACGGAGGCGCTGACGAGCGTGGGTCCGGCGCCGCCGCCGCCGGTGGCCGACGAAAGCACGACCACGTACGTGCGGGCGATGCAGCACCTGCAGGCGGGGCGGATGACCGAAGCTGCCGAAGCGCTCGAGGCCGCCGCCCGCAACCCGCGGACGCGCCTGAGGGCGGCTGCCGAGCTGGGCCGGCTGCACATCCGGCGCGGCGACCTGCAGCACGGGATCGAATGGCTGCAGCAGGCCGCCGACGGCTCGGCCGCCACGCCCGACGAAGGGTTCGCGGTGCTCTACGACCTGGCCGACGCGCTCGAACGGTGCGGGGAGCCGGCGCGCGCGCTGGCGATCTTCATCGATCTGGACGCGGACGCCGGCGGCTACCGCGACGTCCGGGCGCGCATCGAGCAGCTCGGCCGGGCGCAGATCGGGCCCCCGGCGGCGCGGGTCGAGCGCGGCGGGGTGGAGAAGGGGAGCCCCAGCCGATGATGCGGCTCGTGTATATCGTCTTTTTCCTCGAGGCGGGGTTCGTGCTGATCGTGATCCCGTGGCTGGCGTTCTGGGACCGGAACTACTTCGCGCAGCTCGTGCCGCCCCTGCACGCGCTCCTGACCAACAACTTCGTCCGCGGCGCGGTCTCGGGCTTCGGCGTCGTCAACGTCGCCGTCGGGCTCGGCGAGCTGGTGTCGCTGCTGGCGAACCGCGCGCCCCAGCGCCCCGCGTCCATCAGTCCCTCGCAGCTGGCCAACGACTGATGCGGCCCGTGCTCTGCCTGATCACGCCGCGCCTGGTCGGGCTGCAGCCGGACCGGGCGCCCGCGGTGTCCGGCTCCACCGCAGCCGTGGCGTCCGACTCCACCGCAGACGTCGGGTCCGGCGCCACCGCAGACGCGGTGTCCGGCTTCAGCCGGACCTCGAACGATCTCATCGACCGCATCGGCGCCGCCGCGCGCGCCGGCGTGCACCTCGTGCAGATCCGGCAGCCCGGTCTGGACGGCCGGCCGCTGACCGAGCTGGTGCGCGCGGCGATCGACGCGGTGCGCGGCACCGCGACGCGTGTGCTCGTCAACGATCGGCTCGACGTGGCGCTCGCGGCCGGCGCCGCCGGCGTGCACCTGCGCAGCGACTCGCCCGCTGCGGCGCGCGTCCGCGCGATCACGCCGCGCGGCTTCCTCGTCGGGCGTTCCGTGCACGGCGTCGAGGATGCGCGGACGGCCGCCGAGGACGGCGCCCTCGACTACGTGATCTACGGGACCGTGTTCGCCAGCGACTCGAAGCCCGGTGCCGAGGCCGCCGGTCCGGAGCGGCTGGCGGCGGTCTGTGCGGCCGTCTCGATGCCGGTGCTCGCGATCGGCGGCATGACGCCCGCCCGGCTCGGCGCGGTGGCCGCCGCGGGCGCCGACGGGTTCGCGGCGATCGGGCTGTTCGCGCGCGGAGCGCGCGAGGATCTCCACGCAGTCGTCGAAGAGGCCGTCCGCGCGTTTGACACCCCCGTGAGCGTTCCCTAACATGGGTCGCGGCGAGGCCATGGGGGAATCGGCGCGGTCCGATTTCGGGAGCAGAATTCGGCGCCTGCGCGAGGAGCGCGGCGTGACGCTCCGGCAGATCGCCGATACGACGAAGATCTCCGTTGGAGCGCTCGAGGCGCTGGAGCGGAACGACATCTCGCGCCTGCCGGGCGGCATCTTCTCGCGCGCGTTCGTGCGCTCCTACGCCGCCGAGGTGGGCCTCGACCCGGAGCAGACGGTCCGCGACTTCCTCCTGCAGTTTCCCCACGATTCGGTCACCGTCGGCAGTCCGCACGTCGCGCGGGACGATGACTTCGACGGCGGTGCGAGACGGAGCGCGACGCTGGTCGTCGCGCTTGCCGTCGCCGCCGTGATCGTGGGCGTCGTGTTGTTCTTCGCATTGTCCACGCGCTGACTCCGACGCGCCTCCCCCGCATGGAAGCCGGCGCCGGCACCCCCCTTCTCGACTTCTTCAGGCGGAACGCGGTCGATCGCGACATCCGACTGATGGCGGCGCAGTGCACGCTCGGCCTGCGGCCGTACGAGCAGCAGGGGATCCTCGAGCTGCTCGTCGACGACCCCGACGCCGAAGTGGCCGACGCGGCGCGCACGAACCTGCGCGCGCGGACGGGCGCGGCGGACGCCGGAGGGGAGACGCCCGCCGCGTCGGTCGAGGATCCGGCGGAGGAGGCTGCGGGTGACGAGGGGCGGACGGCGCTCGAGCGCATCGCCGCGATGTCGCCGGCCCAGCGGCTGGCGCTCGCCATGCGCGGCACGCGCGAAGAGCGCACGATTCTCGTCCGCGACGCCAACAAGATTGTCGCGGTTGCGGTGCTGAGCAGCCCGAAGATCACCGACTCCGAGGTGGAGAACGTCGCGAAAATGGCGAACGTCTCGGAGGACGTGCTCCGGATCATCGGTCAGACGCGCGCGTGGATGAAGAACTATGCGATCGTGTCGGCGCTGACGCGGAACCCGAAGACGCCGGTCGCGGTCTCCCTGAACATGCTGCCGCGGCTGCTCGAGAAGGACGTGAAGGCGCTGACGACGGACCGCAATATCCCGGAAGTGCTCCGCCTGGCGGCCCGCAGGAAGCTGGTGCCGATCAAGTGACGGGGAAGAAAGTAGAGAAGTGGAAGAAGTGGAAGAAGTGGAAAAGTAAGTGTGAAGTGTGACGTGTGGTCGACCTTACTTCTTTCCACTTCGTCCACGTCGTCCACCTTGTCCAGCTTCCCCGCCCCGTCCCCACTCGCTCCGCATCCGCGACAGGCCGTCCATATAAACGCGCGCCTTCTCGCGGTCCTCTTCGGTCGGCAGCGTTTTCAGCAGCTCGATGGCGTGCGCCAGATCGTGCTGGATCGTCTGCCCGGTCGTCTTGAAGTAGATCGTGCGGATGTCGCTCAGCACCTGCTGCGGGTCGGTCGGGCCCGCTCGCAGCGCCCGCAGCGGCACGAACCCCCGGCGGGCGCCGCTCATGCCGCCCTCCGGCTGCGGCGCAGCAGCGGCCGGAGCTCCTGCAGGCCTCGGGTGTTCAGGACGTCCTCCCGCGTGGCCCAGGCGCGCCGGGCCATCTGCAGTCCCCACCGGAGGTTGCCGAGCGCCGCGACCGAGTGCGCGTCGGTCGAGATGACGAGCCGCGCGCCGCGCTCGCGGGCCAGCCGCGCGTAGGCGTCATTGAGGTCGAGGCGGTCGGCCAGGCAGTTGATTTCGAGCGCCACACCCTGACGCGCCGCGGACGCGGCGACCGCCTCCATGTCGAGGCGCTGCGGCTCGCGCTTGAGCAGCAGTCGTCCGGTCGGGTGCCCGAGGATATCGACCCACGGCGACTCGAACGCGCGCAGCACGCGGTCGGTCATCTGCGACTCGTCCTGGCTGAAATGCGAGTGGACGGACGCGATCACGAGGTCGAGCTCCGCCAGGCAGTCATCGGCGAGGTCGAGACGGCCGTCGGGGAGGATGTCGCACTCGATGCCGGCAAGCAGCGTGAGTCCCTCGAAGCGGCCGTTGTGCGCGCGCACGCGGGCTGCGTGCGCCAGGGCGCGCCGCTCGTCGAGGCCGTTGGCCATCGCGAGCGCCTGACTGTGATCGGTGATCGCAATGTAGCTGTAGCCGAGCCGGTGGGCCGCTGCCGCCATCGCCGCGATCTCGTCCCGGCCGTCGGTCGCGGTCGTGTGCATGTGCAGGTCGCCGCGGATGTCCTCGGCCGCGACCAGGCGGGGGAGCCGGCGCTCGGCGGCCGCCTCGATCTCCCCGCGATGCTCGCGCAGCTCCGGCTCCATCCAGGCGAGCCCGAGCGCCGCGTAGATCCCCTCCTCCGTCTCGCCCGCCACGCGCGCCTCGTCTTGCGTGCGGAAGAGCCCGTACTCGTTCAGCTTGAAGCCCAGCTGGATGGCCCGGTCGCGCAGGACGATGTTGTGCGCCTTGGAGCCGGTGAAGTACTGCATGGCCGCGCCCCGGCTCTCCGGCGGCACGAGCCGGAGGTCGGCCTGATAGCCGCCCTGCAGCCGCACGCTCGACTTGGTGTCGCCGTGCCCGAGCACGCGGTCGACCTTGGGGTAGGCGATCAAGGTCTCCATCAGCGCCGGGTCGCCGCCGATGGCCAGGATGTCGATGTCGCCGCACGTCTCGCAGCCGCGCCGGAGACTGCCCACCGGAATGAAGTCGACGTTCGGCGCGTGCGCGCGCAGGTGCGCCACCAGGTCCGCCGCGGCCGCGGCGGTGTCGGCGAGGAGGTGCCGGCCGGCGTCCTTCTGCCGCTCCTCGATCGCCTTCAGGATGAGCATCTCCTTCTTCGGTCCCATGCCCCTGAGGCCGCGCAGGCGCCCCGACCGCGCGGCCTCGGCGAGATCGTCGACCGTGCGGATGTCGAGCGTCGCGTAAAGCAGCGCGACCGTCCGGGGGCCGACGCCCTGCAGGCGCAGCAGGTCGAGAATCGTCGGCGGGAACTCCTGGAGGAGCTCCTGGTGGAAGGCGGACCGGCCCGTGTCGGCCAGCTCACGAATCTTCAGCGCGAGATCCTTGCCGATGCCGGGCAGCGTGCGCAGCTGCCGGTCGTCCATCCGCGCCACCGGGTCGGCCCACGTGCCGATCGTGTCCGCGGCCGTGCGATACGCGCGGATCTTGAACGCGTTCTCGCCCTTGATCTCGAGCAGATCCGCGATCTCGGCGAACACCCGTGCGATCTGGCGGTTATCCACGGGTCAGCCCGTGCTGTTCGATCCGGAAGTCGAGGAGCCGCGCGCCCCCGGCGGCGAGCGCGGTCCGGATCGCCTCGCGGCGCTCCGGGTCGCCGACGCAGACGAGGCACCCGCCCCCTCCGGCGCCGCACACTTTGGCTCCGACGGCGCCCGCGCGCGTGGCCCGGCCGATCAGATCGTCGATGGCGGGGGTCGACACGCCGGGCGCGAGCCGCTTGCGCGTCTCCCAGTCGTCGGCCATGGCGCGTCCCACGGCGGGCCAGTCTGCCTGCGCGAGCGCGGCGCGCATGGCCGCCGCGGCGTCGCGGATGCGGTCGAAGCAGTCGACGACGAGCCGGTCGCCGTCGAGGTGCTTCTTCATGATCTCCCAGTTGTTCGTGCCGGAGTTGCGCGGCGCGCCGGTATAGCAGAGGACGAGCCGCTGCTCGAGCTCGGCCGGATCGACCGCGAGCGGGACGCGCCGCACGCCGTCGACGTCGAGCTCCACGGCGGCAATGCCGCCGTAGAGGGCGGGCCGGTAGTCCTGCACGCCGGTCGGCACGGCGATCGCCTGCGCCTCGACGTTCATGGCGATCTGCAGCAGCGCCTCCGGCTCATAGTGCGTGTGAGTCCAGGCGGCGAGCGCCGCGCAGACGGCGACGGTGAGCGCCGAGGAGCCCGCGATGCCCGCGCCCGCCGGCGACTCGCTCGAGGTCGTGAGCGTGATGCCGTGCGCTTCGAAGAAGTGGCAGAGCAGCGCGAGCAGCCGCAGCTCGCGCTGGTCGCGCAGCTCGCGCCAGTGGTGGGCCTCCACGGTCACGCCGGTGTCGATCGACCGGATGACGACGCGGCCGTCGTCGCGCGCCTCGACGAGGGCCTGGGCACGGAGGCTGATGGCGGCGTTGACCGTCTGCGCGCCCGGATGGAAGAGATAGAGAGGCCAGATGTCGAGGGTGCCGCCCGCGAGATCGATGCGGGTCGGCGACGAGGTCGCGATGCGCACCGCGCGATTATAGAACTCTACCGGTACGTTCTTCCCTCAACGGGATCGCTGCGCGGATGTCGCGGGCAGGGACGCTGCCGTCGAACCGCTGTCATGGACGGTCGTGCATCGGTCGAGACGGTCCGCTAGTCGCCGCGCAGATTCCAGAAGGCGCCCGTCAGCCCGGTGGAACGGAGGAGCGCCTCCGCTTCCGCCACGGTGTGACGGCGCCAGCTCGGCTTGAGCTTGTCCTTGTACCAGCCGTGCGCCAGACGCCACGCCTGCTCGGGCGTCACGATCGCGCCGCGCGTGAGATCGCGGGCGCCGCACCACCGGTCGACGTGCTCTTCGTCCCGGAAGAGCAGCATCGTGCTTCACGCGAAGCCGATATTATTCCACCAGTCATGGGCGGGCACGGCGAAGTGGACCACGCCCTCGTGGCGCGCGAGCCTGTTGTCGCGCACCTCGAGTGTGAGGCGCGTCCCGCAGTCGCCGCACGGGGCGGTGACGTCGGCGTCGGCCCCCAGGGCCGCCGCGATGCCCAGGGCATCCCAGATGCAGATGCCCCAGTAGCGCTTCCCGTGGGCGCTCACGCGGAAGCCTGACGGCACGGCGCAGAACGGGTTCGCGGCCCAGATGTCGCCGTCGTTCGGCGCCAGGATCAGCACCTTGGCTGCGGCGAGGGCGTGCAGGGCCGCCCGGACGTCGGCCTCCGTGTGGCCGAGCGCCCGACTGATGTGCGGGGCCTGCGGGATGTGTGCGGTCTCCGCGGCCTCCCGGAAGACGTAGAGGCGCACCTCGTGCGCCAGCGCCTCGAGACCGGGACGGTCGTCGCTCATGTGTACCCTCGGCTGCGCGGCTGTCGCATCTCAACGGCCAGGACCATCTTCTCCCAGGTGTACGTCGCGTCCATTGGAAACGGCGCTACGGCCGTCCGGAGCGCCGAGCGTTCATAGGGGACGAGATCCACGATCGTAGACTCGCGACCTGGCTCAACTAGGGGACGTAATAGAGGGACTGATCGGATTGGATGTCGTCGAAATCGTTCAGTCGAAAGGCTGGTGCGGCCCCGCCAACAGCAACGGGACCCAGCGGCGTCCGTCCGCCCGACCAGTAGTTCGTATTGGCGAAGCGTACCGCCGGCAGCATCCCTGCGGGATCGAGAATGGCTACGGCCAGTACGTACTCCCCGCTCCGCAGATCGGCGGGAAGCGTAAACGTCTGCACGCAGTCCGCGATCTCGCCAGGCAACCAGTCCATTCGATGTATTGCCGGCCGAGGCTCGCAAAGGGATGCTTCTTGGCGTCGGGAACATAGGGTCGCATGCCACCCAGAGGATTGCGAAACGCAGGACCGTACTCCTCGAACCGCGCCGTCGCGATGCCATCCACGACGTCGAGCGGCACAGGCGGCGGCAGCGCCGCGGGTGGAGCGATGGTGAGCCGGAGCGGCAGACGCGCCGACGCACCCCTGGCATCGGTGGCCACCACATCGAAGACGTAACTGCCCGGAGTCGCCGGGACGCCGGACAAGAAGCCGTCGGATGCGAGCCGAACGCCCGGCGGAAGCGGGAGGACTCCCGACTGCCACGTATACGGCGACGTCCCGCCGACCGCCGCGAGGGCGGCCGAAAAGGTTCGCGCCGCTCGTCCGGGAGGGAGGAACGCGTGCGTCAGGCGAATCCGAGGCGCCTGTCCTTCGGCGTTCTCGGAGGCGACCACCTGGGACGTCTGTCGTTCGATGATGCGAATATCGTCGATGGCGATGGCGCCGCGGCTCACCACGTTCCAGCGCGCTTCATAGTCGTCGTAGCCGCCGAGCGTGCTGGTGAGCGTTGCGATTCCTGCACTTCCTGGCGCGCCGGTGATCGTCACCGAGGGGAGAAAGTTCCGTGCGGCGCCACCGGTCGGCGAATAGAAGAGCGCTTCGAATCCGCGGTCCGCTGCGGACAGGATTGCGTAACGAAACGTGATCTCATACGTCCGGCCCGGCGCAAAGAAGATCCGGGCGGGGTCGGTCCTCAGGTAGGGGGTGTACGAACCGGAGTCGGCCGAACCCTTGATGGAGTAATTTCCTGCGATCACCTCGCGCGGGTGCGATGTCAGGCTGCCGGCCCCGTCCAGTACGGACCCTGGGCCAAGCCCTGGCTCGGCCTGCCGCCCCTCCGCGCGCGTCGTAACGGCCAGGAGGGCCAGACAGGCTGCGCCGAGCGCGCGCAGCCGAGTAGGTATGCCTGTCGTCACGTCGACCTCTCGCAGCTGCATCTGATCTTCACGTCCCGCACGCCGTAGCCGATGCGGTCTTCCAAGATACGCCACCGCTCCGGATACCGGCTCCTCACACAGGCGACCGTCGCGCTCTTCCGAGTGATGCGGATGCGATGATACGATGCGAACGCCGCAACGACGAAGCCGCCTCAGCCGTGGCCCGATCCTCGAGGGCTCGCATATCGCTGTGGCGAGCTGACACCGCGCTGATCGCTACGGCATCATCTTGACGATCGCCTCGAACTCGCCAAGAGTGTCGAACGCGCCGAGGACCTTCATTTCCATCCCTTCGGCCTTCTGGATTCCGGCCTTGAGGCGCGCGGGCGAGTCTTTCACGTTGCGGATGCCCTGGTCGGTGAACTGGCAGAGCGTGACGTACTCAACCATCGTTCTTCCTCCCTCCGGGGATGACGGGATCGCCGCTCAGGCGGTGCCGGCTGCAGCGCCATCCGAGACCGCTCCCACGCCCGATCGTCGCCCAGCCACGCGGCTGCACACCGGACCGGCGACGCATTCCCATCGATGGCTTCAGGCAGCCACGACGACGGGGCAGTTCGAGAAAGGAGCGCGCGTTCTGCCCGGATGGATGGTGATGGTCGGAGCGGGCACGGCGTACGTCGGATCAACGCCGGTGACGCCGTTCGCGGCTCTAGAGATCCGGCAGATTCTCTGCCAGGACAGCTGCGTCCACATACGCTCGTATCGTATCGACGACCACTGGGAGTGGATCCGGCCGAACATCTGGCAGGTCGGCCTCGCCGGGTAGACGAATCGGAAATGCCAATCGTTCCGTGGGCGGCGTAAACTGCGCGTCGACTCCTTCGCGGTTCCCGCGAGCGTCCACCCGATACCAGCCGACCTTTGGAAGGAAGATCGCATTCAGCCCATGAAGGCAGAAACGACTACCGTCGTCATCCAGGCTGAGACGCTGATAGCACAGCCCGGCAGGAACGCCGTTAGCCCGCAGCAATGCCGCGAGCAGATGACTCTTTGCATAGCAGAAACCGCTGCCTTCGCGCAGAACCTCCGACGCCGCGCAGGTCACGGGCGTGAGGCGATAATCGCTGGAATGTCGAATCTCATCTCGAACCCATTCAAAGCTACGACGTGCTATGGCAACGACGTCGGCCATACCGCCACGCAGGATCTGAGCCCGAGCCAGGACGCTTGGATGTTGCCAATCGCTGACGTCGGTGGGTCGCAGAAAAGCTTCCATCTCCTATGGATCGGATAAGGGCGTAACGGACAGGACTGACCCGCGGCGCCGCCGCTGTCGGCCGGCGCCGTCGGGTCCAGTCCGTGTTAGACCGCGTCTCGTGTAGTATGATGAAACATCATACTACGATGCCCAAGACCAAAGTGGCCCTGACGTTGGACGCCGACCTCCTCGAACGCGTCGACGAACTCGTCGCGAAGCAACGTTTTCGGAACAGGAGCCAGGCCATCGAGGCTGCGCTTGCCGACAAGATTCAACGTCTGGCTCGAACCCGGCTCGCGCGGGAGTCAGCCAAGCTGAACCCGAAAGAAGAGAAGCGCCTCGCCGAAGAAGGCCTCGTCGACGCTCTGGACGCATGGCCCGAATACTGAGAGGCGACGTTCGCTGGGCTGACCTCAATCCGGTTCGTGGTCGTGAACAAGCCGGGCGCCGGCCGGTTCTCGTGCTGAGCCACGATGTGTTCAACGAGCGCTCGGGCACCGTCATCGCTGTCGCCGTTACAAGCCAGGAGCCACGGGCCGGGTTCCCGCTGACGCTCGAAAGCAAGGCGACAGGATTGACGAAGCGTTCCTGGATCAAGATCAGTCAAATCCGGACCCTGTCGATCGACCGCATAGGGGCGCGTGTCGCGAGGGCGTCCGAAGAGGAGCTGGTCCGTGTCCTCGATGGGCTCAACGAGATCCTCGGTTGATCCCATTGCCCGATCAGCGGTCTAACGCTCCAAGAAATGAGCCGCGTGCCGCGGCGACATGATGGCAGAGACGTTCGGCACGTCGGCTCCATTTGGGCCGCTGGTACTCCTGGTTCAGCCCGCTTCCTCACCTGAGCGCAACATCGGACCCCGTCTTGAGTTCATGTCTTCGCAGAGCGCCGTGCGTAGGCTGCTGAAGCTGCTAGGAGCCTTGAGCCGAAGAATTCTGAGCACGTGAGTCAAGTTTTTCAGGCAACAAGTCGGACCTCCTGAAGGAATTGTGTCAGCGCGGCATTGAGGCGCTCGAAGGCTTGCGAGCCCTGGCGTGTGCCGGAGGTGGGCAGCGACGCCGCGGGTCGGAAGCCACGCGCATAGATGCGGAGATAGAGCACGGCGAGGCGAGCACCTGCCTCGGTGATGCGGTAGCGATGACTGGCAGGCACGCGTTCGATCAGGCCGTGGAGACGCAGCCGGCGAAGGTCGTACGTCATCTGGCTGGCGCCGTAGTCATCGAGGGCGCGGCCCAGGAGTTGCGCGACGGACGAGCGGACATCGCGATGCCGAAACCCGCTCGGGTGGAGCGCGAAGAGACAGAGCGTCTGCATCAGGGCGAGGACCCGGCGATCGCCGAGACGCAGCGCGGCGGCCCGTTGGGTGTCGACGACGACAGGTTGGGTCAGACCGTCCAGGTGATCGTCACCGATCAAGCAGTCGTGGCTCAGATATTCGACGCGCAGCAGGCGTCGGTTGGCCGCGAAGCCGATCTCCCGCAGCGCGGGCAGATTGCGGAGCGCACGACCGATCTCGAAGTCATAGGTGTTGTTGATCGTGGTTTCGGTGCGAAGGGCTTGCCCTTCTTTGTGGTACTGCTTGACTTTGGATTTCTTGTACTCCACGTGGAGCGAGGGCACGACGCCTTCGGTCAGCACGCGCGTCCGAAAGCGGCCGGGGGTGCGACGCGAGACCCGACGATTGAAGATCAGCTGCATCTGATCGGGCCGGCCGATGTCGAGATTCTCTCGGATGACTTCTTCGAAGAATCCGCGACCGGTCTGCGGGCGATCGAGCACCTGCGTCAAGGCGAATTCGGCCTGGAGGATCGAGAGCTGATACCGATATCCGGCCTGACGGTGGGCGGCGGTGAAGGGGTGCGGCAGACGACGAAGCCATTTGCGAAACACCGCGTCGATCTTGTCCGCCGTGAGCGTGTCGGCGATCTGCTGCACCCGGCGGGCCGCGTCAGTAGACCGAATGCCATTGTCCAACGGCTCGAACGGAATCCCGTGCTGTGTCAATTGGCGTTTGAGCCACTCGTGCCCATTGAGACAGAGCTTCGCCGCGTAGGGAAAGTACGAACAGAACTTGATGAAGAGCGGGCCGAAATCGCGGTCGACGAGGTAGACGTAGTAATGATTGGGCATCGCCGTCGCCCGCGTGATCCAGGGATAGGTCTTGCCGGCCGCGTCGCGGCGCTTGTCGGTGCGGAAGACGCTCGCCTTTTCTTGGGCCTTGCCGACGAAGAGCACGCCTTCCTCGCCGGGGAAGTCGGCCCGGTACGCCTGCGCCACGTCGTCCTTCCGTTGACCCTTCTCAAAGGTCACCAGATCGACGCCCTCCGTCTCGGCGACGCGTTCCATCGCCGCCACGAAGCGTTCACTCATCGGGGCGATCATCACGGTGGAGGGCACTCGGACCCCGAGCTGCGTCTTGAGGAAGTACGCAAAGCCCCCGCCGGTCTGCAGCGACGGGACATAGGCATTGAGGTACATCCGGTCGATCGCCTCCAATGCGAACGTCACGTGGTGGTCGAGGATCTCAGCAACGTTTTTGCGTATCATCGTGATGGAGCTCCTGGAGAGCGCGGCCCAAGTGGCCACCGACCCCAAGAGGGTCTATCACGTAGGCGCAGGGTTTCAACCCTGCCTGCTCCCCGGGGCTCCACTTTTTCTAACGAGGCCCTGCCTCAGACCGGCCGGAGCCGTCGGCGTCCCACAACATGCTCGACGGTCTGAGGCAGGGCCTCGTTAGTATTGATTAGACCGCTCGGTCCAAGCGGCTAACGCCGCGGGTGTCATCGCGCAGCTGGTGCGGCGAACCCGTTGACGCGCGGATGGTAGCACGATGCCGCGGACGCGCGATCGATGGGTATAGCCGCGAGGCGTGTGCGTCGTCGGCGTCCGAGTTGGCCGCGATGTCCGGCGGCCAACGTCCATCGATGCGCCCAGGCCGGCGCGCGACACGTCCAGATAACGGCAGGCGTTGGCCTCGAGATCGCCGCGGCCGCCGACAGGCGTTGGCCGCGCGGCGGGCGGCTAACGCGGGAACGTCGCAGCTCATCGGCCGCGGCTAACGGCCGCGCAGACCACCGGGCAGCCGATCCGCGGGACTCTGCACGCCCAGCGCCCCGCGCTCCAGCACGTGCGTGTACACCATGGTCGTGCTGACGTCCTGGTGCCCGAGCAGCTCCTGCACGGTCCGGATGTCGTAGCCATTTTCCAGCCGATGCGTGGCAAACGAATGCCGAAACGTGTGTGGACCGGCACGCTTCGCCAGCCCGGCGCGTCGCACCGCCACGGCCACCGCCCTTCTGCAATCGAAGTCGACGTCCTTGACGCGAAGCTCGAGACATTCCTCCAGCCGCAGCCCGGCGCCGTAGAGCACGTCGGTGGACGGTTGGCAAAGGGCGAGCGGCCACGGTCCCGCCCCGCACATCCGCGCAGCGCACCGGAGTGGGCGGGCGCTAGAAGTCGATCTGCGCGCCGATCTTCGCGAAGCGCGCCAGCAGGATCGACGTCGGCCGCTGCCAGCTCGCGTACGCATAGTTCATCGTCAGCACCGTGTTGGCGTTGAAGACGTTGTAGACGTCGAGGTTCACGGCCGCACGCGTCCGGCCCAGCCGGAGGATCTTGCCGACCCGCAGGTCGACCTGATTCAGCCGCTCCCCGTACAGCGTGCCCGGCTCGACGATCGTGACCGGCAGGTTGGCCACGCCGCCCGAAAGCGGACGCCCGAGCGCGGGCGCGATGACGGCGTTGGTCGCCACGAAGTTCGCATAGATTTCCGGCCCGGTGACGCTCCGGAACGTGCCGCTTACGAGCACGTCGAGCCGCGGAATCGTGTAGCTGCCGGCAGATTTCACGGTCGTCAGCCAGGGCGACTGCTGGCGGCAGTACTGAGCCGGCGTCCATTGATTGGTGATGGCCGCGCCGTTGCTCGTGGCGACGGCGAGCACGTTCGGCGAGGTGGCCGCGCCCGCGCCGCCGAGCGCCGCCGTGCCGAGCAGCATCTCGGGAATCTGTTCGGCCACCTCGCAGACGTCGGTCAGCGTGCTCCCCGCGCTGAGGCCACCCTGCAGCAGCACACCGTTCTGCGGCCGGTAGCTGAAGTTCACGTCGACGCCGTGCCAGCGCTCCGTCTGGTCGCCGTAGTGCTTCGAGTGGGTGATGTAGTTGTCGGCCGCCCGTCCGAAGCTGGCCGGTTTGAGATCGTACAGGCCCGACAGCTGAGACGCGCCGCCCCCGGGCAGGCGCGGGTCGCTCGGCACGGTGATGCTGAACCGATCGAAGTCGGCCGGGCCGATCGCGCGGTTGTCCGTCACGACGAAGTTCTGATAGCTCCGGCGGAAGTACGCGACGTCGACCGAGGTCCGCGGCAGCAGCTCGTGCTGCACGCCGGCGGAGAACTCCCAGTTCGAGATGCGCTTGCCCCAGCCGCGCAGCAGATCCGGATCGAAGGTCGCCGCGGGGCGCACCGTCCCGAAGGCGCGGTTGGCAATGGCGCCGCATTCGCCGTTGGCGTCCGGGCTGCGCAGGTTGCAGTCGGGGACGAAGTTCCGATTGGCGTCGTTCCACGACCGCGTGGTGTTGTTGACGACCGTCTCGAGCGGGTTGGGGCCGGTGGCGAGCGGCGACCCAGCGGCTTCGTTCTGGAGGTACTTGTTCAGGCTGACCTTGAACGCCGTCCGTCCCGTGCCGAACACGTCATAGCTCGCGCCGAGCCGCGGGCTGAGGTCGTGCCAGGCGAGGTTCTTCTGGGCGGGGAAGCGCAGGTTGCGGTCGGGCGTGAAGAAGGTCGGCCCGAGCGTCTGCTCGGGGAAGCCGCTCGCGAAATAGTCGTAGCGCACGCCGTAGCTGGCGGTCAGGCGCCGGACGGTCCACTTGTCCTGCACGAAGGCGCCCAGATTGTGGTCGACGTGCACCTTGGTGAAGATCGGCAGCGCGCGCTGCGTGATCTGGTTCGGCACGCCGTTGTTGAAGCGGTAGGAGAGCGGCTGGCCGCCGTCGTTGGTGTCGCGCCCCTCGTAGCCGTGGCTGTGCGTCACGCCCGCCTTGTAGGCATGCGAGCCGGTGATGTAGGACGCCACGAACCGGAGGTGGATCGCGTGGTTCGGCCCGTTGCGGAAATTGTCGGCCGATCGGTAGCGCAGGTTCCGCGACTGTTCGACGACCGTGATCATCTGCGGGTGGGTGTGGGGCGACGGCACGCGGATGCTGCGCCCGTAGTGGCTGGCGCCGCCCGCCTCGAGCAGCAGCCGGCTCGTGACCGGCGAGGTCCAGTCGACGAGCTGCCGCCGCTGGATGGGGAACCGCTCGCGGATGTCGGCTTCGGGCGCCACGGTGGCCGAGACGGCGCCGACGCACGTGCACCCGCTCTGATCGGCGGCCAGCACGCCGAGCTTGTTGCGCGGCGTCACCTGCCACGTCACCCGCAGGTCGCCCCCCTGATAGTGCGTGTCCTTGAAGGCCGGCTGGCTCAGGTCCGGCTCGTAGGTCCAGGCGTTCGGGTTGCCCGCGTTCCTGTTGACGAACATGTCGGCGACGTTCAGGAGCGACCCGGTATAGAGCCCGGACACGTAGAACCAGACCCGGTCGCGGCGGAGCGGGCCGCCGAAGCCGGGATTGACCTCCAGGAGCTTCTTCACCGAGTCGGGCGTGCGGAGCCCCTGCGCCCGCAGCGCGTCGGTGAAGTTGCTCCCCTGCATCCCGCTCGTCGCGATGCTG
>Ga0194121_10006621_pt1 | contig 15460 bp, 15 predicted proteins | sample TA2MahCa50mmetaG_FD_148609 | JGI IMG/M metagenome (GOLD analysis project Ga0194121, IMG submission 148609) | Freshwater microbial communities from Lake Tanganyika, Tanzania - TA2015020 Mahale Deep Cast 50m | ecosystem: Environmental > Aquatic > Freshwater > Lake | place: Tanzania: Lake... | reverse complement strand
CAATCTCACGCGCCAGGATGCCGTGGAGTTCCTGCAGCTCGCGCCGTGTGCTGGCGTGCGCACCACCACCACCGTCTATCCCCTGGCGCGCGTCAACGAGGCGCTGGCCGATCTGCGGACCGGCCGCTTCCAGGGCGCTGCGGTGCTGGTGCCCGATTGATCGCTGAGCCGTCGATGGAGGAGATGATGCCTTATCGCACCAACGCCCGCTTGCCCCTGCCGGTGCGTCGTCATCTGCCGGCACGGGCGCAGGATCTCTACCGCGAGACCTTCAACAATGCGTGGTCGAACTATGCCGGCCATCCCAGGCGGGAAGAGGTCGCCCATCGCACGGCCCGGGTTGCCGTCAAGCGGCAGTTCCACAAGGAGGATGATGGCCAGTGGCGGCCCAACATCCAGTGAATCGGTCTTTTGTGCATGCCCGTGGAGCTAGGCCATGACCTACGCGACTCTGATGGTGCATTTGGCGGCTGGCCAGTCGAACGCGCGGGTGCTCGAGGTGGCGGCTCGCCTTGCACAGACGTTCGGTGCCGACGTGATCGGCAACGCGGTCTGTCGATCCATTCATTGCATCTGTCGCGACTATCCTGTGCCGGCACCGGTCTTCGAGGAGGACCGTAAGCTGACGGCCCGGCAACTTCAGGAAGCGGAGACCGCCTTCAAGGCTGCCTTGGTGTCGAGCAAAGGCCGATTTCGATGGCGGTCCAGCATCGTCCTCGAGCCGGTGGCTGAGCGGCTGGCGCGCGAGGCTCGCGCCGCCGACATCGTCTTGGTTGGGATGGCAAAGGGAGAACGAGCCTTGGATGTGACGCGCCGGCCGGACGGCCGATCCTACTGGTCCCGGCCACAACTCCCGCGGCCGACATCGAAAGTGTGCTGGTTGCCTGGAAGGACACGCGCGAGGCCCGCTGGGCGATCGCCGACAGCCTGCCCTTCCTGAAGAAGGCAACCAAGGTCACGGTGGCGGCGATCGCGACCAGCGAAGCGGTTGCCGATACCCGTGCCAGCCTGACCGAAGTTGTCGACTGGTTGGCCCATCACGGTGTGACTGCCGAATCGAGACTGGTGCAACCGATCAAGGCTGACGCCCCACAGCTGATGGATCTCGCTGACGAACTGAAAACGACTCTGATCATTGCTGGAGCCTATGGTTATCAGCGGCAACGACAATGGATATGGGGTGGCATCACAGCCGAATTGCTTGCTGGCGATCGCTGCGCGTTGCTCTCGCACTGAATTCTGCGCTGTACGGTCAATCGTCAAGCCGGCGTGTTGGGCAGCATGCGGTCGATCGCCTTGAACGCCTGGCGGGCATGGGCGAGCAGCTCGCCGTCGGTTGGATGGTCCATGGCGTGGACGCCGACCAGGGTCTTGCGAACCCAGGGCATGTGTTGCTCGATATGACGCAGCAGCTCCAGCTTGGCGCCGGACGGGCCGACCAGCAGCCATTCGGTCGTGCCGCGCAAGGCGTCGACGATGTGATCGAAAAAATTCGTGTCGAGCGCCAGGCGTCCGGCGCCGATCACGCCCGCTTTGTGATGGACCTTGCGGAACGGATTGTGCGCCTTCAGGTGCTCGTGTTCCACATCCTCGGCGTTGAAACGGAAAATGCGGGCTTCTCTGAAATCCATCCAGACGATGGCGTGGCTGTGTGTCATTCGTCCGACCGACATGTTGTGATGCGTCGAGCATGATCGTACCTCGCCGAGCGAGGTTGATCCAGATCAAGTTGATGCGCTTTGGGGTCGCTCCTCGCGCCTGATAGTGCTGTTATGCCGCCGTCGATCATGCCTTTCCTCGATCACTTCGGCCTCGTTCGGCCCTATCGGTTCGAGCGCGTCGCCGCGCTGGCGTTCGCCGTGCTGCTGGCCCTGGCCGTGGCAGGCGCGGCATTGTGGATGCGGGTGGCAGGCGAGCTGCCGTTGCGCGGCCCGCGTGGAGACTACTTCCTTTACCTGGTGACCCTGCTCGTCCTGGCGGTCGTGTTCGTCCGATGGCCGTGGGCGGCCGGCGCGCTTCTCGCTTTGACGGCCTTCGAGCTCACCGCAGGCGCGGGCCTGTTCACCCTGCATCGGGCCGGCGTTGTGAGTTCGTCCCTGATGCCGCCGGGTAGGGCAGAGCCGCAGCGCTTCCAGTGGCATCCCCTGTTGCAGGCCGTGCCGATCCCGTCGCTGGAACTCACCAGCTCGACCGGCCTCGCGATCCGCCACACCCGCGAAGGCACGCGCGGAAGGGATCCGACGGGCAGCCTCGATCGTCGAACCAACATCGCGACTTTCGGCGGCTCGACGACCTACGACATCGGGGCGGGGGAGGGCGATACCTGGCCCGATCGTCTGGCCCAGGCGCTCGGCGATCGCTATTTCGTCGTCAATCACGGCGTGCCGGGCTACACGACGGCCGAGCACCTGATCCAGACCGCCTTCTACCAGGACAAGTTCGGCAAGCCGCGCTGTGCGATCTACTATGTCGGCTGGAACGATCTGCGCAATGCCCACATTGCCGATCTCGATCCCGCCTACGCCGACTTTCATCTGCCGAGCCAGATCGATTCCCAGAAGGTGCGGCGCGTCGGCGGCGCGCATGTCACCATCTCGCCGCTGCTGACGCTCGCGATGCGCTTCGTCAGTACCCACTTCGACACCGCCCGCTACTTCACCGATCCTTACGGCCAGCCGCCGGTGACCGGCAGGGATGCCAACCTCGAAGCGATCTTCCAGCGCAACGTCCGCGCCATTTCGGCGGTCAACCGCCAGCGCGGCGTGACGACGATCTGGGTCGGTCAGCTGCTCAATCGGGCGCGTTTGACGGGCGACGGCCGCTACGGCTGGCTGCCGCTGGTGCGCGATCGCGACCTTTGGAGTTTGCAGCAGGAGCTCAACGCCGTCCTCGAACGCATCGCCAAGGAACTGGGCGACGTCTATGTCGCCGTGCCGCCGCAGGACTTCGCCGACGCCGACTTTGTCGACAACGGGCACTTTTCGCCGGTCGGCGCGCGCCGCTTCGCGGAACGTCTGGCGCCGGTCGTGCGCGACGCTTGCCCCTAGTCGGACCTCGGCCTACTGATCGACCATGACGTCTTCACCCAGAGTCATCCTTCTCACCGGCGCCTCGTCGGGCATCGGCGCCGCGACAGCGCGTGCGCTCGCCGGCGCCGACATCTGTCTCGGCCTGCATGCGCGCAAGAACCGCGCCGGCGTCGAAAAGGTCGCCGACCAAGTGCGCGCCGCCGGCGGCAAGGCGCTGGTGCTCGAGGGCGACCTGGCCAAGCCCGGCGTCGGGCGTCGCCTGGTCGACGAGACCGCGGCGGCGTTCGGTCGACTCGATGTCGTGGTGAGCAATGCCGGCTTCGCCGACCGGCGGCCGGTCGGCGATCTCGATCGCGCTGGCTGGGACGAAAGTCTGTCGTCGATGACGTCGGCTTTTTTCGAGCTGGCGGCGGCGGCCAAGCCGTGGTTGGTCAGGGCGGGGACCGGTGGGCGGCTGATCGGCGTATCGTCGTTCGTCGCCCACGCCTATGCCCGTGGCCTGCCGACTTTCGCCGCCTCGGCCGCCGCCAAGGCCGGTATCGAAGCTTTTGCGCGAGCATTCGCCGTCGAGCTCGCACCGTCCGGCGGCACGGTGAACTGCGTTGCGCCCGGCCTGATCGAGAAAGATCCCGATGCCCATGCCGCGCTGTCGCGCGACCGCCAGGTCGAAATGAGCCGCCTGGTGCCGCTCGGCCGCTACGGTCGCACCGCCGAAGTCGCCGCCGTGATCGCCTTCTTGTGCTCCGAGGCGGCCAGCTACGTCACCGGCCAGACCATCCACGTCAATGGCGGTCTGACGCTGTAGGTCTCGAGGCGAAAAGCAAACGGCGGGACTCTCGTCCCGCCGTCCGTCTCTCGTCAGCTGATCTTGGCTCAGAGGTGCTTCAGCACATTCTCCGCCGTCGACGCCTCGAAGGCGCCCGGCTTCTCGACGAGCAGATGCTTGATGACGCCGTCCTGGACGATCATGGCATAGCGCTGGCTGCGCGTGCCCAGACCGAACTTGGAGCCGTCCATGGTGAGACCCATCGCCTGGGTGAACTCGCCATTGCCGTCGCCCATCATCATCACCTTGTCGCCGGCCTTCTGATCCTTGCCCCAGGCGCCCATCACGAAGGCGTCGTTGACAGAGATGCAGGCGATGGTGTCGACACCCTTTTGCTTGATCGCGTCAGCTGCGGCCACGAACCCGGGCACGTGCTTGGCGGATCAGGTAGGGGTGAAGGCGCCGGGCAGCGCGAAGGCAACCACCTTCTTGCCCGGCGCGAAAAGCTCCTCGGTGGTGACCGCTTTCGGTCCCTCCGGGCCCAACGTGCGCAGCGTCGCGCTGGGCACTTTGTCGCCGACTTTCGCCATTATTTACTCCCTCAATTGCCACCCTGACAGGGCAGCGTCGCGAACCGGCGAACCCTAGGCGAGGGGTCGTGATTTGTCCAATGCAGGCCCTTCGCCCGATCACCGCTTGATCTTTGCCCGGACAATCCCCATGGAATTGGAGGATCATCGCACCATGCCCGGCTCAGGCTCCCCCGCCGCCTCCTTGGCCGGCCGCTTTCTGGTCGCCGCGCCTTCCATGTCGGACGAGCGCTTCCAGAAGAGCGTCGTCTTCATGTGCAATCACGACGACGACGGCGCTCTGGGCATCATCGTCAACAACAAGGTCGACGATCTGCCGCTGGCGCAGGTCTTCAAGCAACTCGGCATCGAGGTGCCGGCGGCGGCGGCGGCGCGACCGGTGTTGTTCGGCGGCCCGGTCGAGACCTCGCGCGGCCTGGTGCTGCATTCGGCCGACTATCGGCGGGCCGAGACACTGATCATCGAGGGCGGCATGGCGCTCACTGCCTCGCTCGAGATTCTGAAAGATATGGCGGGCGGCAGCGGGCCCAAGCAGGCTTGGCTGGCGCTCGGCCATTCCGGCTGGGGGCCCGGCCAGCTCGATGCCGAGATGCAGGACAACGCCTGGCTGGTGGTCGACGGCGATGCCGGCCTGGTGTTCGATCCCGACCTCTCCGCGGCCAAGTGGCAGCGCGCGCTCGATCGCCTGGGCCGCGGTCCTACCGGCCATTTCGATCCGGCGTCGTTCTCTCATCAGACCGGCCGCGCCTGAGCCGGATCGTGATCCAGGAGAGCAGGCGGCGTGCGTCCTTGAAAAGCTGCCAGCCAATTTCAACGAAAGTGTAGATCAGCAGCAGCAGGCAAACCGCCGCAAACAGCCAGCCGCCGATCGTGTTGTCTGGCAGGAGCTGGATGGCGATCAACCCGGCAATCGACGCGCCGGCGAGCAGATAGAGGCGGTTGACTGGGCGCATGGCCGACTGTCGTGAAGCTTTATGGCATGACAAAGATCGAATCGGTCGCACCGCTACGACCGTAGATTGCACTTACTTTCCACAGGCATTCGGGCCTACAGCTTGGCTGTGCTCCGCGATCCCTCCCAAGGTGGGGCACGGCGTACCCGGGACGTCCGCGCGTCCTCCCCCTTACCCCCAGGACGTGCGGGCGTCCCGCCTCACTCGGCGGCGACGGACTGTGTCGCCGGGTTCCTGTAGGCTGCGAGCAGGCTCGCCTCGCGCGCCTTGGCCGCCTTCACATTCTTTTCCTTGATATGGCCGAAGCCGCGCATGCTTTCGGGCACAGCTGCGATCTGCACCGCCAGGCCATGATTGTCCTGACCAAGCTTCGTCAGCACCTCGTCGATCGTCGCTTGGTACTCGCCGATCAGGCGTCGTTCCATGCGTCGTTCCTCGGTGTAGCCGAACGGGTCGAGCCTGGTGCCGCGCAGGCGCTTCAACGAGGCCAGCATGCGGAAGGCTGGCACTACCCAGGCGCCATACTCGCGCTTCTTGAGCTGGCCGGTCTCGGGGTCGCGGTCGGCGAACAAAGGCGGCGCCAGATGGAAGGTGATCTTGTAGTCGCCCTCGAACTGGCTCGCGATCTTGTTCGCGAACTCGCCGTCGCTGTAGAGCCGCGCGACCTCGTACTCGTCCTTGTAGGCCATCAGCTTGTAAAGCGACTTGGCGACGGCTTCGGCGAGCCCGTGACGGCCGGGCGACTTGGCCTTCTCGGCGGCCGCCACCTTGTCGACGAAGACGCGATAGCGATGGCCGTAGGCTGCGTCCTGGTAGGCTGCCAGCAACTCGACCCGCTTGGCGACGATCTCCGGCAGGCTGCGCGCCACCGGCTTCTCGCTGCGCAGCGTCGGCCGCGCGGCGGCCTGCACGGCCGCGAAATCATGCGCGGCAAGCCGGCCCCAAGCGAAGGTCCTCTTGCTGGTCTCGACCGCCACGCCGTTCAACTCGATGGCGCGGTCGATCGCCTCGAACGACAGCGGCACCAGTCCCTTCTGCCAGGCATAGCCCAGCATGAAGAGGTTGGTGGCGATCGAATCGCCCAGGATCGCCGTGGCAAGCCCGGTACCGTCGACGAACGACACGGCATCGCCGCCCGCCGCGTCGCGGATCGACTTCATCATTGCGTCGGCGCCGAGATCCATGTCGCCGTTCATCACGAATGCCGCGACCGGCGTCATATGGCCGTTGATCACCGCCCGAGTGACGCCGGGCTCGATGCGCGACAGCGCGGCCGGCGAGGCGGCCACCACCATGTCGCAGCCGAGCACCAGGTTGGCGCCGCCGGCGGCGATGCGTACGGCGTGGAGATCCTCGGGCTTGGGCGCGAGCCGCACGTGGCTCATCACCGCGCCGTTCTTTTGCGCAAGCCCGGTGAAGTCGAGCACGGTGCAACCCTTGCCTTCGAGATGGGCGGCCATGCCGATCAGCGCGCCGACGGTGATCACGCCGGTGCCGCCGATGCCAGTCACCAGGATACCGTAGGCCTCGTCGAGCCGTCGCACTGCGGGCGCCGGCAGCGCGGCGAACGGATCGTCCTGCACCAACTTGAGCTGCGGGCGCTTGGCTTTGGCCGGCAGGCCGCCATGCACCGACACGAAGCTCGGGCAGAAGCCTTTTAGGCAGGAGAAATCCTTGTTGCAGTTGCTCTGGTCGATCTGGCGCTTGCGCCCGAGCTCGGTCTCGAGTGGTTTGACCGACACGCAATTGCTCTGGTCGGAGCAATCGCCGCAGCCTTCGCAGACGGCGTCGTTGATGAACACCCGCTTGGCCGGATCGGGGAAGGTGCCGCGCTTGCGCCGGCGGCGCTTCTCGGCGGCGCAGGTCTGGTCGTAGACCAGCACGGTGAGGCCCGGGATATCGCGCAGCTCGCGCTGCACGGCGTCCAGCTCGTCGCGATGCCGCACCGTGACGCCGTGCGCGAATTCGGTGCCGATCGGATATTTGTCGGGCTCGTCGGTGACCACCACCACCTTCTTGGCGCCCTCCGCCGCGACCTGCTTGGTGATCTCGGGCACCGTCAGCGGCCCGTCGTGCGGCTGGCCACCGGTCATGGCGACAGCGTCGTTGAACAGGACCTTGTAGGTGATGTTGACGCCGGCGGCGGCGGCCTGGCGGATCGCCATCAGGCCGGAATGGTAGTACGTGCCGTCACCCAGGTTCTGGAAGATGTGCTTGTCCGAGGTGAACGGCGCCTGGCCGATCCAGGATACGCCCTCGCCGCCCATGTGGGAGATGAGCGCGGTGCGCCGCTCCGGCATCCAGATCGCCATGCCGTGGCAGCCGATGCCGGCCATGGCGCGGCTGCCCTCGGGCACGCGCGTCGAAGTGTTGTGCGGACAGCCCGAGCAGAAATATGGCGTGCGTGCCACCTTGGGCGGCGGCGCGGCCAGCAGCTTCTCCTTGGCTTCGAGACGGGCGAGACGCTGCTTGAGTTCCGGTGATTCGCCCAAATGCTTCATCAAGCGGCCGGCGATCACCATGGCGACACCGGTCGGCGTCAGCTCGCCTTCGCTCGGCAGGATGATGCGGCCGCTCTCGTCGGCCTTGCCGATCACCAGCGGCCGGCGGTCGGCCGGCATGTTGTAGAGGAGGTGAACCAGCTGCTCTTCGAGGTTGGAGCGCTTCTCCTCGATCACGATCACTTCCTGCAAGCCCTCGGCGAAGCGCCGTGCGCCTTCGGGCTCGAGCGGCCAGGTCATGCCGACCTTGTAGACGCGGACGCCGAGCGAGCGGGCGCGCGCCTCGTCGATGCCGAGATCCTCCAGCGCCTGACGCGTGTCGAGATAGGCCTTGCCGGTGGTCATGATGCCGATCCGCGCCTTGGGCGGATCGATCACCACGCGATCGAAGCCGTTGGCGCGGACGAACGCCTTGACGGCTGCCATCTTCGGCCCGTGCAAGCGCTTCTCCGCCTCCATCGGCGGATCGGGATTGCGAATGCCGAGCCCGCCCGGCGGCAGCTGGAAGTCGGTCGGCATGACGACCTTGATGCGCTCGGGGTCGACCCACACCGAGGCGCCTGATTCGACGGTCTCGGAGATCGCCTTGAAGCCTATCCAGCAACCGGAGTAGCGCGACAGCGCGAATCCCAGCAGGCCGAAGTCGAGATACTCCTGCACCGTCGCCGGATTGACGACCGGAATCATGGCGGCGGCGAACACCTGCTCGCTCTGGTGCGGCAAGGTCGAGGATTGCGCGCCGTGATCGTCGCCGGCCAGCGCGATCACCCCGCCATGCGGCGAGGAGCCGGCGGCATTGCCGTGCTTCAAGACGTCCATCGAGCGATCGACGCCTGGGCCCTTGCCGTACCAGATCGAGAACACGCCATCGACCGTGGCGCCAGGGAAGAGATTGACTTGTTGCGTGCCCCATACCGCGGTGGCGGCAAGGTCCTCGTTGAGGCCCGGCTGGAAGTGGATGTTGTTTTCCTTGAGGTACCGTTTGGCCGTCCACAGCGCGTGGTCGTACATGCCGAGCGGCGAGCCGCGGTAGCCCGAGATGAAGCCGCCAGTGTTGAGGCCGGCCGCGAGATCGCGCTGGCGCTGCATCATGGGCAGCCGCACCAGCGCCTGGATGCCGGTGAGATAGACTCGGCCCTTGTCGAGGCGATAGCGGTCTTCCAGGGCGTAGTCGCCGAAGACGAGAGGAACGGGGGTGGCGAGACTCATCGCTGGGGGCCCTCCGGGGCCGGCGGCATGAACGGCCGTTTATGTCGGGGCCACCTTAGCGGGCCGCAGCCGTCGAGGAAACGGTTCCTCAAACTATGGCAGCGGCCGCCGGCCTCTTCCGCTTGCTGGCCGCGCCGCTTGAATCGCCTGCCAGACCCGCTCGGGCGTCGCCGGCATCTCGATATGCGTTACGCCGAGGTCGGCCAGGGCGTCGACCACGGCGTTGATGATCACGCCCAGCGCTGGCGTGATGCCGCCCTCGCCGCCGCCACGGAAGCCCAACGGGTGAGTGGTCGACGGCACCTCGCTCAGGGCGGTGACAAAGAATGGAAAATCGTCGGCCCGCGGCAGGGCGTAGTCCATGAACGAGCCGGCCAAAAGCTGGCCGCTGGCTGTTTCGTAGACCGAGTGTTCCGTCAGCGCCTGACCGGCACCCTGGGCGATGCCGCCATGTGTCTGGCCGTCGAGGATCAGAGGATTCACCGCGCGGCCGACATCGTCGACCGTCGTGTAGCGGTCGATGCGGACCATGCCGGTCTCGGCATCGACCTCGACCTCGCAGACGTGCCAGCCGTAGGGGTAGGATCCGACACGACTATCGACATCGGCGGCCTCGATGATCGGCCCGTGGCTTGCCGCCAGCTCGAACAGGTCGACGCCTCGGTCGGTCCCCTTCACCGTGAAGCGACCTTCGGCGAAGGCGATGTCGGCCCGGTCGGTTTCGAGAGCCAGGGCGGCAAGATCGAGTCCCTTGGCGATGACGCCTTGCGATGCCTGATGGATGGTGGTCGCCGCCAGTCGGATCGAACGGCCGGAGTGCGATCCTGCGCCGCCGTCGACGCGGTCGCTGTCGCTGGTCATCAGGCGCACGCTATCCGGCCGTACGCCCAGCCATTCCGCGGCCAGTTGCGCGAAGCTGGTCGCGTGTCCCTGGCCGGTCGACAAGGTGCCGATCACGATCTCCACGACGCCGTCGCCCAGCACCGTGACCTCGGCGCGCTCCTGCGGCGCGCCACTCTGCGATTCGACGTAGCCGCCGAGCCCGATGCCGCGGCAGAGGCCGCGCGTCTGGGTTTCGCGGCGGCGGTGGTCGAAGCCGTTCCAGTCGGCCAGCGCCAGCGCCTGATTGAGTGTCCCCTGGAAGTCGCCGCTGTCGTAGGTGACGCCGAAAGTGTTGGTGTGGGGCGCCGCTGTCACGAGGTTGCGTCGGCGCAGCGCGATACGGTCGAACCCGTGGGCGCGGGCGGCGATGTCGATCAGCCGCTCGATGACGAACATCACCTCCGGTCGGCCGGCGCTGCGATAGGGGGCGGTGCAGGGCTTGTTGGTCAGCACGCCGACCGCCCGCGCCGTGGCGGGCAGCCGATACAGGCTGGTCATGAGCTGCGTGCCCTTGGTCAGGGGGATGAACGAGGCGGTATAGGCGCCGAGGTCGCTGACGCTGGTCGCCTGTAAGCCGAGGAAGCTCCCCGACGCATCGAGCGCCAATGCCGCGTCGATGCGGAAGTCGCGGCCGGCATAGTCGGTGAGGAACATCTCGCTGCGCTCACCGGTCCACTTCACCGGCCGTCCGATCTTGCGCGACGCCCAGCACACCAGGGCGAATTCGGGGAAGAACGAGTTGCGCGTGCCGAAGTTGCCGCCGACATCATGGACGATCACCCGCACCGCTGCCGGGTCGACTCCCAGGATGATGGCGATCTCGCGCTTGGGCCGCCCCACGGCACCGGCGTTGGCATGAAGCGTGTAGCGGCCGCTCGCGGCGTCGTGGTGGCCGAGCGCCGCCCGCGGTTCCATGGGCGTGACCCGTGGGATGACGGTGGCCAGCCGCGTGACGTGCGCTGCATCGGCGAATCCAGCATGCGTCGCAGCCGCATCGCCAACCGTGGCGTCGACGGCGACATTCTCGGGATCGGCACGGGCTGCGGTCGGATCGACGACGGCGGCAAGCGGCTGGTAGTCGACCTGCACGGCCTCGGCAGCGTCGCGCGCTGCCGCTCGGGTCTCGGCGACGACGAAAGCCACCGCTTCGCCGACGAATCGCGCCTCGCCGATCGCCAGGATCGGCGGCCGGACGATGCGGTGCGGCGAGCCGTCGCTGTTGTCGAGCCGGATGTCGGGCGGGCTGAGCGCCGCCGGCACCAGCGGCACGGGCTTCAAGCCGTCGGCCACGACGTCGGCGCCGGTCAGGACCACCAGCACCCCCGGCGATGCGCGCGCGGCAGCCGCATCGATCGCCACGATGCGCGCCCGGGCATGCGGCGAGCGCACGGCCACGGCATAGGCTTGGCCCGGCAGGACGAAGTCGTCGCCATAGCGGCCGCCGCCGGTCAGCAGGCGGCCATCCTCGAGCCGCGGCAGCGGCAATCCGATAACGCGTGGAATGGCGAGTGGAGTAACGCGTGTCATGGGCCGCCGAGTTGCGCATCCCGGCGGCTGGCTTGGCAAGCGTCGGCTGCCGAACAGCCGGCTAGAACACAGTCCGCCCAACTGGAATCAGCTGGGCGGATTGTGCTTCTAGGGCGTGATCGCCCGCGCGGGGCGTCACATCGTCGGCTTCTTGCCCTGCTTGTAGTTGGCGATCGCCGCCTTGAGCATGCGGTACTCGGCGCAGCCGAACACGCAGAGCGAATCGAGCCTGGCCAGCATCTGCTCGGCTTCGGGCAGACGGTCGAGCATCAGGTAGGCCTCGCCGAGATATTCGTTGGCGCCGAGATGGCGGGTGTCGATGGCCAGCGCCTGCTGATAGTACTGCAGCGAGCCGGCAGGATTGCCCGACGCGCGCGTGGCGAAGCCCAGCAGATTGTAGGCATCGGCGTTGCGGGGATTGCTTTGCACGACCTGCTGCAGGAGCGGGATCGCGCCGGTGAAGTTCTTCGCCTCGATCATCGCCTTGGCTTGCGCAAAGTTGGGATCGGCGGGTGCCGCAGGCCGGCCGACCGGCTCGATGCGCTGCGGATCAGCGCCGCCGCCAGCTGCGAAGGTCGCGGCGGGAAGGGCGAGGGCCAGCGTGGCCACGGCGGCGAAAACGGTCGAACGCATGAAGCACCTCCTCGAATGACGGGATTTTCGCGCGTCCGTAGGGTCGGGCAACGAAAATGTCATGACATTGCCGTGAGTTCGGACGCGCGTGCGATGGCGCGGACGGCCAGGCGTCCCTGCCGGCCGCGGATTTCGACATCGTGGCTCGGGTGGTCTGTCAGATCGGTGCCGGCGCGATTCAGCAGTTCTTGTGAGACAACCAGCTCGGCGGACAACTCCTTGGTGAGCGATTCGAGACGGCTCGCAATGTTGACCGTGTCGCCGATCGCCGTGAGATGGGTCGCCGGTCCATGGCCCATTTCGCCGACGATGGTCGGGCCGGCATGCAGGCCGATGCCGATGCGCAGGGGTTGTTCAAGATCACCCGACAGCGCCTCGTTGAGGTCGGCGAGAGCCGCCGCCATGCGCCTCGCCGCGTCGAGTGCCTGTCGGCAGGCCATCTCGGGTGGGTTGGTCAGGCCGAAGATCGCCATCACACCGTCGCCGATGAACTTGTCGAGGCGGCCGCCCGCCGCTTCGATCGCCTGGCCGGTGGCGCGGAAGTAGCGGTTGAGCAGGAACACCACATCGTAGGGCAGCTTGCCCTCCGAGATCGAGGTGAAGCCGCGGATGTCGGCGAACAGCACCGCGACATAGCGCTCGCCGCCATGGGCTTGCGGCTGGCGGCGATAGGCCTCGACCGGGCCGGCGGCCGGCGGCAGGAGCGGCGTCACCCGATAGTGGCCGGGTGGCGGCCGGACCTGGCAGGCCAGGCGCACATTGTCGGGCGCGCCGACACGCGCCAGGACCTTCTGCTCTTCGGCCGAGGGCGGCGGCAGCTTGCCGCGATCCTGCCCGCCAATGCGCACGCGACAGGTCGAGCAGCGGCCGCGCCCGCCGCACACCGACGCATGCGGTATGCCGGCGACGCGACTCATTTCCAGGATGGTGAGACCGGTCGGCTGGGCCGCGCTGCGCCGCTCGTCGTAGTCGAGGCGCACCACGCCGGCGCGGCGCTCCCACAAGTCGCGCAGCGGCCGGGCCCCCAACGCGCCGATCAACAGCACCAGGGCGCCGATCTGCAGGTTGCGCGAGATGACGTAGAGGTTGTCGATGTCGGCCGGCGGCGGCAGGTTGGCGCGCGCGAACAGGTTGGCGAGGAACCCCGGCTGCTGGGCGAGGTCGGCGACGTCGCGCAAGGCGATGGCGGCGCCGACGATGCCGCCCACCGGCACGAGCAGGGCAAAGGCGTACAGGACCGGCAGCCAGGTGCGATACCAGGGCCGCAGACGCCAGGCGAAGTGCAGGCCGATACAGGCATGCAGCCAGACGACGACCGGCAGCGAAAACTGCCGCGCGATGCCCCACCAGTCGCCCGCGACCAGCGAACCGAGGACCCAAGGATAGCCGGACTCTATGTCGTAGAGTTCGTGGGCGAGCCGCGTGCCGACCACGTGCAGCGTGCCCAGCGGGATGATCGATATGCCGAGAAGCCACTGCGCCCATTCCCAGCCGGACAGCCGCAGCGCGCGCCGTCGGTAGAGCGACCACAGCGCGAGGACGAAGTGCCCGAGCAGCGCGCCGTACAGCACGGTCTGACCGATCGGATTGTGCCAGATGGCGACGAACCAATGTCGCCCGGCCTCCAGCACACGCAGCGAGATCAGGCCGAGCGTGTGATTGAGCAGATGGGTGACGACATAGAAGAAGAGGACGTAACCCGACCAGAGTCGCAGCCGCCCGATCATCGCGCTACTTCAGGACCGCCAGCGCCGCTTCGGGCGGCCGGCCGATGGCGGCGCGCTTGCCCGACACCACGATCGGGCGCTGCAGCAGCACCGGATGGGCGGCGATCGCCTTGACGATGTCGGCCTTGTCGAGCTCGGCTTTCTTCTTCTTCAGCACCTTGAATTCGGGTTCGCCGTCGCGGACCAGGGCGCCGGGGTCGCCGCCGACCATGTCGAGCAGCGCTTCGACCTCGGCCTTGCTGGGCGGCTGCTTCAGGTACTCGCGGATCGCCGGCGCGACGCCCTCCTTGCGCAGCAGCTCGAGCGTCTCGCGCGACTTGCTGCAACGCGGATTGTGCCAGATGGTGACGTTCATCGCCTCTCCTGCTCCCCGCCAGACGAGGGAGACGGTGAGAAGAGCAAGCCGCTCACCCTTCGTCCAGTGCGTCGGCGCCGGCCGCGTCGATCACCTTCCTGGCGACATCGTAGGCAAAGCCGCTGCGCGCCATGGCGGCCAGATCGCGACGACGATGGGTCTTGCGGTCCTTGGCCGTCCGGAACGGCCCGAGCCGCCGCCGCCGCGCCAGGGCGACGGCGGCACGCCATTCGCGCTGGCCGGGATCGGCGTCGAGCTCCTGGTCGAGCGCGGCCATCGCTGCGGCAAGCGTGTCGCCGTCGATGCCGGCGAGCTCGAGCTTGCGTTGGGTGAGGCGCGTCGAGGTCCCGCGACGATGTAGGGCGCGGGCCTTGGTCTGGGCGAAGGCCTTGTCGTCGACCATGCCAGCATCGACGAAGCGCGCGACGATGGCTGCGATCGCTTGCTCGACATTGTCCATCACCGGTGCTTCACGCTGGCGCGCCTTGACGACGCGACGCTCGAGAACGCGGCGCAAGCCGGCAGCGGTCGTCGGATAGCGCTCGAGATAGGCGGTGGCAGCGTTCTGCAGATAGCGGGCGGTGATCGGGCGCGCCGGCCGCTTCACGACCGATTGCCGACGCTGCGCGATCCCGGCTCGCGCAAGGCGATGCCGACCATCGCTTCGAGTTCGTCGATCGCGACGTCGGGATCGCCGACTTTGATGGTGCGCATGCCGAGCGCCCGCGCCGGCTTCAGGTTGATGCCGAGGTCGTCGAGATAGACGCAGTCCTGCGGCATCACCCCCAAAAGGTCACAGGCATGTCGATAGATCCGCGGATCGGGCTTGCGCATGCCGAGTTTGCTCGATTCGACGACATGCTCGAACAGGGTCATTATTTCGGCCACGGCCTTGGCCTTCTCGGGGCTGCGCGCCATGCCGGGGCCCACGCCCGACTTCATGTTGTTGGTGATGCAGGCGACATGAAAGGCCGCCCTGCAGCGGCGCAGCGCCTCGACCATCTGCGGCCGAATGTCGCCGCTCAGCGATTGCAGGATCCGCCAGCCGTCGACCTTGTGGCCGTGCTGGCGGGCTTCCTCCTCGAACAGGGCGACGAAGCCCTTGAGTGAAACCTCACTGCGTTCCATCTTGGCCCATGCATTGGTGTCGCCATTGCGCGCATTGAGGCCGCGAATGAAATCTTTGGGAAGCCCGGCTTCGGTTTCATAGCGATTGAACGCCTCGAACGGACTGCTCAGGATCACGCCGCCGAAGTCCCAAAGGATGGCTGAGGGGGGGCGAGCCTTG
>Ga0194121_10006620_pt1 | contig 15461 bp, 14 predicted proteins | sample TA2MahCa50mmetaG_FD_148609 | JGI IMG/M metagenome (GOLD analysis project Ga0194121, IMG submission 148609) | Freshwater microbial communities from Lake Tanganyika, Tanzania - TA2015020 Mahale Deep Cast 50m | ecosystem: Environmental > Aquatic > Freshwater > Lake | place: Tanzania: Lake... | reverse complement strand
AGCAGGCCAGGCAGTGGGCCCAGTACGCCTGGGAAGACGCTCAGCGCTGCCAGGAGCCGGCGACTCTGGGGAAAGCCTGCTATGCGCGGGCTCTGGTCGCCTATACCCTGGGACAATTCCCACAGGCTATCGCCGACGGTCAGCAAGCCGTGGCACTGTTTGGGCAGACTGCAGAGAGACATTATCTTGGGCTCATGCACTGGATTATGGGGCTCACCTATAGTCTGCAGGGTGCCTTTGTCGCGGCGCTGGCGGCTTTAGCCGAGATGGCCGCCATTGGTGACACCACCGGAGACCCGCGCTTGCAGAGTGCGGCGACATGGACCACAGGATGGATAGCGATATTGCGAGGGGAATGGGAGGCTGGGATCGCGGGCTTACAACGTGGGATTGCCCTTGCCACCGATCCCAGCACGCGTTCTCTGGCAATGAATTATTTGGGGTTTGCCTATCTCGAGCAAGGTCAACTTGACCAGGCCATCCCCTTGCTGCAGCAAGCACTGGAGCAATTCCGTCGTTTTCGCTATCGCCAAGGGCACGGGCGCACCGCGGTGTGGCTCAGTGAGGCGCAACTGCGGTGCGGGGACCTGTCGACCGCGCGTGCTCTGGCGCAGGAGGGGCTTGCGGAGAGCCGTGCAGCCCAATATGCCTATGGAGTAGGCTTAGCGCAGCGCGCGCTCGGGCACATAGCGCAGGCACGTGGGGCATACGCAGAGGCCGCGCAATGGTATGCAGAAGCCCTGGAGACCTTTACGGCCCTCTCGGCGCGCTATGAGATTGGCCGCACCCACCTGGACTACGCAACCCTGGCTGCTAGGCAGAAGCATACGACTGGCGTCGTCCACCAGCTGCAGACGGCGCATGCCCTCTTTGAGGCATTACAAATCCCGTACTACGCTGCCCGCGCGCTCCACTATGCTCGGGAATATGGGGTATCTCTCCTTGTGGCCTGACAAAGATGGACGCAGAGCCGTAGCGTCCGTGGTCTGGGCCAGGCACGGTTGATAGACCAGACACAGGGCGCTAAAAATGACTGCATAGAGGGTTATCGTTGTGCTCATAGGCGCGACTTTGTGCGCGACAGCGTTGACTCGGCACCACAATGTACGCTGCACGTCACGAGCAATGAGCCTTCCACAGGCACTGCACCCGGCTGGCGTATCATCGACGCACACCACGTGCAGCTTCGGGCTGAGAGCACCCGCGCGCGGGGTGGACGTGTGTATACGATTGACGTGAGGTGTATCGATGCGTCCAGCAATGCGACCCAGCGGGCGGTAACGGTCCGGGTGTCGCCGCGTTAAGGAGCTGGCGTGTGATGCCAGGTGCTATGCACCCCGCCTGCGGTGTCTCACCGGAGCGCCGCAGCGGCTTCCTGGGCGAGATACGATCGGCCCGTCAACATGACCTCCAGCGCACCAAACGCACACATGTAGTGCCCCTGGAACTGGGCCTCGCGCTCGACACGGCGAAACAGATGACGAAAATCGATGATGCCCTCGCCTGGCGTTAAATGCTCTTCATAGCGCCCGTGGCTATCGGCAAGCCGGATCTCCTCGCAGCGCGCCAACCCCATGTGATCGAGAAAGCCGTCAATGCCTTCCGGGACGAGGGCCGCATGATTGACCGTGAAAGCCCAGCGCAGATGCGGCGAGTCAATAGCATCAAAGTAGTACTGACACTCGACCACATTATGGGCGAGATAATGCACTTCGGCGTGCTCGGGTTCCCAATTGAGATTTTCCAGCAATAAGAGGACACCCTGGCGTTCCGCATAGTCGACCGCGCGTTGTAAGCGCTCCAACCCGGCGCGCTGGCGCTGGGCCACGTCGCTGCTGAAATGATACCCCGCATGCACATCCACCCAGCCTGCCTGGAGGGCTTTGGCGAGATCGATATACCCATATAAATAGCGGTCGGCAGCCTCCGCCATATAGGGCGAATACTCAGCAATGTTGACGGCAGACAGCGAATGCAGCCCCAGGGTCACCCCGGCGGCCTCGGCCTGCGCCCGAATCGCCTCACAGCGCGCCGGGGTGAAGGCGGCAAAGGCCTCAGGGCCGGTATCCAAGCGCACATCGAGATAGCGCACGCCATGCGTCGCGGCCCAGCGCACGCCGTCTTCGACGGACATTTTAATGCCGATATCAATACCAATACGGTCGATGATCTCCATGACACGTGCCTTTCCCCTGTGGAAGGATTCTGTCGAGAGTTGCCTCTGCCCTGACCATGCGCTATCCTGCGCTGCGAGAGACCGGTGGTGCCGTAGCGCCGTTACCAGTGTATAGCATATAAGGAAGGCACGGATGGCCAGCAGAACCAAAGCCAGCACGTCCAAGGCAGCCGAGCGCTTGCGCTCACGCCAGTGGTTCAACAATCCTGACAACCCGGACATGACGGCGCTCTATCTCGAACGCTACATGAATTTTGGGCTGACGCGCGCGGAGTTGCAAGCAGGGAAACCCATTATCGGCATTGCCCAATCCGGCTCGGATCTGTCGCCGTGCAACCGGCACCATCTGGTGCTCGCCGAGCGCGTGCGCGAGGGCATTCGTGAGGCGGGCGGCATTGCCTTTGAGTTCCCCGTGCATCCCATCCAGGAAACTGGCAAGCGCCCGACGGCCTCGCTGGACCGCAATCTGGCCTACCTTGGCCTGGTGGAAATCCTCTACGGCTACCCGATCGACGGCGTCGTCTTGACCACGGGCTGTGACAAAACCACCCCATCCCAGCTCATGGCGGCAGCAACGGTGGATATTCCGGCTATTGTGCTCTCCGGTGGGCCCATGCTCAACGGCTGGTTCCGTGGCGAGCGCACGGGGTCTGGTACCATTGTCTGGAAAGCCCGGCAACTGTATGCCGCCGGTGAGATCAATTATGAACAATTTGTCGAACTGGTGGCCTCTTCGGCGCCCTCGCCGGGACACTGCAACACCATGGGCACCGCTTCGACGATGAACTCGCTGGCCGAAGCGCTTGGCATGTCGCTGCCAGGCTGTGCGGCCATTCCAGCCCCGCATAAGGAGCGCGCTCAGATCGCCTATGCAACCGGTAAGCGCATTGTCGAGATGGTCTGGGAGGACCTGCGCCCGTCCAAGATCATGACCCGAGAAGCGTTTGAAAACGTCATCGTAGTGAACTCGGCGATTGGCGGTTCGACGAACGCGCCTATCCACATGAATGCCATTGCGCGCCACATTGGCATCAGTCTCGAGAACGATGATTGGGAGCGCCTTGGGTACGAGATTCCGTTGTTAGTGAATCTGCAGCCCGCCGGTTTCTATCTCGGTGAAGAATATCACCGCGCTGGCGGTGTGCCGGCAGTGGTGAACAGACTCATGAAAGAGGGCAAGATCCACACCGAGGCGCTCACGGTGAATGGCAAGACCATTGGGCAAAATTGTCAGAACCGTCCGGTACAAGACGATGACGTCATCCTGCCCTATGACAGGCCCTTGAAGGAACAAGCCGGCTTCCTGAACATGAAGGGCAATCTGTTTGAGAGCGCTATTATGAAGACCAGCGTGATCTCGGAGGAGTTCCGCCAGCGGTATTTAGCCAATCCCAAGGACCCGAACGCTTTTGAGGGCACGGCCATTGTCTTCGATGGGCCGGAGGATTATCACCATCGCATTGACGACCCGCAACTCAACATTGATGAGACCTGCCTGCTCTTTATCCGTGGCACCGGGCCACAGGGCTATCCAGGTGCGGCCGAGGTGGTGAATATGCGCCCGCCTGCCGATTTGATCAAACAAGGGATCCGAGAACTCCCTTGCATTGGAGATGGTCGGCAATCCGGGACGTCCGGTTCGCCCTCGATTCTGAATGCGTCTCCAGAAGCAGCCACCGGGGGTGGTCTGGCGATCCTCAAGACGGGTGACCGCGTGCGTATCGATTTGAACAAACGTACTGCCGATATCTTAATCTCTAAGGCCGAAATCAAAAAGCGCCAGACGGCGCTGGCCCGTGCGGGTGGCTACCCCATTCCCGAGCACCAGACTCCCTGGCAAGAGATCCAGCGTGGGATGGTAGACGAACTGTCGAACGGTATGGTCCTGAAGCCGGCGGTGAAGTACCAGCGTATTGCCGCCACGAAGGGCATTCCACGGGATAATCATTAGCCCTCCTGACGCTACGGTGTCGCATCCTCCGCCATCGGTGGGAACACCAGGCGTTCATAGACGTCAGTCAATGGCACCGTGCAGTGGATGCTCGGGAGATGGAGGACGGTATGTAAGCCTTCGAGGGTTTCGAACACCCACACTCCAGCTGCCGTGTGGTGATAGTGGTCAATGAGCGGGCGGTCCTGCGCCACCAGCACATAGTCTGTGAGCGTCGGCAGCCAGCGACGATAGCGGTGCAGCTTGTCGCCTCGGTCAATGGCCTCGGTCGAGGGGGAGAGTACTTCCACAATGACCGTGGGGTTGAGCAAGACATCCCGGACCTGGTCATGATACGTGCTGGGGCCGCACACCACCACCAGATCAGGATAGGCATAGAGCCCTTCGCGTGTATGAGAGCGATATGGCCCACAGCGTACCTTGGTATCCTTGCTGAAGGCGCGGCATGGCGTGCCACGCAGCTGGGAGCCAAGGCTCACCGACAGATTCATACAGATGGTGCTGTGGTCTTCGCTCTCCCCCGCCATGGTCTGCGGGCTGTCGCTGCCGGCCATCGGGTAAATGATGCCGTCGAGGTACTCATGACGTTCCTCAGAGGCACGCTCAAAGGTCAGGTATTCCTCCACGGTAAAGCGGTATGGTTGACGGATTGGTGCAATGGCCATGCGCAACTCCTTCGTGATTGACGGCTCTACCAGTCACACTCTGGCTCAGTGTATCTCGCTCGTGAGACTCCTGCCAGTGCCCTCTCTGTGCTGCCCCGAGTGCGTGTTGACGTAGAGTCATGGCCGTTGCTATTTGACGGCAGCCAGCACATCATCTAGCATCGTGTTTCCTTGCCACGTCATCAATGTTGCGACACAAGCAAAGGAGAAGGTCATGGCCGAGTTGCCACGTCTCAACGGTATTATTAAGGCTCTGGAAGCAGGCGGTGTCGCCTTTGTCGGGGCCGGTCCCGCCGATGGCGCTGCAGGGACTAATGCGCCATACGATGGCGCGCTGTTTGAGATGGAGCATGGCCCCTATGACATCCGGGCCTTGCAGGAGGGCCTGCAAGGTATGCTGGATCGCCGCCAGATCGCGCAGCGTGGCGTGGCACCGGCAGTCACGCCCATTGTGCGCATTCCGCCGAACCAGGGGCAGAGCAACTGGGTGGCCAAGCAGGTGCTCGACATCGGGGTATACGGCATCATCTGGCCGCACGTCGACACCGTGGAAGACGCCTATAACGCTGTTGCTGCCATGCGCTATCCCCGCGCCGAGGGCCGGCCACTGCGCGAGCCGTTTGGCCGCCGTGGGGATGCCCCACAGCGCGCCGTCACCTACTGGGGCATTACGCAGCAGGAGTACTATGCCCGCGCCGACGTCTGGCCGCTCAATCCCCAGGGCGAATTGCTCTGCGGTCTGATGATCGAGAGCCCTGAAGGTATAGGCAATCTGCCCAAGATGCTGGCTGAAGTGCCTGGTATTGGCGTGATCTTCACTGGCGAGGGTGACCTCTCGCAAGAGCTGGGCTATCCACGCCAGTATGATCATCCGGAAGTGCGCAAGGGCGTCGAGGAGATTCTGGCGATCTGCAAGGCGCATAACGTGCCAAACGGTTGGTTCCACACCACCCTCGACAATGTTGAGCAGGTCATTAAGGACGGCTACCGGGTGCTCATGGCGCCCTCTTCCCGTAGCTATGCGGTACTCCACAAAGGGCGCACTGCAGCGGGGCGCAGTTAGGTAACACCCTTGTGTGGACAAAGCGCATAGCGTATTGTGCTGCAAGGAACGGCGCGGGCTGTCCTCCTGGCCCAGGTGGGCGGGCGGCGCCTGGCGGTGCGGTCGTATGCCTTGCTGGAGATTGTATGCGCTTTTTCTGCTTTCACCTGATGCCGTGGGCGCACTTGCCCGAAGATTTTGCCGAGCACTACGACAGCGCCTGGGTTACCTGCCCCAATACGCTGTACGACCCGCAGCTTGGCCATCCGCTCTATAATCGTTATCTGGACGAGCTGGAGCTGGCGGACCAGCTCGGCTTTGAAGGGGTCTGCGTCAACGAGCACCACCAGAATGCCTATGGCAATATGCCCTCGCCGAATATCATGGCGGCATGCCTGGCGCGGCGCACCACGCAGACCAAGCTGGCCATCCTGGGGAATGTGTTGCCTCTGTATGATCATCCCCAGCGCATCGCCGAAGAGCTGGCTATGCTCGATGTGATCACGCAGGGACGCGTGATTTCTGGCATGGTGGTCGGCACGGGCATGGAATACTTCTCCTATAATGTCAATCCCACCTATGCCCGTGAGCGCTTCCAGGAAGCGCACGATCTCATCATCAAGGCATGGACACACGAGGGCCCATTCTCCTGGGAGGGCAAGCATTACCGCTTCCGGTATGTCAATCTGTGGCCCAGACCGTATCAAAAACCTCATCCCCCTATCTGGATCCCGGGTTCTGGCAGCCCGGAGACGATGGAATGGGTGGCGAAGCAACGCTATACCTACATGGTGCTGCCAACCCTCGCGCCGTTCGAGCTGCGGCGCCAGAGTGCGCAGTATTTCCGCGAGTGTTGTGAGCGGGAAGGTTATACAGCGCGCTATGACCAGATTGGTTGGGGCATTGGTGTGTATGTGGCGGAGACCGATGAGCAAGCTCGACGCGAGTACGAACCGCACTTCTGGTACTATGCGCGCAACTTGCTGAAAACGCCAGCGCCATTGAGCCTGCCTCCAGGGCACACTTCGATGCCCACGATGCTCACCATGGCGGAACGTCGTCTGCGCTCACGACCGGGGAATTTGAGCACCTGGGAAGAAGTCGAGCGCGGTGGCTATGTGGTGGTGGGGAGCCCCGAGACCGTGCGGCAGCGTCTGGAAGACTATGCGCAGCGCGTCGGGTTTGGTGTGCTGGTAGCCAATTTCTCGGTAGGCAATGTGCCCACCGAGTTGACGCAGAAAAGCATGCGCTTGTTCGCCCAGGAAGTGATGCCCAAGCTGAAACATGTCAATAGCGATGCCCCGGTTGCCGCAGGAGCGGTGGCATGAGTTACCGTGAACAGACACTCACCGTACGCGACCGCCATATCCGGCTGATGCGCGCGGGCAAGGGCCAGCCTCTGCTTTATCTACATGATACGTTTCAGTATGCCTGGACCCCCGTGCACGATGTCCTGGCTGAGCATTACGAAGTCTTTTTCCCGGTGCACCCTGGTTGTGCTGGCTCCACGGGGCTGGATGATATTGACGGCATGGAGGACCTGGTCTTTCACTATCTGGATGTGTGTACCATGCTGGACCTACGCCGGCCCATTGTCCTGGGCCCCTCTCTTGGTGGCTGGCTGGCGGCAGAGTGGGCCGTGCGCTATCCAGACATGCTGCGTGCCATTGTCCTGGCAGATGCGTTTGGCCTGCGTGTGCTCGACGCCCCGGCTACTGACCTGCTCCGACTCGATCCAGCGCAGCTGCGGCCCGTGCTCTTTGCCGATCCCACCGCGGCTATAGCCCACGAGCTTATCCCCGATGTGCCAGCCACCGAGTCTCTGGAAGCGATGTTACGGGCGCGTCAGACCCTGGCGCGTTTTGCCTGGCAGTATCCAGATAATCCGAAGCTCGGGCGTTATCTTTATCGCGTCAAAACCCCCACGCTGGTGCTCTGGGGTGCACGGGACGGCGTGCTTTCCACAGCGCATGCACAGGCGTATTTGCGTGGTATTACAGGGGCCGAACTCGTCGTATTGCCACGCTGTGGCCACCTGCCCCTGGTGGAACAGCCGGAGGCAGCCGTCACGACAGTGTTGCAATACCTGGCACGCCTGGGCGCGTGAAGAGAGGAAACCATCGTATGAAAGCCCAACAGCGTGCGTGGTCTGGGGTGCTGGCAACCTGTCTGCTGCTTTGCCGTGGGCTGATGGCGTGGTCTGCACCGCCAGAGCGTCCCCCGACCCCGGTCTTCGTGGGCACGGTCGCGCAGCAGCCTGTGAGTGCGATGCTCGAAGTGGTCGGGACGGTTGAGCCCTCGGTGATGACCACACTGAGCGCCGAGATGGCCGGCTTGACGATCCGTTTTGATCTGCGTGAAGGCGATGCCGTGCAGCAGGGGAAAACCGTGGTGGCACAGCTGAAAGCCACTGACCTGGAGTTTGCTCTGGCTGAAGCAGAGGCCGATCTGACCAAAGCGCGCGAGACGCTGAAAAAACTGAAAGCAGGTCTACGGAAAGAAGAAATTGATGAAAGACGTGCCGAGTTGCAAGAACGCAAGGCGTTAATGGAGCGCAATGCCAAAGAGCTCGAGCGTATGAAAGCGATGCAGCGCAAAGATATTGCCAGTATGTCGCAATACGACCTCGCGGAGAGCACGTATCTTGCCTCGCGCGCTCAATACGAGCGTGCCCAACAAACGCTACGGGTGGCAGAACTCGGCATGCGCCAGGAAGATATTGCCGCGGCCGAGGCGGAAGTGCAGCGTTTGCAGGCACGGAGCCAGCGGTTGCGCGATGATATCCACAAAATGACGCTGCGTTCTCCGGTGTCCGGGGTGGTGACGCAACGCTATACAGAGGTGGGGCAGTGGCTCACGGTTGGCGGGAAGGTGGCCGATATTCTGGTGCTGAATCCCGTCCTGGTCCGCGTGCCTGTGCACGAGAAAGACATCTCGCGAGTGCGGGTGGGTGATACGGCTACGGTGGTCCTGGACGCCTTGCCAGACCGGTCTTTCACTGGGCGTGTGAAACACATTATCCCGCAGGCCGACCTGGCGAGCCGCACGTTTCCCGTGAAAATTGAGGTGGCGAATACCTCGGACAACGCCCTGAAAGCCGGCATGTTTGCGCGGGTTACCCTGCGTCATGGCGGGGCGCAGGCCACCCTCTTTGTCCCCAAGGACGCTGTCGTACGGCGTGGTACCGAGCAGGTGGTGTTCGTGGTGCACGAAGGCAAGGCCCAGCGCGTGCCAGTCAAGACGGGCCGTTCCCAGGAGGGGACTGTCGAAGTGGTCGAGGGACAGCTCAAGGTGGGTGACATCATCGTGGTGACCGGGAACGAAGCCTTGCAGGACCAGGCCCCTGTACTCGTGAAGGACACCCCGCGTAATTAAAGGAGAGCGGTGGTGCAACGTGGCACAATGCCTTATACGATTGCGGTGCTGGGGGCCGGTCGCGTTGGACAGACGCTGGGATGTCTTCTGGCCGCCCAGGGACATCAGCTCACGGTCGTGGCCTGCCGTACCCAGGCGGCTGCAGAGCGGGCCGTGGCATTTATCGGTACCGGGCAGCCTTGCACATACGATACGGTGCCGCTGGATGCGGTACCGTATGGGCAGGGGGTCGTCTGCATTACCACGCCAGATGCCGCGATCGCCCCGACAGCCGCGCTGCTGGCGCGCCGGCAGCCGCGCTGGCACGGCATGACGGTGCTGCATTGTAGTGGTGCCCTGAGTTCGGCGGAGCTGCAGGCACTGCAACCCTGTGGTGTCTCCGTAGGCTCCATGCATCCCCTGTATGCTTTTGGGACACCGCTAGCCGATCCAGAGGTCCTGCGGGGGGTGCACTGGTGTATTGAGGGGGACATGCCAGCCAAGACGGTCGCACGGCAGCTGATCGCTGATCTTGCGGGCCTGGTGAGTGAGATTGCCCCTGAGCATAAAATGCTCTATCATGCCGCAGCTGCGGTGGCAGGGAATCTGATCACAGGCTTGCTCAGTCTCAGTTTCGGGATGCTGGCTCATTGTGGGATTGCTCCAGAACAGGCACGGGCTATGCTGGTGCGTCTCAGTGAAGGTGTGCTGCAGCGTATTAAAGCGGAGGGCGAAGTGGTGGCACTCGCTGGCCCGATTAGTCGGGGTGATGTGACCACGGTGGCGCAGCATCTCCAGCAGCTCCACGCCTTGCCACCGCTCTATAGCGCTGTGTACCGCAGTGTCAGTCAAGAGCTTGTGGCTCTGGCACACCGGAAAGGTACTTCTGCGGCAGCGCTAGCAGACATTGAGGCGCTCTTACAGAGCTAAGAGAGGCTACCGCGCGTATGTCGCATCCACTCCCCCCTGCCGTCATTCTGGCTGCTGGCCAGGGATCGCGTTTACTGGAGCGCTCGAAAGGGTTGCCGAAACCGCTCACCCCTGTCCTGGGAGTGCCGTTGCTGGAGCGCACGCTGCTCTCCTGCCGCGTCGCCGGTATCACAGAGGTTTTTGTCGTGGTGGGCCATCAGCCAGAGCGTTTACGCACGGCCAGCGACGATCTGGCCCGGCGCTATGCCATGACGGTGCATGTCGTGGACAATCCCGCCTGGGAGGAGGGGAATGGGACATCGGCTCTGGCTGTGGCATCCTATCTTAGCAGACCGTTTTTTCTCTTGATGTGTGATCATGTCTTTACTCCGGCAATGTTAGACTGCTTGTTGGAGGCTGCGGATGAGACAGAGACCTGTCGTCTAGCGGTTGACCGCCATATCGAAGCGGTCTTTGATCTGCCAGATGCCACGAAGGTGCGCCTCGATCACGCTCTGATTACGGCGATTGGCAAGGACATTACACCGTTTGACGCGATTGACACTGGCCTCTTTCTGTGCACGCCACGACTATTTCGCGCCCTGGAGCAGGCGCGGGCAGCTGGCGATGGCTCGCTCTCCGGTGGGATGCGTCAATTGATTCAGCACGCCCACCTGCAGGCGGTCGATATTGGCTCCCAGTTCTGGAGTGATGTGGATACGCCAGCCAGCCTGGTGTATACCGAGCATATGCTGATGACCAGTGCTGCCAGGCTGCAGGGAGCACAACGGCATGCCGAGGGCATCCTGTACTTGCAGCAGGCCGACCCCAGGCTGGGACAACTCATGGCCCAGTGTGGTCCCTGTACCCTGGCACCGCGTGACCTGGAGCCGTTTGTCATGCTCTGCCGCTCGATCATCTATCAGCAACTCAGTGGCAAAGCGGCTGGCACCATTATGGCACGTTTTCTGGAACTCTATGGGACCGTCTCCCCAGAGCCTGAAGCCGTACGCCAGACGTCGGAGGATACGCTGCGTGGTATTGGCCTCTCTCGCCAGAAAATAGCCTACCTCAAGGATCTGGCGTCACACGTCCAGACGGGCACGCTGCAGCTTGACACGCTCCCCCAACAGTCTGATACCGCTGTGATCGAGCAGCTTGTCCGGGTCAAAGGTATTGGCCGCTGGACTGCAGAGATGTTTCTTATCTTCGCGCTTGGCCGTCTCGATGTGTTCCCTGTGGACGATCTTGGCATCCGCAAGGCCATACAACAGCTCTATGGCTATCAGCGTTTGCCTGCGCCGGTGACCATGCAACGGCACGCCCACAAGTGGCACCCGTATCGCACCATTGCCACGTGGTATCTCTGGCGCAGTCTCGATATCACTGCCACGCCTTTCCAGACAGAACCCTCTCCACGCCCTTCTGCCCAATAGCGTATTGATTCCTCTGAATTATTTGCCAGCTTTGAGGCATACTTCGTCTTCCTATAAGGAGTACGTGCTCAAAGAGCCATGCCCGCTTTTACTGCATATAGTCTTGTGTAAGATGGCGAAGGAGCAACCTCATGCAGTCACCTTATTACCTCCGTATGCTCTTGACAGGTCTCGTGAGCCTGTGGCTGGTTGGAGCTGCGCTGGCAGCCGAGACGTATACGTATGATGAGAAAGACGTCACGAAATCCTCGATGCAGGGCACGATTAAAACGGCGAGCATTGATACCGGCAATGCGAAACGGGATGAGCACTTACGCAGCGCGGATTGCTTTGATGCGACCAAGTTCCCGGATATCAAATTTCAGACCACGCGGGTGGAGAAAAAGGGTGATGGCTACGTGATGGTCGGGCCACTGACCATCCGGGATGTGACCAAGGAAGTGACCATGCCGTTTACGGTGACAGGGAAAGTGGTGGACCCTCGTGGCAAGGAGCGCATTGGTTTTGAGGCGTCCCTGAAAATTAAGCGCAAGGATTTTGGTGTCTCCTGGGACAAAACGATGGATAATGGCAGTTTGATTGTCAGCGATGATATTGATATTGAACTGCTGGTGCAAGCGATAAAAAACTAGCAACCACGCCCGACACTGGCCTCGCCCACAGGGCGAGGCCAATCAAAGCACTGGGTATCTGTGACAGGCGGCTCGTCTACCCTGGGCTACGTCTCACGGCTCGGTAACAGCACCTGGGCTGTCCCCTGCACATAGCGATCACCGTCAGCATTGCTCAGCATGACATCGCAAAAAATCAGATGCTCCCCCTGTTGCGTCTGTTTCTCAGTCACCACACCGCTGCAAGTTAGGGGCGTATTGTGCGGTACCGTGGCACGGAAATTTGCGGTTAATTCGCGTAGCGTCCCCTGCGGAAAAAATTCCGTGAGCATGCGGGATAGGAATCCCAGGCTCATATTGCCGGGCACAATGGCCCCTGACAGTCCTTCTTTCCGGGCATATTCGTCACTGGTAAAACGCCCGCTCTGCATACGCGCCACTTCGACAAAGCGTACCACATCCGCCGTGCTGGGACAGACCTCGAGTTCGGCGAGCTCATCGCCAATCTCAATATCTTCAAAGTATGCAACCGTATCGCTCACGTTCTCCCCCCCTCTCAGTCACGGCGAATAAGGCTCTGGCGCACCACCGCCACTTTCTCACCATGCTGATTGGTCAGCGCGCTTTCCCGAACTACGAAGATCATATTGCCGCTCCGTCCGGTCTTTTCATAGACCTGGGCAATGCGGTCAACACCCGTGATCGTATCCCCAGGACGGATAGGCGCCAGGAACACGCATTCTTTGCCACCATCAAAACCCCGTTTCCCATAGCTGAGTTTCAGGTCAGGGAGCGAGGCGTTGCTGCGAAACACGACGCAGAATGTCGGAGGAGCTATCAGGCTCCCGTATGGCGTTGTCTGGGCATACGCTTCGTCCGTGTATATCGGGTTGGTTTCGCCTACAGATTGGGCAAAGGCGATGATTTCTTCTTTCGTCACATGATAGGTATAATGATCAAATTCTTTCCCAAGCCAGCTGGTATCATACTCTAACACGCGTGCGGTCTCCTCTCGTCAGGCAACGTCTCCGAGGACAGCAGGGTCTGGTATCGTCTTTTATTCTGCCCAGAGTCCCACCGGGACTCAAGGTTTTTATTCGCCCGGGTTGGAGGGCCAGACCTGTCGGCGCCAACACTGCCGCAGCGCCTCCACATCGGCCGGACGGGAGGGCCAGACAACTATACCACTTGACAAGCTGGTTGACTTGACGTCTTAATAGAGACATAGTCTTTGCCGTCACAACGACAATACGCCAAGAGGAGTGCTCACATGGCAGTCATGGGTCTCGGTCATATCGGCTATTTCGTTAAAGATCTCGAGGTCATGAAGGATTTCTGGGGCAACTTCATGGGGATGACCCTCACCAAAAGCAGTGCGGGCGCTGCCTTCTATAGCGCTGACCCCCAGGCTGTTGATCACGAGATTGCCATCATGCAAGGGCGTCCAGAGGCGGATGATGCGCACCTGATCCAGCAGATCTCGCTCCGGGTTGAATCGCTGGACAACGTGCGAGACTTCCAACGCCGCGCTATCGCGAAGGGCTACACGATCGACCGGCTCGTCACCCATGCGAGCGCTATCGGGCTCTACTTCCGCGATCCCGAGGGGAATCGTATCGAAACCTTCTGGCTCACCGGTCTGCCTTCGTGGGCCATGATCAGCGTGCCAATTAACATCGATCGACCGGACGAGGAGGTCATGGCGGACGTGCATCACGTGTGGGACGTCTGCAAGCAGGTCGAGATGGGTATTGCGCCGGAGGGCGAGCTCAAGGAAGCGATCCGCCAGCTCAGCACAGGACAGCCCGTCGCCGCGGCAGCCACGGCCTCATAACTGGGTCTCTGTCCCGGTCGCCCCGCCGATCTCCGACAGGTAACGCCATGCTTTGGCGAGGCATCACCTCCATGGCAATCCAGCGTCATGGTTTGTTCGCTTGCGTCTGGACAACGCTTCACTGCGCTGGGGATTCTGTGCCAGCGTAATTTCTTCCTCACATTGCAGGTCATACTCCACCCCGCTCTCGGCATTGAGCCCGTAGGCTCCGGCGTCATAGCAGGACACAATGGTCTCGAACATCGTGGTGACGCTATCGTGCGAGGCAGGAAAGGCCGTGCGTATACTACCGCCTGTGATCACGATTTCCACCCCGAGGCGACCTGCACGTCCGTAGGCATCGTGGTCCCAATAGTGGATGCAGTCTTTCTCTACGAGGTGCTCTCCAAAGTCATCAGCGACTGCCGTACCGATTGCGGTACCCAGTGGTGAGACACCGTGTCGATGTTGCAAGGGGTGCCCTGGAGGGGGCTACCGCCGTAGTGAGGAATGTGTGTGACACAGCATGCCCCTAGCATACCGTCGGTTGGACTCGATTTTGGCACGACGAACAGTGCGCTGGCGATCAAGCGTGCAGATGGCACCGTGGAGCTTGCGAGCTTCCTGGACCATGGGCAGATGACGAATACCTTTCGCTCGGTCTTGTACTTTAGCCATCCGGAGGAAGACGAGCCAGAGGGGCCACCTGTGGTGGCCGGACCCGATGCGATTCGCCATTATCTGCGGGCCGATCCCAAAGGCCGTTTCATGCAGTCTATTAAATCGTTCCTGGCGAGTAAACTGTTTGAACGCACACGAGTCTATACGCGATCCTACACGCTGGAAGACTTGATTGCCATCCTCCTGCGCGCGCTGCGTACTGCGGCAGAAGCGCAGTTTGGTGATCTCGGGACCGCGGTCGTCGTGGGACGCCCGGTGCACTTTGCCGGCGCCGATGCTGCCGAGGAAGAAACGTTGGCGCTACGCCGTTTGCGTACTGCCCTCCAGGCGAGTGGTTTTAAGGATGTCACGTTTGAGTTTGAACCGGTGGCCGCAGCGTATGCCTATGGCACACAACTCGACCACAGCGAGGTCGTCTTGATCGCCGACTGTGGTGGTGGTACCAGCGACCTGTCGCTGCTGCGCCTGGCGCCCGCGCGCAATGCCACCACGCCTGGCCCCTGCGAAGTGTTGGGCAACGATGGCGTGGCCATGGGCGGTGACGTCCTGGATAGTCAGCTCGTCCGGCATCTTATCGCTCCACAGTTTGGTTTAGGCGCACAGTACCGTGCCGCAGAGAAATTGTTACCAATTCCCAACTGGCTCTATACACAGCTTGAGCGCTGGGATCACGTGTGGTTCTTGCATACGCGCTCCACGCTAGAGTTGTTACAGACCATCCAGCGCAGTGCCACCCATCCTGAACACATTGCCCAATTTCTGCATGTGATCACGCATGAGCTGGGTTATCCGTTGTCCAGGGCAGTAGAAGAAACGAAATTTG
>Ga0194121_10006619_pt1 | contig 15465 bp, 12 predicted proteins | sample TA2MahCa50mmetaG_FD_148609 | JGI IMG/M metagenome (GOLD analysis project Ga0194121, IMG submission 148609) | Freshwater microbial communities from Lake Tanganyika, Tanzania - TA2015020 Mahale Deep Cast 50m | ecosystem: Environmental > Aquatic > Freshwater > Lake | place: Tanzania: Lake... | reverse complement strand
CCTTCTCCGCGCCGACCGCCGCCATCACCGCGCGCACATCGCCCGCGATCGCCTCCATCGACCACGGCGCGCCGGCCGGCGGCACGAAGGAGCGGCCGAAGCCGCGCAGGCGCTGGCCGCGATCGGCGAGGGACCGATCGATCTGCCGCTCAATCTTGGCCTCATCCGCCTCGATCTGAACGGCGATGGCACCGGCGCGGACGATGAGTCGCTCTGGGTGGTCTTCAGCCAGGTCGCCGACCTACCGCTCGATCAGGCGACCGCCACCACGCTGCTTGTGGATTTCGACCAGAGCGATGTGCTCTGGCTGCAAGCCTATTGTCATCTCTTGATGGCGATTGCCGAGTTCCCGCTCGCGCATGATTGGCACGAGGCGTTCGACGCGACCTTCCACGCGGTGTTCCCGGGTGCCGGCGTTCTCTCCGCCGAGCTCGCCGCGCAGGACGAGGCCCTATGGGCCTGGTACGAAGCCCAAGTCGGCCCTCAGCCGACGCGACAGCCCGATGAAGATCAGGCCGCCTTCGAGGCCCGGATGCGCGCCTGGGAGGAGAAGCTAGCCAGCAACGAGTGGGCGCAGATGCAGAATCGTCTTGACGAACGGCGGAGTTATGCTCGCTTTGCCGACCCGATCGCCTTCGTCCATTTGATCCATTGGCCGGTGATCGAGCCCGACCGCTTGCCACGGGTGCTCGCGCATCTCGAGGCGATGGTGCGGCACAGCCGCGCAAGCTGGACGCGCATCCTCGCCGAGGCCGACCAGCGCAAGGAATGGGTGCCGGCGCCGACGCAAACGGGTGCACTCCCTGGCATGTTGATTACCAAGGAGCAGCTCGCAGCGTGGCAGGCGTTCCTCGATGAGTTTCAGGCGCTGCTCGAGGGCCGCAAGCTCCTACCACATTGGCGCTTCGACAAGGGCATGAACGTCCGCCGCATCTTCCTCGAGCCAAGAACATTCGATCTCGTGCTGTTCATTCAGGGCAGCGGCGCGCTGCCTTATCTCGAGAGCGGCACGGAAACCACTGAGGAAACCTGGCGCGCGATCATGGACGTCTTTGGCGGCGAGTTCTTCCGCTACGCGCTGTGGCTCAACTGAACGTCAACGTTCTAGGCATCGCGCCAGCCGCCGGCAAGATAGCGCTCGATGAAGGGCGAGCGGTGGCCGGTTTCCGTCCAGGTGATCGGAAAGAAGCTCTCGTCCATCGTCGTGTCGCCCGCGCGTTTGTAGCGGCTGTAGATGGCGCTGACTTGGTGCGGGTGAAAGCGCGTCTCGCTCGAGAAGCAGTGAATCACGAGGCTGCGCCGGCCGATCCCCGCCGTATCGTGCGCCGAGCCGTGCCAGGTGCGGCCGTGGTGAAACGCGCCGCCACCGGGTGACACCTCGACCGGCACGAGATCGGGCGTTTCGCCGCGTGCCGCTGCAAGCCGGTCGAGTTCCTCGGTCGGATTGGCCGGCGCGTGAAATCGGGCGATCGGTGGCGCGAGGCCCCAGCGATGCGAACCGCGCGCATATTGGATGGTGCCGCGCTCGCTTTTGGTTTCATCGAGCGCGATCCAGCAGCTGGTCATTTCCGAGGGCTCGACCCAATCGGTGTAGCTCGCGTCCTGGTGAAAGCCGAGCGGGCGGCCCTGTGGCGGCTTCCAGAGCACGTTGTCCTGCGCGATGCGGGCGCCGGGCCATCCGGCCAGCCGCGCACACGCTTCGCCGATCGCCGCTGACAGCACGACGGCGGCGATCGTCAGGTCCGATTTCCAGCCATTGCAGATCTGGCGCGTAACATCGGCGGGGTCGCGCTCTGGTCGCCAGTTCCACTCGTCCGGCTGAAGGCCGGTCTCGAACTCGCCGCGAAACAGGGGCTCGAAGCGTTCGCGCACGCGCGCCGCAAGCTCCGGCGCGACGATTCTTGGCAGGATGACGAAGCCATCACGATCGAAGCGCTGCGCAACATCGCGTGTGATCATCACGCCGGCGCAGCCGGGCCCTGCCTGCTCGTCTGACACCGTAACCGACATGTCGGTGCCGGGCTAGTAGCCGCGCGGCGGCGCCTTGATGTCGGTCGTTCGGTTGACCGAGGTGGTGATGGCCGCATCTACCGCGTCCGCCATCAGATCGAGGCTCATCGATGGAAACTCGTGCTCCGGGTAGGGCGCGGTCGCGACATATTGCGGCGTGCACGGCACGTGGATGAAGCCGGCGCGCGTGCCGAGCTTCTTTTCGCGAACCAGGTGGAGTGCGCTGTACATGATCTGGTTGCACAAATAGGTCGAGGCCGAGTTCGAGACTTTGGCCGGTATCGCGCGAGCCGCCATCTCGCGTACGATCGCCTTGATCGGCAAGGTCGCCGGATAGGCGAACGGCCCATCCGGAAAGACCGGCTGATCATGCGGCCGCTCGTTGACATTGTCGGGGACCGGAAAGTCCTTCACATTCGCCGCCGTGCGCTCGACGCCGATCACCGGTAGCCCAGGATAGAGCCCGAGACTGATCCAGACATCGGGCCGATACTCATCGAGCGCCTCGTCCACCAGGGCCGTGATCTTGTTGGTCTCCACCGGCACGCGCAGCGTCACCAGATTGATGTCCTGATAGTTGCGCTGCCGCGCGCGCTCGAGCAACTCGAGCGTCGGGTTCTCGCTCGCATGAGCCCAGGGCTCATACCCGGTCAGAACGACGGTTTTCGCGGTCATCGCGACCTCCCCCTATGCATGGACGATCGGACGAGCATCATGGCGCAGGCGCGCTGCCCTTGCCAGACGACAATACCCGTTCAGCAACCCCGGCCGACCTACCACGTCGCCCGTGCATCAATCGGCCAAATGTCGACCAGTGTGTCGCCGCGCACCACGTGGTAGATCGAATAGAGGTTCAGCGTCGCATAGCAATGCGGCGTCAGGCACTCGACCGCCTGCCCCACCTTGAGCGCATCCGTCGGTTTCGCGAACTCGATCCGCCCCATATCGTCGCCGACGATGAGATAGCGCGCATCTGTCGGCCCACCCCGATGAACCCTGGGCCCACCCCTGCCTTCCCGCGCGAATTCCTTGAGGCCAGCATCGGTGATCACGAAGCCCGGCTGCGCCGCGCTGATGACCGAGGTGCGCACGAACAGCGCGGGACGGAAGGGTTGTGCCGCGTCTTTCCGCATTTCGGTGTCGGCGTAGTTCACGTCCATGAAGATGTAGGTGCCGGCCTGGATCTCGGTGAACACGCGTTGCTCGGCATCGATGGCGTGGCTGCCGGTGCCGCCGCCGCTGACGATCTCGGGCGGCAGGCCGGCGCGCGTCAGCTGGTCGACCACGCCACGCACCAGCTCCGCGCGCTTGGCCTGAAGGCTCGCGCGCTCGTCATAGCTGCGCGTGGCCTGGAGCGACCCGTCATAGCCCTGAATGCCGCAATAGACGAGGCCCGGGTGGCGCGCGACGTGCTTGGCGAGGGCGAGCGTGGCCGCCCCGTCCGCCACGCCGGTACGCCGTGCGCCGACCTCCAAATCGACGAGTAGGCGCACTTTCGTGCCTGCCTTGCGCGCGGCATCGCCGATGGTCGTGGCATTGGCGGCATCATCGACCGCGAGCAGGAAATCCTTGGCCTGAGACGCCACGCGCACCAGGCGCTCGATCTTTCCCGGCGTCACCACAGAGGTAAATAGGAAGACGCCGGGAACCCCTGCATCCACCAGGATCTCGGCCTCGGCCAGAGTGGCGCAGCATTGCCCGAGCGCGCCTGCCGCGACTTGCCGCCGAGCGATCTCGATCGATTTGTGGATCTTCGCCACGGGGCGAAGCTTGTAGTTGTTGCGCGCGGCATGGCCCGCGAGCTCGGCAATGTTGTACTCGAGCGCCTCGAGATCGAGCACCAGCGCCGGCGTCTCCAGTCGCTCGCGCGAGCCCGGCACGCCGATCAGGCCGGCGTTCGGCCCCCGCAATGGATCGATCCCCATGTTCTGCGCTCCGTCCTGGTTGTTCGATCGGAGCGTAGCCTCGCCAGCGGCGGGGGCAAGGGCCTCGCGCGTGGGGCTCAAAAGCTGGTGGTGAACGCGACGAGCCAGTCGGGCAACACGTCCAACACCGCACCCTCGACCTGTTTGTCCAACCCAATGACGATCGCGACGCCAATCAGGATCAAGATGCCGCCGAGGATCGGCTTGCCCCACCGCGCGATCGACCGAACGGTCGACATCCGGCCAGCCAGCGCCCGGCGCGAGCCATAGGCAAGCACCAGGAGTGCCAGTGCGACGCCGAGGCCGAAGACCAGGAAAGTGAGAAACGACGACCCGAGGTTTTCACCCTGGCTGGCGGCGGCGATGGCGACGCCGAGGGTAGGCCCGGTGCAGGGCGACCAGACGAGGCCGAGAAGCGCACCGATCACGAACTGGCTGGCGAGGCCGGTGCCCGTGATCCGGGTCAGAAGCTGGTTGCCGCCGCTCACGAGCGGAGCGGTCACGCGCCCGAACAGCATCAGCGCCTGTGGTACCGCGAGCAGCACGCCCGCGATGATCATGACGATGGCGGCGCCAACGCGCACCGCCTCGCCGTCAATGCCGAGCGAGAAGCCGACCGAGAGAATGAGGAGGCCGAAGGCCGAGAACGACGCGACAAGGCCGGCGGCAAGCGCCACCGGCCCGAACCGGCTCGCCATGATCGACGAGCCGATGACGATCGGGAGGATCGGCAGGACGCACGGGTTGAGCAGCGTCACCAATCCGGCGACGAACGCCAGCAGCACCGCGCGCTACCTGTGATCCTCCCGTTCGAGAATGGTTACTTTGCAGCCGATGAGAGCACGAACTCGCGCAGGCGCTCGCGATCGGTCTCGAACACGGTGCGGCCAAGTTCCTCCTTGCCCTTGAACATGAGGATGGTCGCCTGCTTCTGCACCTTGTGTTCCTTCAGGAACGCTTTGTCCTCATCGAAATTGACCTTGATGAAGACCACGCCTTCGAGCGCCGGGTCGGCACGCAGCTCGTCAAGAATGGGCTTCTGCGCCCTGCACGCCGGGCACCAATCTGCATGCACATCGACCAGCACGATCGCGTTCTGCTCCTGCGCCGAGGCAAGCGCTTCCGGCGTATAGGGCGTCCAGTCGCGCGCCGCCAACGCGTTCACCGAAATACCGGCGATCAGCAGAAGAGTCGCCAGGAACGTCTTCAACCCATGCATCGTCTCTCTCCTCCGGACAAAGTGGAACTAGGGGCAAGGATCCTATTTGGACGCCTTGCGTACCCCTTCCGGCATGAAGAACAGGTGGTCCTGGGTTTCGCCGACGCCGGCATGGCACTCCGCGCAGAACTCGACGTTCTTGGTGCCCTTGCCCTTGGTCTCACCGATCACGCTGCCATCGGGCCCGATCAGCGTATAGCGCCAGTCGCCGCTCACCTTGTTGAAGCCGGCCTTCATCTTCTCCATGAGGAAGAGCGGGCCGACCGAGAGACGCCCGGCGGGGTCGACCAGGAAGCTGTCCTTGGCGAGCACACTGCCGGCCTTGAGCTTGCCTGCCTTCTCGAACTTGCCATAGGCCGCGCCGGTCTTGTTCGCGTAGTTGTTCACATAACGTCCGCCATGGGTATCCGACACATAGGGCTGCGTGTTGTAGCTCGCCCATTTCGCATAGGAAGCCGCGACCTTGCTCTTGGACTTCGCGTAGGCCGCCTGCAGCTCGGGCATCATGCACTTATAGGCCGCAATCGCTTCCTCGGCGGTGATGTCAACCTTCGCGGCGGCGCCGCAAGGATTGCAGGGGTTGCACGGGTTGCTCGCGCCACACGGATTGCACGGATTGGCCTTGGCGGCGCAAGGATTGCACGGGTTGCAAGCGCTCTTCGCGGCGCACGGATTGCACGGGTTGCAGGCGCTCTTCGCGGCGCACGGATTGCAGGGATTGCAAGGGTTCTTTGCGGCACATGGATTGGCCTTGGCGGCTGCGGCGAGGCGCGGCACCTCGCACTTCTTGCTGAACGACGCGCCGGCGGCGCCGCACGGATTGCACGGATTGGCCGCCCCACACGGATTGCACGGGTTCTTTGCGCCGCACGGATTGCAGGGGTTGCACGGATTCTTCGCGCCACACGGATTGCAGGGATTTTTCGCCGCGCACGGATTGGCTGCGAACGCCGGCGTCTGAGCACCGCTGACGATGACAGTCGTTCCGGTCGCCAGAGCAACCGACACAACCATCGGCACGATCGTTGCCGACAAGACGTTACCCCGGCCGCGCCGATGTCTGGATCTAGGCATGGTGAACACCCCCTCTACCGAGTCTGGAATACACGTGATTGAGTTCGGGCGGGTCACGCTCAAGGTTACGTCGGCGTGATCACGGACGCGTGAGATTGAAGGACCGGCGCGCATTTTGGAGCTTCCCGCTGCTCACTTTCGCGTGAGGGGCTGGCCAAGGCCTCGGTCCGGCCCTTCCTTGCGTTAGATTGGGCCCGGCATGACCATGAGCCTCGTTCCCTGACATGATGGTCGACGAGCGCGACCCCTGGACACCGTTGATGGACGCCGCGCTCAAGGGCGATCGGCGGGCCTATGAGTGCCTCCTGCGTGACGTCACGCCGGTGATCCACCGGTTCGTCCGCCGACAATGGTCGTCGGCGCAGGCCAGCGATGTCGACGACATCGTGCAGGAGACGTTGCGCTCGCTCCATGCCGTGCGCCACACCTTCCAGGCCGGGCGGCCCTTCCTGCCTTGGCTGCTCGCCATCGCCCGCCACCGGCTGCTCGACCATCGGCGCGTGCTTGTGCGCCAACAGTCGCGCGAACGGCCGATTGAGCCAGCCGATGAAACCTTATGGACCGTTCCGACGAATACCGTGCATGAAGGATCGGTCTCCGCGGCGGCGCTTCGCCATGTCATCGCCCGTTTGCCACCACGCCAGCGCCTGGCGATCGACCTCATGGGCCTGAAGGAGCTGTCACTCAAGGAGGCCTCCGCCCAGAGCGGCATGAGTGTCGCTGCGCTGAAGGTTGCCTCGCACCGGGCCATTCGTTCGCTTAGAAAGGCGTTCGGAACCGAAGATCGATGAGCACAGAGCGCGTCATTCAGTCTCTGGTGCAGGATCTGAGAGCGGTCCGGCGCCTGCCCGCGACCGGACGCCGGCTGTCGCTATGGCTTGCCTTTGCCGTGCCGCCGATAGCGCTCATTGTTGCCCTGATGGGCGTGCGCAACGATTTGTGGGAACGGCTTGGCGAAGGGCTTTACCTGGCCGAGATGCTGGTGATGGTGGCGACCGGGCTGATCGGCGGCTATGGCGCGTTGGCCGCCGGCATTCCCGGCACGCGCCGACGCACCCTTCTCGCCCCGATCGTACCGCTCGGCGCCTGGATCGGCCTGCTCGCCTTTCAGTACGGCAGGGAGTGGCGCGAAGTCGGTGCGACGTTTTGGCTCGATTTTCATTGCATCCCCGCGATCGCCGTCATCAGCCTTGTGCCGATCGCGACCATGGTCTCGCTCATTCGTCGCGGTTCGCCCGATCGAAGGGCGGTCGCGGTTCTTTGGGGCACGCTCGCCGCGGCCGCGCTCGCAAATGTCGGCTTGAGGCTGTTTCACCCGGTCGATTCAGCGCTGATGGTGATCGCTTGGCAGTTCGGCACGGTGGTCGTTCTGACTGGGCTCGCCACGGCGGCACGCGGGCATTTGGTGCCGAACGCGCCCGCACGGACAGCAGGCTCGACGCCGGCCTGATCGAGGCCGCTCGGCTCCAAGGCCAGAACCGGCGCCGGTCCCCCCGGATTCTTGAATTTTGGGGGTGACCTAGGCCTCGCGTCTTGCTGAAATCGGTGAACCAACAACGGGTTCCGCCGATGAAGCCACCGCCTTTCGCCTATCGTGACCCGACAACGCTCGACGATGCGCTGGCTCTGCTCGCCGACGACGCAGAGGCGCGACCGCTCGCCGGCGGACAAAGCCTGATGCCCATGCTCAACTTTCGGCTGGTCCGCCCGTCAACCGTGGTCGACCTCAACCGCATTTCGGCACTCGCCGGCATCGCGGTAGACCGCGGCGGCGCGACAATTGGCGCCATGACCCGCCAGGTCGATGCGTTGCGCGCGCCCGTTCTCGCCGAACAGTGGCCGCTGATCCGCATGGCGCTCGAACATGTCGGCCATCTGCAAACACGCAATCGCGGCACGATCGGCGGCAGTCTCGCGCACAATGATCCGGCGGCGGAACTGCCCGCGGTCATGCTCGCGCTCGACGCCCGCATGACCGTTCAGCGCGCGAAGGGCGCACGCACCATTTCAGCGCAAGAATTCTTCGTTTCATCGCTTACCACCGCGATCGTCGCGGGCGAGCTGTTGACCGCCATTCACCTGCCCTCGCCCCCACCGGGAGCCGGCATGGGCTTCGCCGAGCTTGCCCGCCGCCATGGCGACTTTGCGCTCGCCGCCGCGGCCATTGTGGTGTCGCGAGCGGGTGCGGGCCACGCGCGCGTGGTCGTCACCGGCATGGGTGACGGGCCTCAGCGAATTCCCGCGGCCGAAGCTGCCCTGTTGAACGGCCGCTTCGGCGAGGCGGCGATTGCCGAGGCCGGCGCTGCGGCGAGCGCGGCGGTCTCGCCGATCGATGATCTGCACGCGCCCGCGTGGTATCGGAGGAAGATCGCCGGCGTGATGGCGGCACGCGCGGCGCGCGATGCCATCGGACGCATGGCCGGGTAGCATGATGTCAAGCGAGACGAGAACCATCCGCGTTACGATCAATGGCCGCGCCTTTGGGCGAACGATCGAGACCAATCTGCTACTGAGCGACTTCATCCGCCATGAGGTGGAGCTCACCGGCACGCATGTCGGCTGCGAACATGGCGTGTGCGGCGCCTGCACTATTCTCTTCGAGGGCAAGCCGGCACGCTCCTGCCTCATGCTCGCGGTGCAGGCCGACGGAGCGCGCATCGAAACCATTGAGTCGCTGGCCGATGGCGAGCGTTTGCACCCGCTGCAGACTGCTTTCGCCGAGAACCATGGCCTGCAATGTGGCTATTGCACGCCCGGCATTCTGATGACCATGAAAGCCTATCTGGCCGAGACCCCTCGTCCGACCGAGGCGCAGGTTCGCGAGGCACTATCCGGCAATCTCTGCCGCTGCACCGGCTATCAGCAGATCGTCGAGGCCGTGCTCCAGGCGGCGGCCCTGATGCGTGGAGAACGGCCATGAGCACGCGGCTGATCGGCGAGCGGGTAAAGCGCCGCGAGGACCACCGGCTCCTCACCGGCACCGCGAGCTTCATCGACGACCTTCATCTGCCGAACATGGCGCACGCGGCCGTCCTGCGCAGCGTCCACGCCAAGGCGCGCATCCGACGGATCGACGCCTCGAAGGCCCTAGCCCTGCCCGGCGTGCTTGCGGTGATCACCCATGAGGACCTGGGTGCCGCCAACGACCCGATGCCGCTCTTGAACAATGACCGTGGTTTCATCTCTCCGCGCACGCATCGCGCGCTCGCGCCGGGTCAGGTGCGCTTCGTCGGCGAGGCGGTCGCGCTCGTCGTCGCCGAATCCCGCTATCGCGCCGAGGATGCGCTTGAGCTGATCGAGGTCGACTACGATCCGTCGCCGGCGGCGGTCGAACTGTTGGCGGCGACACAGCCGGGCGCGCCTCTCGTGCATGACGACACCAATTCGAACATCGCCTGCCGCACACCGCATCGGCGCGGCGATGTCGAGGCCGCCTTCGCCAAGGCCGACATCGTCATCGCCGAAGAGCTCCGGCCCGAGCGCGGTGCCGCCCAGCCGATGGAGACGCGCGGCTGTGTCGCCCAGTTCGACGCCTCCGCCGATCACCTAACGGTGTGGGACACGACCCAGGCACCGGTGAGCGCGCGCGGGCTGATCGCGGCCAAGCTCGGCATGCCGGAGGCTCATGTCACCGTGATCGCACCCGATGTCGGCGGCGGCTTCGGCGTCAAGATCATGCTGCTCTACCCGGAGGAGCTGCTCATCCCCTTCGCGGCGCGGCGGCTGAAGCGCCCGGTCAAGTGGATCGAGGATCGGCGCGAACACTTCCTCGGCTCCAATCACGAACGCCTGATGATCCACAAGGCCGAACTCGCCGCGACGAAGGACGGCGTGCTGCTCGGCCTGCGTGACGTCTACTATTATGACAGCGGCGCGTACTGCCCCTATGGCCCGATCAACGCCGAATGCGCCCAAGGAATTCTCCCCGGCCCCTACAAGATCCCGGCGATCCATACCGAATACATCGCGGTCTACTCCAACACGCCGGTGGTGAGCCCGTATCGCGGCGCCGGCATGCCACACGGCAATTTCGTCATGGAGACCATGATGAACCGGCTTGCCGATCGGCTGGGTATCGATCGCGTGGAGATTAGGCGGCGCAATCTGGTGCGGCCCGAGGATTGCCCCTATGACGGCGGCACGGTGTTTCAATACAACACCGCACTGATCCACCGCGATTGCGACTATCCGGCGCTGCTGACGAAGCTGCTCGGGGCGCTTGGCTATGGCCACTTCAAGGCATCGCAGGCGAGCGATCGCGCCCGCGGGGTCTACAAGGGCATCGGCATTGGCTGCTATGTCGAGGGCACCGGCATCCCGCCCTATGAGGGCATGGAGGTGCGTATCGAGCCCACGGGACATGTCACCGTTTCAACCGGCTATCCTTCGCAAGGCCAGGGCCATCAGACGACCTTGGCGCAGGTGGTGGCGGAGACGCTTGGTGTCGACCCGGACAAGGTGGTCGTGCAGGCCGGTCGCACAGACCGCTTCGCCTGGGGTGTCGGCACCTTCGCGAGCCGGGCGGCGGTGGTCGGTTGCACCGCGGCGCAGAAAGCCACCGTCAAGGTGCGCCAGCGCGCGCTCAACCTAGCCGCCGACAAGCTCGAGGTCGCGGCGTCGGACCTGGAGATCGTCGCGGGGCGAGTTCAGCTGAAAGGCGTGCCGGGTGTCGGCATCACCTTGGCCGAGCTGGCGGCCGCCTCGAACCCGATCATCACGCTCGAGCCCGGCGTCGAGCCGGGCCTGCGCGCGATCGAGTATCACCGCCCCGAGGGCGCGACGTTTGCGAGCGGCATGCACGGCATCATCCTCGAGGTCGACATCGAAACCGGCATGGTCAGAATCGAGCGCTATGTCGTGGTGCATGATTGCGGCGTGATGATCAACCCTGCAATCGTCGACGGCCAGGCGCTCGGCGCGACCGCGCAGGGCATCGGCGGCACGTTCTATGAGAAGCTGCATTTCGATGAGGCGGGACAGCTCCTCACCACGACCTTCATGGACTATCTGATCCCGACAGCGATGGAGATTCCGCGGATCGAACTGCACCACCTCGAACACCCCTCCAGCTTGAACCCCTTAGGCGCCAAGGGTGTGGGCGAAGGCGGCGTGATGCCGGTCGCCCCGGCCTTTGCCGCCGCGGTCGAGGACGCGCTGGCGCCGTTCGGGGTCAAGATCAACGCAGCGCCGTTCTCGCCGCCCGACGTGCTGGCGCTGATTCTGGGTGGCACTGCCGACCGCGAAGAGCAGACTGTTCCGCATCCGCCTCATCCTTCGACAGGCTCAGGATGAGGCCAAACCGGAGACCCTACACAGAACATCCTCGTCCTGAGCTTGTCGAAGGACGAGGGAGAGATGCCCGGCGACCGGCAATTGGCCCAGTCACCAATGGACGATGACACGATCGTGCCGCTAAATTGCAGGCCAAAGAGGGAGAGGTTTGTTCAATGTCTCGCTACATTCTGGCGATCGACGTCGGCGGCACGTTTACCGACGTCATCTGCTATGACACCACGAATGGCGCGGTAACCACCGCCAAGGTTCCGTCCACCCCGCCCGACTTCATCGACGGCATGCTGGACGGGATCACCGCCCTCGGCCATGCCCCGCGCGATCTCAGGTTGATCAAGATCGGCACCACGATCGCGACCAACACGATCATCATGCGCACCGGCGCGAAGACCGCGCTGGTCACGACCGCGGGCTTCACCGACGTGATCCATGCCGCGCGCGCCGCGCGCCCGACCCTCTATGATTCGGATTGGGACCCTGCGCCGTCGTTGGTGACCCGGCAGGATACGCTCACCATCGGCGAGCGCCTCACCTATGAAGGCGAGGTGGTCGAGCCGCTCGATGAGGCCGGTTTGCGCAAGCTCGCAGCCGCCTTGAAGGCGCGCGGCGCGGAGGCGGTCGCAATCTCCTTCCTGCACTCCTACATCAATGGCGCACACGAACGGCGCGCGCGCGACATCCTCAATGAGGAGTTGCCGGGGCGCTATGTCTGCGTCTCATCGGAAATCCTGCCCGAGATTCGGGAGTTCGAGCGCACTTCGACGACGGTCGCGAACGCCTATCTCGGTCCCGTGCTGGAGCGCTATTTGTCCGCGCTTCTCACCAAGCTCGAGGGGATTGGATACAAGGGCGCGGTGCTGATCACCCATTCGGGCGGCGGCGTGATGTCGATCGAGGCGGCGCGACGCATCCCGGCTCGCATCTGCCAATCCGGCCCGGCCGCGGGCGTGGTCGCGGGCGCCGAGATCGGCAAGGCTGCCGGCCGCCCCAATGTGATCGGGCTCGATGTCGGCGGCACGAGCGCCGATGTCTCGCTCTCGAAGAACGGCAACCCGATGATCCGCGGCGAGTGGAACATCGAGTTCAACATCGTGATCAACTTTCCCTCGGTGGACGTCGCGACCATCGGCGCGGGCGGCGGCTCGATCGCGCGTGTCGACCAGGGTGGCGTCCTCAAGGTCGGGCCGGACAGTGCCGGCGCGAGGCCGGGCCCCGCCTGCTATGGCCGCGGTGGGGTCGAGCCGACCGTCACCGACGCCAACCTGATCCTCGGCCGCCTGAGCCCGGAGACCAAGCTCGGCGGGCGCGTCGTGCTGCGGCGTGATCTGGCGGAATCCGCGCTCGACAAGGTGGCCGCGCCGCTCGGCTACAAGCATGACGAAGCCGCCGCCGGAATCCTGCGCATCATGCGCGCGAACATGGCGAGCGCGATCCGTCTGGTCTCGGTCAAGCGCGGCCACGACCCGCGAGAGTTCGCGCTCGTCGCCTTCGGCGGCGCCGGGCCGCTGCACGCGGTCGAGCTCGCGCGCGAGCTTGGGATTCCCGAGGTCATCGTGCCTTACTATCCGGGCCTCGGCTCGGCGCTCGGCGTGCTCTTCGTCGAGGTAAAGCACGACTTCGTACAGTCGATCTTCGCGACCAACCGGAAGTTCGATCTCGCGACGATCAATGACGCCTTCCGCAAGCTCGAAGCCGACGGGCGCGAGCGCCTCCGCCGCGAAGGCGTGCCGGCAGACCGCATTCGTCTTACGCGTCTGTTCGACGTGCGCTTCTACGGCCGCGTCTCCGGCGGGCTGACCCTGCCGGTGCGTGATGGCGCGCTCAGCGAAGCCGATATCCACGAGATTTTCGCACTCTTCCACAAGCGTCACGCCGAAGAATATGGCTATACCCTGCCCGAAGACCTGACCGACCTCGAGCTCGTGAACGCGCGCATCAGCGCCGAGGGCTTGCGCGAAGCACCGCCGGCGCCGAACTTCCCGAAGCCACCGTCGACCAGGCCGCAGCCCTTCGCGCGCCGCTCGGTCTATTTCGAGGATTCGGGTCGGGTCGATACGCCGATCTGGCGCCGCGATACGCTGCCGATCGGGCACACGGTCGAGGGGCCTGCGATCATTGAGCAGAACGACACGACCACGCTGCTGCCGCCCGGTACCCGCGCGACCGTCGATTCCCAGCAGAACCTCCTATGCACGATTGGATGACGCCATGAAGCTCGATCCCGTCACCTTCGAAGTCTTGCGCAACGCGCTGTCCAGCATGTGCGATGAGGGCAGCGAGATGATCGCGCGCCTCGCCTATGCCGCAACGATCAGCGAAGGCCATGATCACTCCTGCGCGCTGCTCACGGCCGAGGGGCGACTGGTAGCCCACGGCAATCGCGATCAGGCGCCGCATATCGGCTCGTTCGAGCCGTCGGTCCGCGTCGTGCGCCAGTGGATCGAGGAGAAGTTCGAGCCCGGCGACGTCTACATCTTCAACGATCCCTATAGCGGTGGCACACATTGCAATGACGTCAAGCTGATCCGCCCGATCTTTCACAAGGGCAAGCTCGTCGCCTTCAATTCCTCGACCGGCCATTGGCCCGATGTCGGCGGTGCGTTGCCCGGCAGCTTCAACCCGCGTGCGCTCGACTGCTATTCCGAGGGCCTGCGCATTCCGCCGATGCGCATCTTCAAGAAAGACCAGCTCGACAAGACGGTGATGCAGCTGATCTCGTTCAACATGCGCACGGGCCGAGAGCGCGTAGCCGACATTTACGCGCAGCACCGCGCCGGCCGCCTGATTGAGGAGCGCCTGCTCGAGCTCTTCAACCGGTATGGTGATAACACGATCCAATCCCTATTCGCTGACATCTTCGACTACACCGAGGAGATGTTCCGCAAGCAGGTGACCGAGCTGCCTGATGGCAGCTTCGAGTTCGAGGATTTCTCGGACTGCGACGTGATGCACCCGAAGAAGCCGCGCATCCGCATTCATTGCAAGATGACGATCGTGGGCGACAAGGTGACGTTCGATTTTACCGGCAGCGACAAGGCGCCGGCCGGGCCGTTCGGCTTTCCGCGCGCCTCGCTCGAAACCGCGGTCTATGACGGCACCTTGCACTGCTTCCCGCATCTGGCGCCGCTCAATCACGGGCTCGCGCGCTCATTGTCGATCATCTCGACGCCCGGCAGCTGCGTCGACATCCAGGAGCCGACGCCCGCCTCCGGCTATGCCAGCGGCGCCTATGAAAAGGTTGCCGCGGTCACCATGGCGTGCTGGGCCAATGCGTTCTCGACCATCAATCCGAAGCGCATGTACGCGGCCGGCATCAACCTCGCCAATCTGTGCATCGGCGGCGTTCACCCCAAAACCGGCAAGCAGTTCGTCAACTATCTCTGGAACGAGGGCGGCCAGGGCGCACGCAGCTACAAGGACGGCAACTCGTTCCAGATGATGATCTTCATCGGCGGCGCGACCAACCAGCCGATCGAGCCCTTGGAGCGCTGGTATCCGCTGCTCTACACCAATTGCAATGGCGTGCAGGATTCGTGCGGCGACGGGCTGCACCGGGGCGGTGTGGGCATCGACCGCAGCTTCAAGACCCTGGGCGCGATGACGCTCACCATGCATGGCGACCGTGCGGAGGTGACACCCTTTGGTCTCGCCGGGGGCACCAATGGCGGGCCGAACACGTTGGCGGTGCGCCGCGCCGCCTCGCCCGAGACGGTCGAGGAGCTCGGCATGCACGCCATGGGCATCCGGCTCGAACCGGGTGATCACGTAATCTATCGCTCGAACGGCGGCGGAGGCTTCGGCGATCCGCTGGTACGCGAGCCCGCGCGCGTGCTCGACGACGTGGCGAATGGCTGGATCTCGCGCGCGAAAGCCGAGACGGTTTATGGCGTCGTGTTGAAGGCTGCGTCAGGCCCCGGCGGAGCGCTGACCGTAGACGAATCGGCC
>Ga0194121_10006618_pt1 | contig 15465 bp, 15 predicted proteins | sample TA2MahCa50mmetaG_FD_148609 | JGI IMG/M metagenome (GOLD analysis project Ga0194121, IMG submission 148609) | Freshwater microbial communities from Lake Tanganyika, Tanzania - TA2015020 Mahale Deep Cast 50m | ecosystem: Environmental > Aquatic > Freshwater > Lake | place: Tanzania: Lake... | reverse complement strand
GCCACCGTCCGTGGTACACTCATGATTGGCTCCGGTCGACATCGGTTCCTTCGGGACCATCACCGCCATGCGGTAAAACGGGCCTGCTTCGGCAGACCCATCATAGGCTCGACCGGAGCCTTTTATATTGACCTGCATCGGGGCACGCCTCGTCGGTCTGAGGCGAAGCCTCGCTAGAATATTCGTCGCGGGAGGGCAAAGTTCGATGAGTCGTTCTCCCGACGACGAATGAAAACAGGGGGGCGGGCGATGCTCGAGGTTCGCGGGGCCGGTTATCGTTGTTGCGATGGCATGTCGCGGCGGAGCTTCTTGCGCGTCGGCATGCTCGGGCTGGGGGGACTCACGCTCGCCGACCTGCTGCGCGTGCGCGCGGATTCTCCAAGCCGGTCCACGCCGGACACGGCGGTCATCCAGATCTGGCTGGGCGGCGGGCCGAGTCATATCGACATGTACGATCTGAAGCCGGGCGCTCCGGCCGAGTTTCGCGGCGAGTTTCGCGAAATGGCCACCAACGTCTCCGGCATACGCATCAGCGAGCATCTGCCGCTCGAAGCCAGGCTCATGGACAAGATGAGCATCGTGCGGTCGGGGACGCACACCAACGCCGGCCACGGCATGGGCACGCACTGGATGATGACCGGCTACGTGCCGACCATTGAGATCAACGACAATCTCAATCCCAGCACGGGCTCGATCGTATCGCGGATGCGCGGGGCCAACGCGCCGCGCGTGCCGGCGTACGTGTGCCTGCCGAGTCCGCCGCCGAGCGCCAACGCCGCGTACCTTGGCGTGGCCTACAACCCGTTCTCCCCGGGCAACGACCCCAGCGACGCAAACTTTCAGGTGCGCGACCTCCGGCTCATGCCGCAGGTGGACCTGGGGCGATTCCGCGGGCGTCGCGATCTGCTGCGCGGCATCGACAACCTGCGCCGTGACGTGGACATCGAAGGGACTGCGCAGGGCTACGACCGCTTTTATCGCGACGCCTTCGAGATCGTCACCAGCCCGCAGTGCCGCGAGGCATTCAACATCCATCAGGAAGAGCCGCGGCTGCGCGATCGTTACGGCCGCGATAGCTGGGGACAGAGCGCCCTGCTGGCGCGTCGCCTCGTGGAGGCCGGCGTGACCTTCGTCACCGTGAACATGGGCGGCTGGGACACGCATGGCAACAATTTCCAGGAGCTGCGTACCCGCCTCTTGCCGCGCTATGACCGGGCGGTGTCGGCGCTGATCTCCGACCTTGCCGACCGTGGCCTGAGCCGGCGCGTGCTGGTGGTGACCTACGGCGAGTTCGGCCGGACGCCGCGGATCAACCCGCAAGCCGGCCGCGACCACTGGCCGGGCGCCATGTCCGTACTGTTCGCCGGCGGCGGGCTGCGCATGGGCCAGGTCATCGGCAGCACGGATGCCCGCGCCGAATACCCGACGACGCGGCCATGCGGCCCGCAGGACATTCTTGCCACTATCTACCAGGTCCTGGGAATCGACTACCGGCACGAATTCCACGACGCCGCCCAGCGGCCCATCCCCATTCTCAACGAAGGCCGGCCGATCGAAGAACTCGTCGGCTGAGAGCCGGTAGCGGAACGCGCCAGAATTCCACCACGGTCGCTGCTTTCCACGTCATCCCCGCGGCTCGTAGAATGATCGTCATCCAGATCCTTGAGCGAGCCAGGGGGCGGCTCGCGTGGACATCGCAGAGGAAGGCGCGTGTCGGAAGCATCGCAGCCGCAGTTGCCGGCGTGGGTTTACAAGCGTGACGGCCGGCTTGTGCCGTTCGACGCCGATCGGCTCAGCCAGGCGCTGTTCGCCGCCGCCGAGGCGCTGGGCCGGCCCGACGCCTTTCTGGCCCGGGAGCTGACCGACGGCATCTTGCACTTCCTGGCCCGCGAACACGGCAGCGCCATCCCGACGACGGCACAGATCGCCGAACTGGCGGCCACGGTGGTTCGCGAACTTGGCCAGGCCTCGCTGGCGCAGGCCTACGCCGAGGGCAACCGGCATCGACTGCGGCACACGGGACCGCCATCGCCAAGGCCGGCGGCGGCCGGAACGACTGGAACAACTCAAGTTGCCGGCAGCCGCATGAGCTTCGAGTTTTCGCTGGCCGACTCTCCCGAGGCGGTGCGGCAAGCGTGTCTGCGGGAGTATGGCCTGCGGGCCATGTTCGGTCGCGACCTGGCGGCGGCGCATCACGACGGCCTCTTGACCCTGAGCGGCCTGGAGTCGGCGCAGCAGCTGGCCGGATGCGTGTTCGATCCGGCCGGCCGCGGATCGCTCACTTCCTCGAAGACAGGGCCGACGCCCCCGTCCGGCCGGTCCGGCGTCCTGGTCCAGGCGCTGCTGCACACGCGTCGCCTGGCCGGCAACTTTCTGGCGATCGACGGACCGGAGTATGCGTTGACGCCGTTTGCGTCGGCGCGCGACCTGGCGAAGAATTCGGGTGAGCTGCTGGCCGGCCTGGAAGCGGCCGACTTGCTGGCGGTGATCAACCTCAATGCCGCGCAGCCGCCGGCGTGGGCGGAGGAGCAGCCCGAAGGGCCGCTGTTCGCCGAGCCGCGCCGCAGTCCCAGCGCCCATCTGCACGAGTATCGGGGCGTGCTGCTGGAGCAACTGTTGCGGCCGCCGGCGAGCAGCCGCGTTCGCTTCGACTGGCACCTGACGGAGCACGACTTCAGTGGAGAGGGGGCCGGCGCGCGGCTGGCACGCCTGGCACGGCTGGCGCTGGACTCGGCGCTGTCGTTCGTTTTTGATCGGCCAGGGCGGCCCGTAGCGCTGGCGGAAGGCCTGGATCGCCGTTGCCCGGGGGCATTGCAGGTGGTGGGGCTGCATCTGCCGCGCTTGCTGGATATGCCCGGCGTGCGCGGCGCACCCGAGGCCTTTCTGCAAAAGATTGCCAGCCTGGCGCGGATGGCGGTCAGTGCCGGGGCGCAGAAACGCGAGTATCTCCGCCGGCACGACCGCGGCCGCGAGCAACTGGCCCGCGAGTTTCTGCTCGACCGGGCACGGCTGGTCGTCGTGCCAATCGGTCTCGACGCCGCGGTCCGGGGCCTTGCGGGCCAGGGCATCGCCGCGGGAGCGAAGGGCCTGGAGATGGGGCAGCAGATCGTTGCCAGCTTGCTGGCCAACCTTAGGCAGGCGGCCGTGCCGGCCAACCTCGACGTCGTCGTGGATGGCACATGCGCGTCGCGCGCCGCCGCCGATCGCGGCTTTGCGCTGGCGGACGCCGACAGCGTTGGCTGGGCGGCGCTGGAACAGGTGGCGGGGTTGACGCCGTGGGACCCGTCCGCGACGCCGCGCGACCAGCTACGCGCCGCCGGCGCGCTGCATGGCGTCGCGGAGGCGGGCACCGCGGCCGTGCTGCTGCCGCCGCAAGCCACGCCCGAGATCGACGAGTTGCTCGACCTGCTTGCCTTCGCCTGCAAGCAGACGGAAATCGTGCGCCTGCGCTTCCTGCGCGTGCCGGATCGACAAGCACAGCTGGCCTGGTGAGTTTCAGCCATGTTGACCGAAGACAGCCGCCGCCGTGATTTTCCCTCGCTGGAGGGCATGACCTATCTGAACACCGCCGCCGAGGGCGTTCCCTCGCTGGCCGTCGGCGAGGCACTGGCGGAGTACTTCCGCGACAAGCAGCGCGGCATGGATGGCCGCGATGCGCATTTCCGGCGCTGGGAAGAAGCGAAAGAGCTGACGGCCGGCATGTTCGGTCTGAGTCCCGCGGAGGTCACGATCTGCTCGTGCTCGTCGGAGGCCTATAACCTGGCGGCGCTGGCGTTGCGGCTCAAGCCCGGCGACGAGGTGGTCATCAACGATCTCGATTTTCCCGCCGGCGCGACGCCGTGGCTGCAGGAGGGGTGCCCGGCGACGGTGAAGGTGTGGCGTTCGCGACAAGGGGCGCTGCGGCTGGAGGACTTGCCGCCGCTGCTGGGGCCGCGCACGCGGCTGGTGACGGTATCGCTCGTCAGCTTCTTCAACGGCTTCCGCATCGACGAGCAGGCGGTGCTGGCGACGGTGCGCAAGCACTCGCCGGCGCTCATGGCGCTGGATGTCACGCAGGCGCTGGGACGGATTCCGCTCAAGCTGCAAGACATCGATCTGATCGTCAGCAGCACGCACAAGTGGATCCTGGCGTCGCATGGCGGGGGACTGGTGGGCGTGCCCAGGGCGCGGGCGGAAGACTGGCGGGTGCCGGCGGGAGGCTGGCACAACCTCGAGGACCCGTTCGGCGCCGGCCGCTGCGAGCGCGCCGTCAGCCGTCCCGGCGCGGCGAGCTTCACCGTCGGCATGCCGAACTTCCCGGCGGTCTATGCCATCCGGGCGGCGCTCGACTATCTGCGGCAAGTCGGCGTCGCTGCCATTCACCAGGCCGCGCAACCCTTGCTGCTGGCGTGCCTCGACGAGGTGAAGCGGCTGCCTGTGGAGCTGATCACGCCGGTCGAGCCGGATCATCTCGCCGGCATCTTCGCGTTCCGCCACGCGCACGCCGCCGACATTCATCGCCGGCTGCGCGAGCGCAACATCCACGTGATGAGCCACGCCGGCCGGTTGCGCGTCGCCATCCACGGCTACAACACGTCAGCCGACGTGGAACGGTTCGTGACGGCGCTGCACGAGGCGAGCCAAGAGGCGTGAGCCGTTGGCGGCAGCAGCAAGCGCGCGATTGGTTTGACTGTCGATTCCTGGGTTTTGCTCGCAGCATCGAAAAGGCTCTGCTAATATCGAGCCGTGAAGTGTTCAGTCAATGGTTCGACGGCGGAGGGTGTGGGGTGGAGTTTGCCGAGGTGGTGCAGTTGTTGCTCAGCGAGAGCGAGCGTCACCGGCTGGCGGAGCGGGCCGTCGAGGAGTTCTGCCGGTGGGTGGACTGGCAAGGCGGGTCGGTCGGCGGCATCCCGCGGTCTGCCTTCGAGACGTCCTTCTGGGAGCAGTCCATCGTCCTGCGGAGCGAAGTTCCGCCGTGGCGCCCGCATGTGGCCACCTCGCTCCGGTTCACGGTCCGCGACGACGATGATGGGCCGTCCGGGACGTATCATCTGCTTAGCGGCCCGGGCGGGGAGATGATCGGGGAGCGCGTGATCCTGGACGGCGAGCTGCCGTTCGAGGCCATCGGCCCCGGGGCATGGGCGTTCTACGCGGGCCATCACGCGTACTGCGGCCCCATCCCGCGGTGCGGCCCGGGAACGAGGACGGCATCCCGATCTGACAACTAGCCAGCGGCGAGGGGAGAAAAGAGTCAGAGGGAGCCGCGCCAAGGAAATCGAGTCGCGTCCCCATTGTCCCGCCCCATTGTCCCTGAACGGGGGCCCAATGAACGATCAGCCGACGCCGCTGGGCGGCACGTGCAGCGCCCGCTTCGACCGCCTGCGCGAGCTGTTCACGGCCAAGCTCGAGTCGGGGGAAGACCTCGGTGCCTCGCTCGCCGTGAACATCGACGGCGAAATGGTGGTCGATCTGTGGGGCGGCTGGGTTGACGAGGCCGGCACCGTGCCGTGGACCGAAAACACCATCGCCAATGTCTTCTCCACCACCAAGACGATGACGGCGCTGGCCGCGCTGGTGTTGGTCGATCGCGGGGAACTCGACCTCGACGCGAACGTCGCCAAGTACTGGCCCGAGTTCGCAGCCCGGGGCAAGGGGAATATCAAGGTCCGCCATCTGCTGTCGCACACCTCGGGCGTCTCGGGCTGGGAGCAGCCACTCACCCTCGAGGACGTGTACGACTGGGACAAGTCGATCGCCCTGCTGGCCGAGCAGGCGCCCTGGCGGGAACCCGGGACGGCCTCGGGCTACCACGCGATGACCTACGGCCACCTGATCGGCGAAGTGATCCGGCGCATCACCGGCCTGCGCCTGGGCGAGTTCTTCGCTGGGCACGTTGCGGGGCCGCTGGGCGGCGACTTTCACATCGGCTTGCCACCCTCGGAGTTCCATCGCGTCACCAAAGTGGTTCCGCCGCCTTTGCCGGCCGATGCGCCGCCGGCCGATGCGCCGCCCTCCGATGCGCCAGCATTCGACCCGAAGCAACTCGACCCCACAAGCGTGGCATTCAAGACATGGACCAACCCGACCATGCCGGGACCGGATTATCACTGGACCGAGGGCTGGCGGCGGGCCGATATCGGCGCGGCCAACGGCCACGGCAATGCCCGCTCGGTGGCGCGCCTCCAGTCGGCGGTCGCCTGCGGCGGCGTGGTCGATGGCGTCCGGCTCCTTTCGCCACAGACGATCGACCGGATTTTTGAAACGCAAAGCGACGGGATCGACCTCGTGATTGGCGTGCCGCTTCAGCTCGGCATCGGCTATGCCCTGCACCCCGGCCGGGTGTGCGCCTGGGGCGGCACGGGTGGCTCGACGGTGATCATCGACGCGGAGTCCCGCACGACGTTCGCCTACGTGATGAACCGGATGGCGCCGGCCGCGGTCATCGCGCCGGCCCTGGCCGAGTGCCTGAAAGGCATAGTGAAGCGCTGAGCAGCAAAGGCAGGCCGAACCAGGGGCCATCAATACTGCCCGAGGGCTGAGGCATCCGAACCGCAGCTTCACCGTCAGAGCGCCTGAAATAAAGAAACCACGGATTACACCGATGGCACGGATAAGAAACTGGCGAAGGGGCGAGTATCGCGTCGCACCACGCTCAACGACCTCTTCGATTCGCGAAGCGACATGGATGTTGCGAGCGACGGGTAGCGAAAAATGCTTGCCGGCGACCGCGCCGCGGCGTTACGCTCCATCCATGCCGGCACGCAGGCAAGTTGCCGGTTGATTGAATCCCCATAGTGTTGTAGCTGCAGGGCCCGCGGTTCAGAGCAACAGGAATCAATTCCGAGCCGCTGCCAGATTGTTTCAGTTGTTTCAGACGATGAGTCGCCTCATTGCCAGCGGCGGCTCGGGATAGATTCCTGTGTACGGTCGCCGGGGGAAACATTGCAGCATGCAGCGACTCGATGAACTTGCTCGCGAGTTTGCGCGCGTCGCCCACCGTGACCAGGTTTATGGGGAGGGATCCTTCTTCGAGCTTCACCGGACACGAGTCGTGGCCACCCTGGAGCGATTCGGAGAGACTGATCCTAAGCTTTTTGCAGCTGGGTGGCTCCACGATGTTGTGGAAGATACTCCGACCTCGATCGACTGCCTTCGCCAAGTATTTGGCGAGGAAATTGCCGATCTCGTTGGCCGCCTCACCGACGAGCGCGACGGAACGCGCCGCGAGCGACAAGAGAAAACACACGCGAGAATTCGGGAGCGGACGGGCGCGGTTCGTGTAAAACTTGCGGATCGCATTGCAAACGTCGAGTTTAATATCGAGATGAACAGCCCGCTGGTGGATCGTATGTACCGAAAGGAGTATAGCAGGTTCCGCGACCAGCTTTACAAAGCCGGCGAGTACGATGAAATGTGGGATTACTTGGATAGCCTTCTCAAAAAGCCGGGAACCATCGGCTCAACTTGACTTGGCCGCATTCTTGTTTCGCCCGGCATGAGGTATTTGCAGCGGCCCCGGCGGGTGAACTCCAGGTCGTTCGGCGGCGGTGGCGGTTCACGGGAGAGTATCTGGCAGGGATCATGGTGGGCGCGGGCCTGGCGCTGTTCTTCGTTGGGCTCGCGATCGAGGGTGACCTTCTCAACCCCCTCTAACCTCAGGTAGCACATGCAGCAATGATGAATAATGAATGATGAACGGCAGACAATCTTCATTCAGTCTCGAACTGGTTTGAGCGGCGCGATCAGCGCGAGCCTTGGTTCCGACAAGCGACATCCCACGGCCTAGAGGCGAAATGCAAGGGTTCACCGAGCTAACCTAAATGATTTCGGCTGCGCGGCAGCGCCGAAATGCCGTGCGGACAGTGTCAGCCAACTGTCGGCGGCGCTTGCCACGCGTGCCCGTGTTCGGGATCGTTTAAGTTAGATCGGTAAACTCCTGTTTTCGCCTCTGAGGAAAAACCAGGGGGCCGTGCAGAAATCCGGCTCCGGGTCACAGCGAGAAACAAGCGGCGGCGCTGGCCGGGTAGTCGCAGTGGCGAGCACGTTGCCGGCGTGAATTGTGGTTGCCTGGTAACCCGCCGTGAACGGCGGGCCTATACCGCTGCGCGGGAAGCCCCGTGAACGGGGCTGAGTCGGCATTTGCAGTCGGCCATCAACTGGCCTTGGCCTAGATGATCGTTTCGTAGTGGGAGGGCGAGGCGTCGAGGTTCCTGCCGAACCGTGGAGCGACAATGACCAAGCGGGTTCACGGCTCGGCAGGAGCCTCGTCCTCCCGAGATTTTAGCTGGCCGGGGTGGAGTGGAAAGGAGAGGGTGTCGTTGACCTTGTCGCCGTGCAGGGGCTGGAAGGGGCGATTCCAGAAGAGGCGGTCCTTTTCGTGGATATCGTAGAGGGGGTTGGCCTGGCGCCAGGCTTCGAGGCGGGCGGGCAGCCAGTAGCGGCGCGGGTCGGACTTGAGGCCGGCGCCCTCGACGGCAATGGCGCCCGTGGCCAGGGCCTTTTGCAGCCAGGTATAGAGGGTGCTGCGCGACGGCCGATCGTAGTCGTCGGGCCATTCGCAACGGATGTCGTGCAGGGTCAGCTTCTGGGGCGCGTCCTCGAGGACCAGGCGCAGGCCCTCCCAGCCTGTGTCGAAGGAGTCGTCGGCCTCGGAGCGCGTCACCGGGAGGTAATCGAGCCCGTCGTCGCGCCAATCGCGGAGCAGCTGACGGGGCGTGGCGGCATGGCGGGACATGGCGAGGAAGCGGCGGCGGCGGGTCAACAGGTCGCCGCCCGGATGGCGCATCTCGATGGCGATATCGACGTGGCCGAGCATGGCTCCCGAGCCGCGCGCCGCGTTGCCCTCCTGGTGCTTGCCCTTGCTCGGATGGTGGAGGAGCAAGACGGCCATGCCGGAGGCGGTGAGTGCGGCCAGGGGCGCCAGGGTGGCCAGGAGGGCTTGCGGCTGGTTCTCGCTGCGCAGCAGCGGAGCGATCGGATCGAAGACGGCCAGGTCAATCGCTTGCTGGGCGCGCTCGTCGAGGATGTGCTGCACCAGGCCGCGCCATTGGTCCTCGGTGGGGATGCCGCGAAATGGGCGGCTGATGAAGAAGGTCAGCCCGCCGAAATCGAGCCGGCGGGCCCGCTCGGCCCATAGCTCGGCCGGCTCCTCGGTCACAACCAGCGTCTTCCCCGGCTTGACGTCGAGGCCGGCCAGAGCGTCCCCCGTCCGCCGCCGGGCCAGGAGCAAGCTCAACAGCGTTGTCTTGCCGGACTTCCACATGCTGGTCAGGAGCGAGACGTTACCAGAGGCGACGAAGCCATGCCACAGCCAGTCGAGAGCGACCGGCGGAGCGGCGAGCAGCTCGGCCTCGGGGATGGTGCGATAGTCCTTGCAGGCGGTCATGGGCGCATACCTTGAAGCTAGCCGCGACGTGGAGGGCGCGGGTAAGGACAAGCCGTGCTCAAGCGACACAGCGAGAAGCCCCGTGGAACGGGGCTACGTCAAGAAACAAGAGTCTTACCCGCCGTGAACGGCGGGCCTGAACCGCTTCGCGGAAAGCCCCGTGGAACGGGGCTACCGAGGGCGCAGTCGCAACCGGATCAGGATGATGGGTGGAGATCCTGTTCGTCGGCGCGGGCGGCCGGTGCCCTACAACTCCATTAGACCACGGAATGGCGGCAATACCAGGTCAGCAGTGGCCACGAACTGAGAATTCTGCTGGCCCTGTCGGCGATTCGTCCAGGCTGGATTGCGCCGAGGGGGTGTATGCCCGTTTCTGGACGAATCCTGGACGAATCCCTGGTCATCCTTCCACGCGGACGCCGATCTTCTTGAGCGCTTCCAGCTGGGTGGTCTTGGCCTGGTCGCTGAGTGGATTGCCGGCGAGGTAGAGCCGCAGGAACGGTGCGAAGCGCATCGGCCCTTTGGCGTCCGCCTCGGCCGCCTTGAGCAACGGCGACAGGTCGGTGATCTTGTTCTTTTCCATCATCAGCAGACGCACGTCGGTCTGCTTGGCCAGCGGCGTGATATCGACGATCTGATTCTCCTTCAGCTCGAGCGTGTTGATCCTGGTCACGTGCGCGAGGGGGGCGATGTCCTTGATCTGGTTGTTGCCGAGCGACAGCGACGCCAGCTTGGTGAGCTTGGCGATGGGGCCGATGTCGGTGATCTTGTTGTGCGTGAGATACAGCGAAGCCAGGCTGTCCAGGCCGGCGAGGCCGTCGAGCTTGGCGATCTGGTTGCGTGTCAGCTCGAGGTACTGCAGCTTCTTGAGTCCGGACAGCGGGCCGATGTCGGTGATCTTGTTGCCGGACAGGTCGAGCGAGATCAGGTTGGACAGTCCGGCGAGCGGTTTGAGGTTGGTCACCTCGTTGGCGGTGAGCTTGAGCAGCGACAGGTTCTTGCACTTTTCGAGCCCGCTGAGATCCTTGATGCCCTTCTTGTCGGCCTCGAGGATGAAGACGTTGTTGAGCTTGTCGTCGGTGAGCTTGCCCTTGGGCTCGCGGAGGACGGCGCGGATGGCGGCCTCCAGGTTCTTGTCTGGAAACGCCGTCTCCCCGGCCTGCACCGTGAAGATCACCGCCAGGAAAGCCAAAGCCACGAGGCCAATCTTGGTGCGCATCATCTGTTCTCCTGCGATGGTTGATCTTGCCACATGCCGCTCGTGCCGATCCGGGCAGGATCGGCGTCCTGCCCCACGTCACCGTCATCCCTAATCTAAAATGAAGCGGTCGCCGCAGCAAGATGGTCGAGATGGAGTGGGACAGGCATGGCGAGAACACTGGTGCTGGGAACGCGCAACGTCAAGAAGCGGCAGGAGATCGAGGAGATCCTGGCAGGTCTGGGACTGGAGCTGTGCGACCTGAGCGCCTGGCCGGACCTGCCGGCGGTCGTCGAGGACGGCGACACGTTTGAGGCGAATGCCCGCAAGAAGGCGGTGGAAACGGCCGTGGCCGTGAAGCGCTGGGTGCTGGCGGAAGACAGCGGGCTGGTGGTGCCGGCACTTTCCGGCCGGCCGGGGGTGCTGTCCGCGCGCTACGCCGGCAAGCAAGGAGACGACGAGGCCAACAACGCCCGGTTGCTGAAGGAACTGGCGCCGCTGCCGGATTCCAGCCGCGCCGCCTACTATGTCTGCACCGCCGTGCTGTCCGACCCGTCGGGCGAGGTACGGGCGGTGACCGAGGGGCGCTGTCACGGCGTCATCATCCGCGAACATCGCGGCAGCGGCGGCTTCGGCTACGATCCGCTGTTCCTCATCCCGGAATACCATCGCACGTTCGGCGAACTCAGCCCGCTCGTCAAGCACGCGCTCAGCCATCGTGCGCGCGCGCTGGCCAAGCTGCGGCCGGCCCTGTGGCGAATCGAGTGAATGGCTCGCAGGCGCCGGCCTAGACGGACGGTCTGGCGAGCGTGATCGCGAATAGCCTTTCCGGCGACGTGCTCTCGCCGACGCGCAACTCGCCGCCCGCGGCCCGAAGCCATTCACGGGCCAGAAGGGTTTCCAGGCGCTCTTCGAGCGCGCGTGCCGACCAGACGGTGGCGGGTGCCGTCGGCCGCTCCTGCTTGAAGCCAATCGTGAGTTCTCGCCCTGCCGGCGATTCGGCCGCGCCGACGAGCACGCCAGCCTTCGGGGCCTCGGCAACCTGAACCGCGAGCTTCAAGAGCAAGACAACCGCCTGGTACAAGGCCTGCGGCCCCGCGCTGACTTTCAGGTCAGGGGGAAAACGCCGTTCGACGTCCAGGCTGGGATGCGACTGCTGCACTTCCGCGGCGGCTTCGCTGGCGAGGTCGGCCAGTGTCACGACCGCCGGCATCTCAAGAGCGTCGCCCGCCTTGGCGAGCAGCTTGAGCGAATGGGTCGTTTCCAGGACGCGCGCCGACGTGCCCTGCAGGCGCCGCAGGATTTCCTTGCCTTCGGCGCTCAGCCGCGTCGACTCGTCCTGCGCCAGCAGTTGCAGCAGGCCATGAATCGCGACCAGCTGGTTCGGAAGATCGTGATTGATGACCTTCTGAATGCCCCGCCAGCGGCGTTCGATGAAGTCGAGGCGCGTGGCGTCTGGCTTGGCAGCGCTCTGCTTGCCAGCGCTCTGCTTGCCAGCGCTCTGCTGGCCAGCGCTCTGCTGGCCAGCGGTTGCCGCCAGGCCTTCGTCGTCAGAACTGCGGTTTAACATGCTGATGCCGGTGGTTACGCTGAAAAGAAACGGAGGCCAACTTGACTCATGCCGACGCCAGAATGTGCAAGCTATCGCCACTTGCGTATTCTATTCCTGCATCTGGGACTGCGTGATACCACTGACGGAACGACTGACGTATGAAGGCTTTACTTCGCTTGCTCCATCACCCGCCCCTCCGCACCACCACGAACCACGCCCTCGGCCCGCTTTCGCTGAAAGTGAAGTCCTTCAGATCGGGCCGTACCTCGAACCGGCTCGGCTCGATTGACTCAACCGCCCACCCCTCGGCGAAGGCGTCCTCGATCTCCTTCCGAGACACCCGCCTCGGCCCCTGGTCGCCCGGCTCCTCGTCGCTGAAGCACAGTAGGAACAACTTGCCGCCCGGCTTCGGAACTACCGCCAGCCCTGCCTTACAGCGCAAACCAGTCGTTATCTTTGATGGCCTTCATGCACTGGTCCACCGAAAGAGCGTCGAGTACGGCGACCCATTCCTTTCCCGTGTAACGCATGGCGTAGAGGGCAAACTTGCCGTCACGGAGGGGTTCCATCCGGGCAAACTTCCACTCGAATGTCGGCGAGAGAGCATTCGGACTATGACAGGCGTAGGTCGTGAAGTAGTAGAAGTAACCCCTGAACCACTTCGCCCCGATGTCTGTGATGTAGTTGCCGTGCTTCTGTCTTGGCGGCGGCAGAACGTGCCTTGGCTTCAACACGTTCTCGATCAAGTCCTTGGCCTTTTTTTCTACCTCGGTCTTGAGAGATGCGGTCACGGAGGCTGGCTTTTTGGCCGGGCGGATATTCCACGGCTCTCTTGGTTGTGTCATCGGTGTTGAGTCTTTCGTCTGGTGCGTGGTTTCTTTTCAAGTACGGCTTCAACCTCCCTACTACCCCAAACCGCCACTGAGTCGTTGGTTTCGGGCGGTTACGGCGACACGTTCCAAACTTCTATCAGCCGCCAGCCCTTGCCGACCTTCACCACGACACCGCCAATGTCCCACCCTGGCTCGCAAAGAGCCGTCACTTGCTTCGGGACCGGAATTGGGCCGATCACCGAGGAGCCGGTCAGTGGATTCAGCCACAGTTTTCCGGGTTCGATACGGTCGATATAGAAGTGGTCTTCCATCTCGCCGCCATGCTTGATGGGTGCAGTCTCGTCGCAGTAGGCATTGAGGATGTCGAGGACCGTCCCGGCGTTGGGCAAATTCTTGGCCGCTTCGCCTGCCCGGTCCTGAGCATCCTCGGTGTCCTCGACGTAGCCCTTCTCGGCCAGCCACTTGGCCAACTTCTTCGTGACTGTGCCAGCCGCTTGCATGAGGTCGTTGCCGCACATCACCTTTCGAGGCATGAAGTAGCCCAGGAATTCGCTGTAACCGCCAGTAACATCTTCTGGCCCGTATGTCGTGCAAAATTTACCGCCTGCCTTGGTGATCTTGTCGTACTCGCCGTCATGACCGGGCCAGTAGCTTTCCAGATACGATCCGTAAAGCTGGATGATGCTCTGATATTTCGCGAATGTCTTGGCGCTGATCCGGCCTTTCTGGTCGTTCAGAAATTCCTCGAACAACTGCGAGATGGTTTTGGCGGGCTTGGTCGTTTCCATGATCGTCCCTCCGGGTGTGTTTGTGGATGAGGGTAAAGCTACGGTTGGAACCACGGATCGTCTTGAATGGCCTTCAAGCACTCGTCCACGGATAGTCCATTGAACAGTGCGACCCACTTGCCGGTGTGCCGCATGAACGAGAGGGCGAATTTGGAATCGCCGACGTACTCCATGCGAGCGAACTTTTCCTCGAAGGTCGGCGCTATGGCATTGGGGCCAGGGCAGGCGTAAATGGAGATGAAGTAGCACGTCGAGCCAATCCACTTGGTCGTGATGTCCGTGACATAATTGAACTGGCTGCCTTCGGGCGGCGGCTTGACGTGCCTGGGCTTGAGCGTTTTCTCGATTAGTTCCCCGGCCTTGGTGTCCACTTCGTCCTTGAGCGTGCCGGGCAAGTCGGACTTGGGACGCTTTGCGGTGTCGAGCATCCAGGCTTTTCCTTGCTTTGCCATCGTCATTACTCCTTTTGTTTGCTTCCTTTGCCGAACATTTTCGTACCGCAATCAAAACAGGTCGGCTCGACTGCCCTGTTTTCCCTTCCAGAACGGACAAAACGGACAGTCCTCGCCGTGCGGAAAATCCTGGCCCTCTTCGTGGGGACACCCCATGTTGCCGTCGCTCATCGCCACGGACTTGACGCCATGTTTCTTGAAGAACGCTTGCATCTCCTTCTGCACTTTCGGGTTTGTTGTGACATCCGTGGCAACCCAGCGCTCAATGATCGCCTCGGCCCCGTCATGCAAAATCACACCAGCGGCTATCTTCGTTGTCGTCTTGTCATCGGGGCCGTAGAGAGCGACCGTGCCGATGGGGTATTCTGGCGGCTTTCTGTGTTTGGCCTCGTACTCTTCAATGGCTTCTTGCCACTCGTCAAGGTCCGCATCGGAGAGAAGTTTCTGGTTTTCCTCGGTGACGAGCCTGCCGGTTTTTTCGTAGGCGTAGATGATAGCGGGGTCGATTCCAGCCGCCTTCATGTCCTCGACCATCATGTGTTCGAAATGTTCGGGATGCGGCATGTCGAAAAAAATCTGGTCATCAGGGCCGGGTTCCCGCCCGTGCTTCTCGATGAACTTCCGGCGCTGCTCTTGAAGAAGGTCGGACATCTCGTCAGACATCGGGATGGACTTGAAGACGTTGCCCTGGTCGTCCTCCTCGAAGTCGAAGTCTTTTCCGTAGCAGCACTTCTTGTACTTCTTGCCGCTGCCGCAGGGACATGGGGCATTGCGAGAGATTTTCTTGCGAGACATGGCTCCGTCCTCATCAGTGAACTTCTGCCCGATGGTGCCCGCCATGATTCACTTCAAGCGGTGTTTCTGAAAAAACTCCCACATCAGGTCATTGGCCGAGCAAGCCGCATCTGGAAGCGGAGAATCTCCAGCAGCAGGTTGGCTTTCTCCAGCAATTCCTGGCGGTGGCGGGTGTACTTTGCCTTTATCAGTGTCTCCAGCAAGTCGTACAGGTTTCGTTCGATCCGTTCGCCCAGCACGAAGCGATGATTCCTTGGAAATTTTCCGGTGTGGTTGCAGGACAGGGCGAAATCGCCAAATTCTGCCTCAATTATCGCCGCGGGCTTGATTTTGACTACTGTACAGCCCCTACGATGCTCCGGAGTTTTGCCTGTCCCGTCCCATCTCTTTTCCGGAGGATAGGAACGCATGGTCGCTACTACTACCCTTGGGCCAATCAAGTCGATCAAGCTGTACTTTCAGTCGCTTCCTGATGTGCGCGTG
>Ga0194121_10006616_pt1 | contig 15467 bp, 15 predicted proteins | sample TA2MahCa50mmetaG_FD_148609 | JGI IMG/M metagenome (GOLD analysis project Ga0194121, IMG submission 148609) | Freshwater microbial communities from Lake Tanganyika, Tanzania - TA2015020 Mahale Deep Cast 50m | ecosystem: Environmental > Aquatic > Freshwater > Lake | place: Tanzania: Lake... | reverse complement strand
GCAGATCGACGTGCAGACGCTGGGTGTGGAAGTGAGCCGCCAGACGCTTGCCAACAGCATCAAGCAGGCGTTCTTTGAGCGGCTCAAGGCCGATGGCCAGGTGCTGGTGGCGGTCGACAACCTCAAAGTCTCCGAGTAAAACCTCAGCGACACGCGCCGCCTCTTTCAGCAGGGCGTGAAGGCGCGCTACGACGTTCTGCAGGCGGAGCTTGAGGTCTTCCAGGCGGTTGAGCAGCTGCAGCGGGCCAGGAGCGACGTGGAGACCAGCACCGCCACCTTCTACACGACGCTGAACTACGACCCGCGTCCGCCGCTGGAGTTGATCCCGCCGCCGAAAATCCTCGTCGCGGCGGACGTGAGGCTGGCCGACCTGGAGGACGCGGCGCTTCGCCATCGCCCGGAAATCGTGCAGATCACCCGCAGCCTGCAGGCCTCGCGCCTGCTGGTAAAGTCGGCGGAGTCGCAAAGCGCGCCCTCGCTGACCCTGGGGATGGGGTACAACACCGCGACCGGCTCGCTGTTCGCGGTCACCGACCAGGTGAGCATCACGGTGAACTTTGCGTGGCCCATCCTCGACGGCGGTCTGCGCAAGGCGAAGGTCATGGAAGCGAAGTCGCAGCTCGCCCAGCTCGAGGACCAGCGAATCGACCTCGTGCAGCAGGTACGCCTCCAGGTGGAGCAAGCCTGGGTTGCGTTCAAGCTGAGCGAGTTCACCCTTGCGACCGCGCTCAAGCGCGCCGAGACGGCGTCCGAGTTCCTCGACATGACCCGGGCGCGCTACATCAACGGCCTGGCCACCTCGCTGGAGGTTCAGCAGTCGATTCAGCAGCTCAACGAGGCCCGTCAGGACGTGGTGGTGGCCGACGCGAACCGCAACGAGACGTTTGCCGACCTGGAGCGGGCGAGCGGGCTGGAAATTCCGGATCGCCAGTTGACCCTTGAACACGTAAAATACGGTGGAGCGGTCACCGTGCCGGCTCCGGGAGCGCAAGATGCAAAGTAGACGGGCCGCCGCCGTCGTGGCGGTGTTTCTCGGGTTCATCATGGCGGGCTGCGGACAGAGCGGCGGCGACGCCGGAAAAAAGGCCGCGAAGCAGATGCCCGTGCCCGAGGTCATGGTCACGAAGGTGCGGCGCGCGCCGGTCGTGGTCACCAAGGACTTCACCGCGCAGACGCTGGCCAGCGACACGGTGGACATCCGCGCGCAGGTTTCCGGACAGATGATGAACTTCTCCTTTGAGGAAGGCACCTTTATCACGCAGGGGCAGGTCCTGTTCCAGATCGACCCGCGGGAATATCGGGCGGCGGTCGATCAGGCCGTGGCCGCGGTCGCCAAGGCCCAGGCGGATCTGTTCCAGGCGCAGACTCAGGTAAACGTCAAACAGGCCGAGGCCGACCTCGCGTCCGCCGAATCGCAGCTCCGCAAGGCACAGCTGGACGTCGACCGCTACAAGCCGCTGGCCGCGAAGCAGATCATTCCGCAGCAGCAATACGACGACGCGGTCACCACGCGTGACTCGCAGCGCGCTCAGGTGGTGGCCAGGCAGGCCGCTCTGGAAAACGCGCGGGTCAACACGACGGCGCAGATCGGCGTGGCAAAGAGCGAAGTGGAGTCAGCCCGGGCGCAGCTTGAGCAGGCCCGCGTGAACCTGGGATATTGCACCATCCGCTCCCCCATCAGCGGGACCATCGGAACGCTCAACGTCTACCCGGGGAGCATCGTGCAGCCCGGCGGCGAGGCGCTGGTGACCATTTCGAAATCCAATCCAATCTACGTCACCTTCAACGTCGCCGAGGCGGATTATCTCGGCGTCGCCACCCGGCGCGACGACAACCTGGAACGGGGCCAGGGGCCCAGGGTCGAGCTCATCCTGGTGAACGGGCAGAAATATCCCTACACCGGCCGCATCGTGATGGTCGACCGCACGCTGAACGCGACCACCGGCACGCTGCTGGTGCGCAGTGAATTTCCCAATCCGCAGCGCATCCTCAGGCCCGGCCAGTTCGGCCGGGTGCGGCTTCCGGTGCTGAAGCTGGCTGGGGCCGTGCTCGTCCCGAAAGTGTCCATCGTCGAACTGCAAAGCATGCAAACCGTCCTCGTGGTCAACCGTGACAACAAGGTTGAGAGCCGCACCGTCGTGCTCAATCCGATGGGCGTCGGGGACGATTACATCGTGACCTCGGGTCTCAAGGGTGGCGAGACGGTGATCGTGGACGGCGTGCAGAAGGTGCAGCCGGGCCGGGTCTGCAAGCCGGTCCCCCAGAAAACGGCGGGGACCTGACGCGTGGTACGATTCTTCATCCACCGGCCGGTTCTCAGCATCGTTCTGTCGCTGGTGATTTTGCTGGCCGGCGGGTTGTCCATCGTCGCGCTGCCGATTGCGTAATACCCGGAAATTACGCCGCCCTCCATCATGGTGAGCGCCAGGTACACCGGCGCCTCATCGAAAGTCACCCAGGAGACGGTGGCCGCGCCCATCGAGCAGCAGGTGAACGGCGCCGAGAAAATGATTTACATGCTCTCCCGCTGCGACAACAACGGGAACATGACCCTCACCGTCACCTTTGACGTGGAGCGCAATCAGGACCTCGCCCAGGTGGACGTGCTCAACCGCGTCAACCAGGCAACGGCCATGCTGCCGACCGAGGTCATGCAGACCGGCGTGACGGTGAACAAGCAGCAGCCGCAGGCGCTCCTTTACGTGTCGGTGTTTTCACCGGACGGCACCTACGACAGCCTTTTCATTTCCAATTACGTGCGCATCAACATGCTCGACGAGCTGGCCCGCCTGCCCGGCGTCGGCCAGGCCAGCATCATCGCGGGCAAGCGCGACCTGGGCGGCCTGTTCGTCAACCAGTTCAACAAGTTCGGCCGCACCTGGAACGTCTACGTGCAGGCCGAGTCACAGTATCGCCTGGAGCCCGACGATATCGGCACCTTCTACGTGCGCAACGCTTCCAAGGAAATGGTGCCGCTTTCCACGCTGACCACCACCCGGCACACCGTGGGGCCGGACGTGCTGTCGCGCTACAACATCTATCGCGCCACCGACATCAACGGGCAGGGCGCGCCCGGCTACTCATCGGGCCAGGCCATCGCGGTCATGCAAGAGGTCGCCGAGCAGGTGCTTCCCCAGGGGTACGGCTACGCGTGGACCGGGACGGCCTTCCAGGAGATCCAGGCGGGCGGTGCGCAGTCCTTGATTTTGGTGCTCGGGCTGATCTTCGTGTTTCTCTTCCTGGCGGCGCAGTATGAAAGCTGGGCGGTCCCGTTCTCGGTCCTGCTGGGCCTGCCGGTCGGCGTGCTGGGGGCGTATTTCGCGACCTCGGTCATTCACATGGACAATAACGTGTACACCCAGATCGGCCTGGTGATGCTGATCGGGCTGGCCGCCAAGAATGCCATCTTGATCGTCGAGTTCGCGAAGGAATATTACGAAAAAGGCATGCCGCTGGTGGATGCCGCCATTGAGGGCGCGCGCCTTCGATTCCGCCCCATCCTGATGACTTCGTTCGCATTTATTCTGGGCGTGCTGCCGCTGATGCTGGCCAGCGGCGCTGGCGCGGTCAGCCGCCGCGCGCTGGGGACCGCGGTGTTCGGGGGAATGTCGGCCGCCACCGGGCTGGGCGTGTTTTTCATTCCCTTGCTGTACGTGGTGGTCATGGCGCTGACCAATTTCGTGGGCGGCGGAAAAAAGAAGACGGCGGCCCCGGGTGGAAACGGCTCGCCGGCGGAGCCGGCGCAAACCACGCAAATTTCTCCCGTGGAGGATTTCACGACGAAAGCGATGCCTCCGGTCAAGAAAGACGGTGAGTAGCCCGCCCGGCGGATTTCGCTATTACGCGGGCTGGTTTTTCTTCATCCTCACCCTTGGCTTGCCGGTGCTCGCGCTCATCATCCCGTCCCTGGGACTGCCGGCGGCCACCACGACGGTGGTAACGGGCGCGCTCATCGTGGGCGGCCCGGAGATCGCGATGATCCTCGCGGTGACGTTCTGGGGCAGGGAAACGTTTGCGCATTTCACGGGACGGCTGAAGGCGTCGGTCACGCCGCCGCCCAGCGTGTCCCCGACGCGGTATCGGGTGGGGCTGGCGCTGTTCCTGGGGAGCGCGCTGCCGAGCTGGCTGATCGCGTACTTACCGCACCTGCTGAGCGACAGCGCGCGCGTCCCGGTCCTGGCCTCGGCGGACCTGATCTTCGTCGCCAGATTCTTCGTGCTGGGCGGCGAGTTCTGGGGAAAGCTACGGGCGCTGTTTACGCCGTAGGCCTGGGCGGGCAATGTCTGGCAGCGCACGCTGGACTCGCCCGGTTTCCCGCGCGCGACTCCCCACAGATTGACGTTGACGCACCACAACAGCACCGGATATGATACCATTGTGACGCCACGCTGCGCGATTTTCTGCGTGAGATTGGAGATTTGCGATGAGCACCATCAGTCTTCGGCTGCCCGAGTCAATTCACGCACGCCTGCGAGATCTTGCCCGGAGGGAAGGCATCTCCATCAACCAGTTGATCACCACGGCACTGGCCGAAAAAATATCGGCGCTTATGACGGAAGACTATCTGGCGGCGCGTGCGGCGCGCGGAAGCCGCAAGAAATTCGACGCTGCGCTCTCCAGGGTGTCAGATGCGGCTCCGGAGGAGTCGGACCGGCTTTAGTTTTAGTGGACTGACCTGCGCCGCGAGAAAACTACTTGCCTTCGGCGGCGCGTGCAGCAGACTGAAGCCAATCGCGCTCGGACCCGCTAATGCTAATGCACCACCTGGTGAATATCGAAAATCGGCAGCAGCACCGCCATCACCACGAACCCCACGATCAGGCCCATCACGAGGATCATGGCCGGCTCCAGCATGCGGACGAACGACGACAGGCGGCGGTCCGCTTCCTTTTCGTAGAACAACGCCGCCGCACGCAGCAGGCTGTCCAGCTCGCCGGAGCGCTCGCCGGTTTCCGCCATCTGCGCGATCAGGGACGGCATGTCCGGCACCTTGCGCAGCGCGCTGCCCAGGCTCTCGCCGCGCTCCACGGCGCGCTCCACGTGCGCGATTTCGGCGTTGAGCGCGGCGTTGTCCACCACTTCCCGGGCGCTGGCCAGCGCGCGCACCAGGGGCACGCCGCCCTTGTGGAGCAGCGCCACGGTGCGCGCCCAGCGCGACACCTGGGTCCACTGCACCACCTGTCCCAGTATCGGCGTGCGCATGGTGACCCGATCCCGGGTGCGCCTGGGGACCACGCGGAACCACGCGTACCCGACGCCAGCCGCGATCAATAACAGGTACGGCCAGCCGACCTGGATGAACCCGCTCACCGCGAGCAGCATGCGGGTCATCAGCGGCATTTCCATCTTGAACGACCCGTAAATTCGGGTCAGCGTGGGGGCCACGTTGGTCAGCACGAACAACACCAGCGCGAGACTCGCGGTCAAAATCACCGCCGGATACATCAGCGCGCCGGCCACTTTGCTGCGATACTCCTGGCCGCGCTCGATGAAATTCGCATATTCCTCAAGCAGCGTGTCGAGCTGCCCGACGCTCTCGCCAGCCTGTACCAGCCTTGCCAACAGCGGCCCGAACACCGTGGTGTCGCCCAGCGCGTCCGCGAACGAGGTCCCTTCCTGGAGCCGCACCCGGATGCGGGCCAGCGCGCGCTGCAGCGTGCGGTCCGGGACCTGCGAGACGAGCGCCTCGATGGCCTGGGGCAGCGGCATGCCGGCGCGCAGCAGCGTGGCAAGCTGGATCAGCGCGAAGGAGACGTTTTCCGGACGGCTTCGCGTGCCGGCCGTCGCGGTATCCTCGGTGAGCGTCGAGGGAAACAGGCCCTGCGCGCGCACCCGCTCGTAGGCCACCGCCCGCGACGGCGCGTCGATGATTCCGTGCGTCGTCTTTCCCTGGGTGGTAAATGCCTGGTACTCGAAGAGCGGCATTATTCTATACCCGCGTGGCGCGGATCACTTCTTCGAGACTGGTCACGCCGTTGAGGGCCTTGCGGACGCCGTCCTCCAGCAGCGTGCGCATCCCCTTCTCCCGAGCCGCCCCGCGGATGGCGGAGGCTTCCCCGGAGCGCACGATGATGCGCCCGATCTCCTCGTCCACGCGGAGCACTTCAAACACCGCGGTGCGCCCGCGGAAACCCGTCTCAAAACACTGCTTGCAGCCCTTCGGCCGATAGAGAGGCCGCCCACCCAGCTCCGCGCGCTTCAACCCGGCCGCCCCAAGCTCGGTGTCGTCGGGCGTGTACGCCTCGCGGCAGGCGGGACACAATCGCCGCACCAGCCGCTGCGCCATCACCCCCAGCAGCGAGGCGCTGATGAGGTAGGACGCCACGTCCATGTCGAGCAGGCGCGACACCGCGGTGGGCGCGTCATTGGTGTGCAGCGTTGACAAGACGAGGTGGCCGGTCAGCGCCGCGTGAATGGCAATTTCCGCGGTTTCCGGATCGCGGATCTCGCCCACCATGATCACGTCCGGATCCTGGCGCAAAATCGAGCGCAAGCCGGTCGCGAAAGTCAGGCCGATGCGCGGATTCACCTGGATCTGCCCGATGCGCGCCACCTGATATTCCACCGGATCTTCAATGGTGATGATATTGCGGTGCGGCGACTGCACTTCCAGCAGCAGCGCGTACAGCGTGGTGGATTTCCCGCTCCCGGTGGGGCCGGTGGACAAAATCAAACCGTGCGGAAACGTCCCGAACTCGCGGACCTGATCGAAATTATCGGCGTCAAGTCCCACTTCATGCAGCGTGAGCATGCGGAGGCCGCGGTCCAACAATCTCAGCACCACGCGCTCGCCGAACACCGTGGGGACGGTGGACACGCGGATGTCGATGCTGCGGTCGCTGGCCCGCACCTTGATGCGGCCGTCCTGCGGGAGGCGCGCCTCGGCGAGATTGAGACGCGCCATCACCTTGAGGCGGGCCACCACCGAGGAATAGCGCGCGCGTGGAATCGTGAACGCGTCCTGCAGCACGCCGTCCACGCGCATGCGCACGATGGCCTGATCCTCGTAGGGCTCCAGGTGGATGTCTGATGCGTACGAGCCCACCGCCTTGAGAAACATCGAGTTGACCAGCTGCACCACCGGCGCCTCGGTGGACACCCGCATCAGGTCGGTGGATTCCTCTTCGCCGAGCACCAGGGGCGCGTCGTCGTCCAGTCCGGTGCCGGAAGTGCCCAGGCGGGCCACCAGCAACTGGCGCAGCCCTTCCTCCACTTCGGCCTGGGACATCAGCACGGGCTCGACGTCGCGCTCCAGCATCAGGCGGATGTCTTCGAGCGCGGGCAGCGACTCGCGCGAGGAGATGCCGATGCGCACGCTGTCGCCGCCCCCGCCATCCAGGGGAAGCAGCAGGTTTTTTTGCAGAAATTCCAGGGGCACGCGGCCCAGGACCGCGCGAGCGTCTCCGGACGAGGCGGCGGCCGGGGATTCGGGCATGTAGACGTCCTTCATTGCCAGACAGAGTCAGGGCGCTGCGGGCCCGCATCGGTACGAGGCGCGCCGGTCGCCGGAGGTTCCGGTGACGGCCGCGCCGGCGGCATGGCCGGCTGTCCCTGCGGCGTCGGCAGCGGGCCCGGGGTGGGCATGCGGATCGGGTCCACCACCGGCGGCGGCGTGTAGGGCAGCGGCTTGTAATCCTGCCGCTTCACCTCGCCCTGGTCGTCCTTCATGCGAGGCGGGAGGAATTTCTCGTACTGGTTGGTGACCTCGCGCATTTTCTGCGGGCTGTCGATGATGTGCGGCGTGATGAACAAAAACAGCGTGGTGCGCCGCGTGTCCGCCGTCTGATTTTTGAAGAAGATGTCGCCCAGCAGCGGAATGTCGCCCAGAATCGGCACCTTGCGCATGTTCTGCAGCGTGCGCTTTTCAATAAGGCCGCCGATGATGAGCGTCTGGCCGTCCTGCAGCGTGACCTCGGTGTTCACCTCGCGGTTCGATACGACCGGCACGGTGAACGAGGCCGCGCCCACGCCCTGCTGCAATTCCCGGATGACCTCCTGGAGTTTCTGGTGCAGCTCCAGGCGGATGTCCTTTTCCGACGAGATGTGCGGCGTCAGCTTCAGGTCAAGGCCCACTTCGCGGTAGTCGAAATTGATGATCGGCTGGCCGTTGATGTCAAACCGAGCGCCGGTCGCGAACGGGGTCACCTGGCCGACCTTGATGTTGGCTTCCTTGTGGTTGTGGGTCAACAGTCGCGGGCTGGAGATCAGGTTGAAGTCGCTGTCCGTGTTGAGGAACTGGAACAGCACGAAATTGCGGGGCACCTGCACGGTGGTGCCGCCGATGGTGATGTCCACCGTGGTCGGGTCGATGCCTCCGGCCACGAACTGCCCGGAGGCCAGGATCGACAGCAGGTTCTCCAGCGTCTGCCCGGCTCCGAAGCCAATCAGCGCGCCGCTCTTGGTAACCGCCTGCCAGTTGATGCTGGCCTGCTTCAAGCGGTTGAGCGACACTTCCGCGATAATCGCCGAAATCAGCACCTGCTTGCGCGGAATATCGAGCTGCTCGACCAGTTTGCGCACGATGCCATACTCGCTGCGCGTCATGTAGAAGACCAGCGCATTGTTGCTGATGTCCGCGGAAACCTTCTGCGAGGCGACGTTGGTGCGCGTCGCGGAAATCGGCGTGGTGCTGCCGTCGCCGGGCGTGGCCGCGCCGCTGGCGAAAGGCGCCGGCGTGGTGATGATGTTGGGATTTCCGGCCGGCCCGATGAGCACGCCGGGCACCGCCTGACTTCCCTGAACAGGGGCCGGCACGATCGGCTGATTGATGGGCTGCACGACCGGATTGTTCTGGTTGCCGGCCGGGAGGGGCGCCGTCTGCACGCCCGACTCGAACACCCGCTGCTCGACGCGCTCGCGCTCGACCAGCATTTCTCCGAGAATCTTGGCCAGGTCGTCGGACTGCCCGTGCTGCAGGTAATAAACGAAGAATTCGCGCGGCTCGGCTTCAACCTGATCGCGCCGCTCCAGGCTGTTGAGCAGCCGCTCCACGATGGCCTGGGTGCGCGGCGGACCCACTACGATCAGCGAATTGGTGGGCTGGTGAACGGTGATTCGCGAAGACTGCCGGTCCGGAACCAGGGCCTCAAGATTTTTCGCCACGTCGGCAGCGCGCACCCGACGCGGGTAATAAATCCGCATCACCGGCTCGGTGGCTGAATTGTCCAGTTTTTTTGCCAGGGCCACGACGCGGCGCACGATGTTGGCTTCGTCGGCCACCAGGATGGTATTGGTTGCGGCGGCTCCGGAAATGCTGCCGGTGGGAGACAGCAACGGGCGCAGCATGTTCACGATCTGATCCGCCTGGGTGCGGTTCAGGCGGATAATGGCGACCAGCACGCGCGCCTTTTTGTTGGGATATATTCTTGCCTGCGAGGTGCGCGCTTGCGCGATGGGCGTGACCTGATAAAATCCCTGGTCGGGAACCACGCCGAACCCGTAGGCCTCCAGCGCGGACACGAACATGTCCCAGGCCTGGTCTGGAGTAACCGTCTCGGCGGACACCAGCGTCACCTTGCCCTGGACCTTTTGATCGAGCACGATGTTTCGCCCGGTCACCTGCGCGATGATGCGCGCCAGTACCTTGATGTCGATGTCTTCGAAATTGAGGCGCAGGCCTTCACGCTGAAGGCTGTCGACGACGCCGGGATCGATGGTGGGCACGCCGGGCGCCGGCCCGGGCGCCTGGGCCATGGCCCCGTCCAGCCGGAGGGCCAGCAACAGCACAAGGATGCAAAGCGTTCTCTTCGTTCTCTTCATCGTGACGTGCCGGGGGCCCCCGGGGTATACACCCCGACCGGCACCACCGTCCAGTTTCCTGCCTTCCCTTGCACGCTCAAGGTCTGCGGCAGCCCGGCGTACTCCACGTCGAGCGTGCCCGAGACCTGCAGGTCGGCCAGTCCGTGAGATCTGATCCAGGGGGAGTCGCCTTCGGCTCCCCCTGGACCCCCCACTGGCGCGTTGACCTGCAGGCTTCCACGGCCACGCAAGTTGTCGCCCGAAATGCTGCTCACCACCAGCGGCCCCACGCCTTTACGAAGGTCCACCGTGCCGCTCACGGCAAGCGGACCCTGGTAGAGCGGGAGCGCTGCCTTCCCGTTAAGCTTGAATTCTCCCTGCACGCTGCTCCCGTCCCCGGTGAAGGTGGCGGTGCCCGTAAGCTTGCCGTCCGTGAGTATCATGGTGGCGCCGCTCGGCATCGGAAGGCCTTCCACGTGGAGACGGGATTGCCGCGGCCCCAGCGATCCTGTCAGGATTCCCCAGGGGGCCTCGCCCTCCAGCTCCAGGGACTGGCCGCGAGGCGAGACCGAGAGGACCGAGAGGCTGACCAGCGCTTTTCCGCCGCCGTCGGCAATCGTGACGTCGCGCAGCGTGCTGCCGAACAGCGACCAGGACGCCGCGTTCCAGGCGATGCTCAGGCCGGTACGCTGCTCCATCTCGGCGATCTTCGTGCGGGCCAGCGACTCCACCGGAAACAGGAAGACGAACGCCAGGAAGAACACGGCGAGGAAGTAGGCGACCCAGGGAAGCGCGCGGCGCATCGGCTACTGGGAGGGACCGAGGACGGTGAGCGTCACGCCCCACAGCCCCTGCTGCTTGAAGTCGTTGAGCTCGAAGCTGCTGGGCCGAATGCCCGCCTGATCGAGCGTGTATAACAGGCGGATCAGCGAGCCGCCGTCCAGGTCGTCGAGGCGCACCTCGAAGCCGCGATTGTCCGAGCCGATGTTGCGCCGGGTGGCCACGTGGCTCTGCAGCCCGAGCTGAGTGAGCGTGCGGTCCAGCGTCTGCACCGGCGTGCCCATGGTCGGCGCCGTCGGCTGGGCGCGCAGCGCGATCAGCTCGCCGGCCAGGTGCCGCGCTTCCTGCAAGTTCTTCTGGCGGCTGGCCAGCGCCCGCTTGTCCGCCTCGATGGCGTCCAGCACCGGGAAGATCAACAAGCCGAAATACAAGAGGATCGCGGCGATCACGCCGCCTCCCAGCACCAGTCGACGCTCGCGCTCGTTGCGGAATTTCATGGCGCGTCCTTCGAGGCACGGGTCGGCACAGCCGACGCCATCTCAGTCTTGACGGCCTGCTCCCCGCGGTTTGCCGCCCTGTCGGGCTCCAACGTCACGGTCATCGTAAACGCGAGACGGCCTCCAGTGCCGCGCGTCTCCTCGGTCACCTTCCCGAGGCTCGAGAGCACCTTGCGCAGCCCCGCCACCTGCTCGAACGAGGACACCTCGCCCTGCAGCCGCAGGGTGCCCTCGCCGGCGCCGATGCGCCAGACTTTGGCGTCGCCGCCCCCCGCCTGCCTGGCTTCCGCGACCTTCTGAATCAGGGCGATGGCGTCCAGACCGCCGCCGCCGCGCCTGCCCTTGCGGCTGGCCACCAGCGAGCGCAGGACGTCCAGCGGGACCTTGCTGGAAACCACCTCGGGCGCCGCCTCCACCGCAACCCGCTTGATCGCCTGGTCGTAGGAGTTGACCTGGCGCCGCAGCGTCAGCTCGTGGACGCGCAAGTCCACCGCGATGAGCGCGAGGCAGAGCAATATCCAGATGCCGGCGGTGACCAGCGGGGGACGTCCGGCCGCCACCCGCGTCTGCAGGCTGACCCCCTCGCCGCCCTTCAGCCCGTGCAGCGCCATCCCCAGGGCCACGACGTCGCGTTCCGCAAGCAGGCCGTCAGGCATCGGCACGTGGAGCACCTGGCGGCCGAGACGATCCCCCAGCCAGACCGCCAGCCCGGGCGTCTGCATGCCGCCGCCGCACAGGTACACATTGCACTCGGCGGCCAGCGGCGGGAGCATCGCGTCGGACACCTGCCGTTCGAAGAAGCCCCGAACTTCAGGCAGCTCGATGCCCTTGCGCAAGATGTTTTCGGTGGCCTGCTCGGCGCGGATGCCGCGGCTGGCGGCCACCTGCGCGGCGAGCGCGCGCATGCCGTGCAGTAGCACGCGGACGTAATCGATGCTGCCGGCGCGAATTCGGCAAAACGTGGTGTGGGTGGCGGCCAGGTCGACCACCAGCGCGTCGCTGATGCCGGCCAGGTTCAAGACGCGCTGGTAGGCGAACGGCTCCGCGTCCACCTGGTCCGGCGCCTGGCCGTCCAGCGGCTCGAGCGCCTGGTCGAGCCGCGAGCGCGGGCAGGCCACGGCGAAGACGTTTTCCGGCGCGTCCTCGCGGGGCGGCCGCGCGACGAAATCCCAGGCGGCCTCGGAAAGCGGAAAGGCCAGCGTGTGCTCCAGCTCCTGCGCGACGAGCGGCTCCAGCTTGCGGCGGTCGGCGAACGGGAAGGCGAGCAGCCTGAAGGTCAGGGTGGCGGCGGGCGCGGCGGCGACGGTGAAGCCATCTTTCGACGAAAGCGCGGGCAGCACGGTAAAACGGTTGGAGCGGCGCTCCACCGCTACCCGTCGCACGCCGCTGCTCGCCACGTCAATTCCGATCTGGACGCCCATGTGAAATCTCTATCGTTTCCCCGGCCCGCGCGGACTCGGGGAGAGGGTTGGGGAGGCCGCGGCGGGGAAGCCTGTGGCCGCCGTCGTCGGGGATGGCCCGGCCGACGCTGAAAGCTCGTCCACCTTCCAGGCAAGCGGGCGAAACCCTCTCTTGTCGCGCTTGTAGGTGGCGCGCAGCCGAAGCCGGGTTTCATCCGCGGGGTTGTCCGAGGCGGCGATGGCCTCCACGCGCCAGGTCTCGCTCTTGGTGGCGCCCAGTTTGTTGAGGTAGTACATCTCGTCCTGGGTGACCCCGGCCACTTCCAGCATGTCCTCCAGCGACTTGAAAGGCTGGCGGCGGCGGCGCTCCACGATGGCCTGCACGGTGGCCTCGTCCATGTCGGGGACCAGCGCGCGCAGCACCATGGGCTCCGCGGTGTTCACGTTCACCAGGCTCCCGGCGTGGACGCTGAGCAGCTCGAGGAGACCGGGCAATTGCTGCTGGCGATACTCGCGGCCGTTCATCAGATCCGCCGTGAAGCCCATGATGGAGGCCATCTCCTCGATGCTGTCGAGGGGATTGTTTTTCGCGCGCCGCTTCTCGTAATCCAGCGACTCGGCGCCCCGCGGGTCGTGGCGGTTGGAGTCGGCGTCCACCCAGTCGAGGACGGCGTTGCTGAGATCCTCGTCCTGGCCCAGGAGGAAAATCAGCCTGCGGAAGACCTTCACGCGGTCCGCATCGTCCTTCCCCTCTTTGTTCACCAGGTGGTTGGGATTGAGGAAGCGCTCCTCGTCGACGATGTGGACGTTCACGATGAAGCCGTTGAAGCGGATGGGCGGCGGATCCATGGCCCAGCGGTCGAGCAGCGTGTGCGGGCCGCCGGGCTGCTGGTCCTCAAACGACTCCAGCGCCGTGCTGGCCGCGGATGCGGCCGCGTAGTAGGCGCGGTCCTGCTGCTGCATGCGGAAGACGTACTCCGCGCCAAACGACGAATCGGCGGACAGGTTGAGGATGAGCACGAGCAGGATGCTGATGGCGCCCAGCACGGCGAGCATGATCATGGCGTGAACAGCCCCTTCGGCGAGGGCAATGCAGTGGGTGCTGCGCTGGCCGCGGGCGACGGGGACGGCGATTCGTCGGCACGGCTGGTGGGCTCGGCGCCGGGCTGCTGGGCGCCGCGGGGCCGCAGGGCGATGCCCGGGGCGGCTTCAATGGTGAAAGTGGACTCGCCGTCTGGCGTGGGGTACCAGCAGGTCACCTTGATGCGCTCGGGGATCAGCGGGCGCTTCCAGATTTCCACCCAGTCGGGCTCGGACCAGTAGCGCACTTCCATGCCGCGGACCAGGGTGGAAAACGGGGTCCAGCGGTCCTCGCCGGTCGTCTCCCCGCCGACGTAGGGGATCTCCCGATAGGCCAGGTAGGGCGGCGCCTCGGCGTCCTGGCGGATGCGCCAGTCCACCATCCCCACGCCGCCGCTGTGCAGCAGTGAGGAGGTCACGATGGACAGGTTGTCGGTGCGCGGTGTTTGACCGGTTTCGCCAACGACGGGATCGGTAGTGGCATTCGAGGTCGAGATGGTGATGAGCTGCCGCCGCAGGACGCTGGACACGCGCATGATCTCGGCCTCTTCCTCGGCGCGCAGCGCGGTCTGGGGGGCCGAGCGCATGGTGCCGATGAGCGCGCTGGCCACCAGTCCCATCACGATCATCACGATGGCGATGGTGACGATGACCTCGAGCAGGGTAAATCCCCCGGGAATCGGACCCGGGCGAACCCCTCCATCATGGCGCGGCCTGGACACGAAACGCGGCCAGCTCGGCGGCCACTTCCCCTTCGTAGGACACGGTCACGACGACGCGCTCCAGCCCTGGATTGAGCTCCATGTCCTCGGTGCGGGTGCGGACGCTGAACGCGTCCTCCTCGCGGGTCACGTCGCCGCGGAACTCATCGAGGAGCAGTTGATCGAGCCGGCTGGCGGCAAGCTGCCCGGCCCGCCGCGCGAGATTCACGCGCGCGGTCTGCGCGGTGGCGGCAAGCTCCAGGTTGAGCAGCGGCACGGCGACCATCGCAAAGATGGCCAGCGCGATGATCACTTCCAGCAGGGTAAATCCGCCGCGTCGCTGCCGCATTGCGGGACGTTTTCCCGCAGGGGTTGCGGAACGCCTTCCCGGTTATGGCATCAGGCGCGTGGCGAGTCGCCTCCAGCCTGGAGATCGAGCTGCTTGAGCTCCGGCTCCACGATCTCGTCCCAGCACTTGGGGCAGATGCCGTGGCTGAAGTGCACCCCGCCAAACTTCTGCATGTAGTGCTCGACTCTGTGCCAGTATTGCTGGTCGTCGCGGATGCTCTTGCAGTACGAGCATATTGGCAAGAGCCCCTCAAGCTGGCGGACTTCCGCCTGCAGGCCCAGCATGCGCTCCGCCACGCGGAGCCGGGCGGCCAGCTCCTCCTCGTCGAACGGCTTGGTGATGAAGTCGTCGGCGCCCGCGTCCATGCCGTCGAGAAAACCCGTCTTGCCGCCCATCGCGGTCAGCATGACAAGGTAGATGTAGCGCGCCGACTTCAATTCCCGGATCGCGCGGCACAGGCCCAGCCCGTCCAGGCGCGGCATCATGCGATCCGTGATGACGATGTCGAACGTCTCCGCGCGCACCAGATCCAGCGCCGCCGCCCCGTCGCGGGCGATCTTCACGTCGTGGCCCAGCTTGCCCAGGGTCAGCTCGAGCAGCTCCAGGACGTAGCGGTCGTCGTCCACCGCCAGGATTTTCAAATCAACCCCAGCAGCTGGTGCACCTGCCCGACGAGGTCTTCCGGCTCGAACGGCTTGGTGATGTACAGCGTGGCGCCCAGCGCGTAGCCCTTCAGGATATCCGCGTCCTGGGAGCGCGAGGTGAGGACGACCACCGGCGTGTTCGCGTTGAGCCGCTCGGCGCGGATGCGGCGGAGCACTTCAAATCCGTCCAGCACCGGCATCATGATGTCGAGCAAGATGACGTCAAAGGTCTCGCGCGCCAGGTGCTCCAAGGTTTCCGCGCCGTCGCACGATTCGGT
>Ga0194121_10006610_pt1 | contig 15475 bp, 9 predicted proteins | sample TA2MahCa50mmetaG_FD_148609 | JGI IMG/M metagenome (GOLD analysis project Ga0194121, IMG submission 148609) | Freshwater microbial communities from Lake Tanganyika, Tanzania - TA2015020 Mahale Deep Cast 50m | ecosystem: Environmental > Aquatic > Freshwater > Lake | place: Tanzania: Lake... | reverse complement strand
AGACTGACGGGTTCTGGCATACTCGCCCCAGGACGCTGCGCCGCGGTGGCGAGACGTGCCGCATAACCCACCATGCCATGCACTAGCGGCACAAACGCCGTGCGTGTGGGCAAATCAGACCAGTCGCGATCAGCACTCGCTGCGAAAAACAGCACACGTCCGCGTCCGAGATCCTTGTCCACCAAGAGCGCTCGGCCATCTTGCAAGGTAAGGAGTGCGCGGACTCCTGGAGTCGTGGCCAATCCTTCCAACGGTAGATAGCGATACACTTTACTGCGCTGCAGCATGGCTTCAGCGCCTGCCAGTGCTGTGAGCACCTCATGGGTATTCTGCACAGGCGCAATGGTCAGTGGCTGTTCCTGCGGGCGCTGCACAGGCTGTCCAAGTTCCAGAGGGAGCAGTAACGTTTCTGAACGATGGAACATGGCATTGTAGCGTACCGGATCAATCCGGTTCCCAGCGAAAAACAGCAGCCCTCCCCCCTCCACAACGAATTGGTAGAGACGTTGCCGCCCCTGCGGGCTTAAGGCTTCCACATTGCACAAGACGATGACCTGATGATCGCTCAAGCGCTCTTGCTCAAAGCCCTCCCAGGGAATAGGCTTGGGATAAAACAGCGGCCGTCCCAGGACACCGCGTGGCTGCAACGCGTGCAACAGATAGAAGATTTCGCTGTCAAACAGAGAAGTCCCCGGGTCACCATCGACGAGCAAGACATGTACAGGTGTAATCGTCCGCAAAGCATAATAAAAACGGTCATCTTCCGCAAATTCGTCGCCTACGAGGCGCGCTTCACCCCAGTGCAATCCGGCTGGGGGTGCCGCCACCCGGAAAGGCACGGCAAGTTGTTCATCCGGTCCAAGATCTACTAGATGTTGTCCTACCGGCTGAGAGCCGACAAACAGATCGACGCGCAAATTACGCAGGGCGGCGGCACTACGATTCTGTACGACCACACTCACATCCAGTGGCGCATGCTCAATAAAGGGCTTCTCGGTGACGCGGACATCGGTAATCAGGGCATTCGCATCGCGCTTCTCGCTTCCCAGGCGCACAAAACGCACTGTCACGTGTTCTGGCACAATGGACAGTTGCGAGAGATGGAATTCCTCCCAGCCGCGCATGGTGAAATCCGACAGGAATAGCAAGCGACGGCGGGTCACTGGGCTTTCTTGCAAAAGCGTGAAGGCACGCTGCAAAGCCCCAGGGATATCCACGGCGGCATGACTGGACTGGAGGGCAAGGAGCTGCTCCTGCAACACGGCCTGGTCGTGCGTCAAGAGCAGTGGTATGCGGGCCGTCTCCTCGGGCAGCAGTAAGGGCATGATGACAGCACGATCATGCGAAGCCAGACCCTGGACAAGACGACTTGCCAGGGTTTTTGCACGCTGGAGCCGCGTTTCCTGGCCATCGCGATATTGCATGCTCAAACTATTATCAATGAGGAACACCGTAGCTTGCGGGGCAGCGAGCGCTGCCGCGTGTACGGGGTTGCCAGTCAGATGGGGGCGTGCCAGGAGCAACGTCAGCAACAGAATGGCCAGGACCCGTAACGCCAGCAGCAACCACTGTGTCAGGCGAAACTTCCGTGCAGTGCGTTTATCGGCTAGTAGGAGAAAGCGCACTGCAGGAAAGAGATGCACCAGAGCACGGCGTCGGTAAATCAAGTGAATGATCACCGGGACAGCCGCGGCAAGCGCCCCTATGAGCAAGGCAGGCTGCAGGAATGTGAGACCCATGCTATGGCAGTCCGTTTCCCTATTGCCGACGCGCCAGATAGCGTGTCAACGCCACATCCAACGGCGTTGTGGTCGGGAAGAGTTGGTAATCAATGGTTTCACGACGACAAGCGCGCTGGTATTCCGTCAGAAAAGCCTCGAGTTGCTGCACATACGCCGCACGAATCGTGCGCGGCTCCGACAAGATCCGCACCGCAGCGTCCTCAATATCTTCAAACACGGTCAACCGTTGAAAAGGAAACTCCAACTCGTTCTTGTCGAGCACATGGAACACCATGACCTCATTCCGGCGATGGCGAAAATACCGCAAGGCCCGCATGACCACATCAGGGTCATCGAACAGATCAGAAATCACAATAATCAAGCCACGTCGAGTCAGCTTACCGGCAAGCTCGCGCAGGACCTGGTCGAGATGCGTTTTCCCCTCGGGACGCGTGGCTTCGAGCTGTTGTGCCAGGGTCCGCATGTGCTGCACCCCACCACGCGGTGGAATATAACGCTGGACTTGCGCTCCAAACGTCACCAGACCTACGTCGTCCCCCTGGTGCAGCATGAGGTACGCGAGAGATGCCGCCAGATAGCAGCTATAGTCAAACTTGCTGAGCTCTGCCGAGCCATACGCCATAGAGGCACTCGCATCCACCAGGATATACGCTCTAAGATTGGTTTCCTCCTCATATTCCTTGATAAAATAGCGATTAAATTTGCCGTAGGCTTTCCAATCAATCCGCCGAATTTCATCCCCTGGTACATACTCCCGATGTTCGGCGAACTCGACACTGTAGCCGCGATACGGACTATCGTGCAAACCACTGAGTAGGCCCTCAACCACATGGCGGGCACGCAGAGACATCGTGGCAATTTTCGCCAAGACCAATGGGTCAAAATAGCTACGCCGGGTTGCGTCTGGTGGCATAACCGTCCCTCGCCTTACGAAGCCAGCGCAACATCAATGGCCTCTGGCCGTACGACTTCGAGCAAGCGCTGGATGATCGTAAACGAGGACACTCCTTCGGCCTCTGCATTAAAATTGGTGAGGATACGATGACGTAACACCGACGGTGCCAGCGCCCGCACATCGTCCACAGACGCGGCAAAACGGCCATGCATGATGGCACGGGCTTTCGCCCCCAGCACGAGATACTGTGACGCCCGTGGTCCAGCTCCCCAGTTCACCCATTCTTTGATAAATGCTGGCGCTTCTGGATGATTGGGACGCGAGCGCTGGGCCAGCTGCACCGCGTATCCCACAACTGAACGCGTCGCTGGGACGCTACGCACCAGACGCTGGAGTTGCAAAATCTTGGCGGCGCTGAGCACACGCTGTAAGTCCGGGGCATAGGCTGAGGTGCTGTTTTGCACCACAGCGATTTCTTCGTCGAAACTTGGATAATCAATACCAATGTGGAACATAAAGCGGTCGAGCTGCGCTTCTGGGAGAGGGTAGGTCCCCTCTTGTTCAATCGGATTCTGGGTGGCGAGCACAAAAAAGGGTAAATCGAGTTCGTACGTGCGCCCACCCGCCGTCAGACGATATTCTTGCATGGCCTGTAAAAGTGCAGCCTGCGTCTTGGGCGGCGTTCGATTGATCTCATCGGCTAACACGATATTGGCGAAGATAGGGCCACGCAGAAAACGATACTGGCGATGCCGTGTCTCCGGATCTTCTTCAAGAATATCGGTACCAGTGATGTCCGACGGCATTAAATCGGGCGTAAACTGGATGCGATTAAAACGTAAATGTAGCACATTGGCCAGCGTACTGATCAGCAAGGTCTTCGCCAAGCCAGGGACGCCGACCAGCAGACAATGTCCGCGTGCGAGCAGGGCAATGAGCAGCTCCTCGATCACCGCATCCTGCCCTACGATCACTTTCTTAATTTCCTGGAGAATGGCCTGCCGCTGCTCAGCCACTTCTGCAATCGCTGCGACATGCTCCGTGGCATGGAGATTCGGTTCCTGGGCTGACCCAGTGGCATCGTGTTCCATCGCCATTACTGCGTCCTTTGTAATTGCTCAAACAATTGTTGCTCTTGTTGCGCCTGTTCGGTCTTGCCGAGTTGGCGATAGCTTTCGGCCAACAGCAGGTGAATCGCGGGGTCAAAGGGATTGATCTGCACCGCTTCTGCCAGCACACTCTGTGCCTGGGTATAGTCCTGTAAAGCGACGTAGAGCCGTCCCAGATTGGTGTACGTTGTGACATCGTCATCGGAGAGTTGCCGAGCCCGCTGGAGATGCGGCAGGGCCTGCTGCCACTGCCCCTGCGCCATCAGAACGACCGCGAGCTTATTGAGCAAATACGGCGAATACGGGTCTTGCCCCAGCGCCCGCTGATATTCCATGGCCGCCGCCGCGGCACGGCCATGCTGGCGCAACCGATCCCCTAGCCGTGCGTGCAGGCGAGCCGTGTGCGATTGCAACTCCTTCTGCACGTCATCAACCGGCATCTTGCCTTCCTGCTTGAGTTCAAAACGGGGCAATTGTACCCCTTGATGTTCCTGCAGATTTTTCGCACTGAGAAACTGTCGCCAGCGTTCTTGAAAGGCATCAAAGCTCAGTTGCATGACGCGTGCGACGGCCTCTGCAGCCCCACCATCTTTGCTCTGGCGGAGCTCATGGAGGACTTGCACCAGCCCCTGCGTACCACGCTGCTGGACAATAAAATCAATCGCAGAAGAAGCCTCTGCATAGGCAAGCTGCACTTGATACGTGGTGTCGAGCTTCACCAGGGACGGGTCCATATTCTTGAAGCCAACAAAGCTATTGTGCTTGAGGGCATGTGCCAGCAAACTTTCCGATCGACGATCCAGCCAGTCCGCTTGAGGCAAACGCCAGACTGATTCAAAATACTTGGCAATCCCTTCGTGTAACCAGATGGGTGCCCGGTTATGGCTCAGGTGCACTACAACATAATGGATATATTCATGGCTCAGGGCATCGGTCCAGCGATAGCCACGTGCCAGGTTGCGGGGCGATAACAGCATAATCTTGTTGAACTTGCAAATACCAATAGCGCCAGACACTTCGATATCACGGGTAGACAGGCTAGAGGCTGGATAAAAGGTTGCGGTCGTCGGGAAAATTTCTACGCGGATCTTTTCAGCGGGTGTAAAACCAAAGACAGCTCCCAGGCGTGCATAGCTCTGCTCCAACATATCGCCAACATACGGCATCAGCGCGGCGTCTTTGTCAGGATCCAGCAAGATACGGAAATGCGCGGTTTCCACAGGGCGCAACGTCGCTGTGCTTTGAATCGTCTGGGCGACAAAATCGCGGTAGGCTTGAATACGTGGATGTGGTGCGCTTTGCAAGAGACTATCCAGGGTCGCAAGCGCTTCGGCATAGCGTCCAAGATCGAACAGGGCTTCTCCCAGGATAAAACGCCAGAGTGGATGGTGCGGCTCACTTCCCAGACGTTGCTCTGCCCACTGGCGCGCGGCCTCGGCCTGCCAGCGTTCCAGCAGCACGGCCCCTTCATTGACGGCATCCTCTTCGGCGGCTTCGTTCTGGCGGGTACTCCAGGCAAGGGAAGGCCACAGCAGGCAGACACACAACACGCCTACGAGGGCACGCAGGTATCCTGCGAAGCGCCGGTGCATATCCCTAGCGAACGATATTACGATAGTACTGCTCAATGAGTTCCTTAAACCGTTCGGGATAGCCCTCTTTCAGGGCGTCCATAATGTCCTCGCGAAACATCCGCGGGACTTTATACGCTTCCTTGGTTGGCAGTTGGAAATTGCGGACGCTGGCGCCTGCAGAACCACTCTGTTGCTCATCGACATTGGGCTGCGGCATAGAGTCCGGTAGAGGAAAGCGCCCCGCTTGCCGTAACATAGGCAGCGACATTCCCATCATCTGCCCACGCTGGGTCATGCCCTGCATGGCCTGTTGCATACCGTTCTGGGCATTGCGCAGGCGTTCCAGCGCTTCCTGCTCTGGCGGCAAAGCCTGCTGGCTCTGGTGCGCTTGCAAAGCCCCCTGGGCTTCCCCCATAAAAGGCAAGGCTTCCTGCAATTGCTGCGCCAGCTCAGCAGGTAAAAACGGCATCAGCGGCAGCAAACGTTGGATGTCCTGTTGTAACAGTCGGGTATCGTCGCGCACCCCCCCTTGTTGCTGTCCCAATTGGTGCAGCTGACCACGTTGGGCAGGGTTGAGCATGGCCTGACGATCTTGCGGAAGCCCTTGCAATGCTTGCTGGGCCGCCTGCGCATGCTGCTGGGCTCGCGCAATCTGCTGGGCTCGCGCAATCTGCTGCTGGAGCGCCCGATCGGGCTGTATGAGACGTTCATTACGCTGTTGCATCCAGGAGAGATGCCGTTCAGCCTCCGCCAGTTCCTCAGCCGTCTGGGCGACATCACGTTCTTGCAGACTCTTACGCACGCTGTGTAGCTGTCGGAGCAGTTGCTGATAGGCTTCTTGAAAAGCGAGTTCCAGCTCGGGATGCTGGCGTGTCCGCCGCAGCATCTCGGCTGCGAGCCGAGACAGCTCACTGAGTTCACGCTCTAACTGTTGTCGCGCCATCTCAAAAGCCTGCTGCTGGGCCGCGTTGAGCTGCTCAAGCGTCGCCTGATCGATGTCCTGCGTCCCTTCCAGAATGTTTTCCTGACGCTTGACCAGGTCTGTCAACTTGTTTGAGGACTCCATCAGCTGCTGACTCATCGCGTCAAGCGAGCCGCCTCGCGCTTGCTGCCGCATATTCTGCATGGCTGCAACCATCGCCGACATCGTCTTGAGAAGCTGCTCAGCAAGTTGTTTCGCGCCTTCCAGGTCACCAGCGGCGAGTTTCTCTCGCAGCTCTTGTAATTGCCGCATCATGTCACTCAGAGGCAGATTATCAAGCTGGCGATTGAGAAATTCGTCGGGGAGTGCTGCGGGTAATTGCGCCATGGCTTGCATGAGGCTTTGCATGAGCGATTCCAGGGTATCGAGCATCTTTTGGAGCTCTGGCGGTATCGCCCCCCCTGGAAAATCTTTGGGCACATTGTCCAGGGCTGCCAGGAGCTTGTTCTGTTGCTCCAGGAGCTTGTTGCTAAGCTGTGCCACATCATTGAGCTTTTCGTTATTCGCGACTTGCTCGGCAAGCGAGGAGAGCCGTTCGAGCTCCTGCACGACCGATTCGAGCTGCTGCTTCGGCTGCTGCAGCTGGGCCGCGGAGGGTGACTGCGGACGCACCGCCTGCAGGCTCTCCTGGAGCTGTGGCATGACGTTATTGTGCAAATGGGCCATATTCCGCTGCAGGGCTTGCATATCCGCATACGTTTCATAGGTACTCAGCGGATCACGCTGCACACGCTCCATGGCCTGCTCGATCTGGCGCATCACTTGCGCCGTGCGTTCCGTGGCAGCCTGTTGCCGTTCCAGAGCTTGCTGTAAGGCTTCAGGAGCCGGTGTTGGCTGCTGAGCCTGCGCTTGCTCTTGCCAGGTGCGCACCTGCTCGGCAAGCTCTAGATGGTCTGCAAGAACATCCAGCATCCCAGCCGCAATCTCTTCCTGCAGTTTTTCGAGCTGTTGATGCTCTTGCTCCCGGCTGTGCACCTTCAGATTCAAGGTCTGCGACACCCCTTTTTTCGGCCCGGAAATGGTGTCATTATCATAGACCTCAATGTACATCTGTACCGTTTCACCTGACGGTAAGGGCCATTGATTCATATCCCAGACAAATGCTTCCTGGACCTGACGCTGTGCAAAACGTCCTTGGCGTAAAGGGATACGCTGGGCCGACGTATTGGCGCTGGAGTAGACCAGGGCCGCATCCTGCAGGCCAAAATCATCTTCGGCGTCGTATTGGATCTGCAGAGTCGTCGCTTCGTCCACTGCTATGCCGTCCTGTGGCTGCCGAATGGTCACACGTGGTGTCGCATCAGGGAGAATGTGCACGACATAGCGTGGCGCCTGCGTATTCGTTAAGCCGTGGGTATCTTCGACCGCAATGGTATACGTGCCTTCCCGCATCACCAGCATCTCCCCGCGCAGTTCCTGCTCGTGGATCTGCAATGGCACCTCCTGCCCCGTGTCAAAGCGCAATACACCTTTGGTCAGAGGCACATTCGACCGCATACGCAATTGCACCTGCGTGCCGGGCAGTGCCTGGATGTCGCCACCCCCTTCCTGGGTACGTCCTGGCAGGCCAGTGTAGTCAGGGAAGACGTAGTGCAATACCATATGGCCAATGGCCGGTGCCGGAACGACATCCAGATGCCCCACCGTCGACGTGAAGCCATCAGCCATGGCCTGGAAGGTCAGCGAGGTCTGCGGCTTTAAGAAAGTGTACCGAAAGAGGCCCTCTCCCAAGGCTTCCATAGGATAGCGCTTCTCAGCCTGCCCAGCGCGGGTGACCAGCACCTGCATCGTCTGCGGCAGGCGGCCACGTGCCTGGGCCCGCACCTCGAAATTCATACCCAGAGCAATGGTCGCCCGCTCTGGTGTGAGGGCAATGTGTATCTCCCGTGAGGGTAGATAGCTGAACGGGTGCAACAATATGTGCAGGGAAGTGCCTAGCACATGCGGTTGCAGCACAGCCAGGAGCACAGTGGCTAGGCCAAGCAACGCACACCATGGCAGGCCAACCAGGTGTTGCTGCCGGACAACGGAGGGGACCGTGTAATGTTGGACCTGTTGAGCCGTCTGCTGGTGTAATGCCTGTACCAGATCAAGGGCAACGCCATGCGGATTGACCTGCTCCAAGGCACTGGGATCAAGCTGCAACGCATTTGTCAGGTCGTCATGCAAGTCGGGATATGCGGTTTCAATCTGTGTGAGTGTGTGCCGTAGCGAGACGAGGCGTAGCGCCGGTATAAGGCCATACATGAGCACGTAGCCGACAATGCTCAAGGTCAGCAGGCTATACAGCGGTGCCAGGAGCGGCACCGCTGGCAACAAGAGTTGGATACCAGTCCCAAGGAGGAGGAGAGCGAGGCAGGCCGTCAGGAACAACAGGCTTCTCTGCAGTAACCGGCGCAACGTCAGCCGTTGCTGCACTTGCCGCACGAACGCCACCAGCGAGCGATACTCCTGAGCCATCATGGTGTGTTCCTACCCAAAACGTATATCCACCGCGTGCTGGTGGGCCGCAAAGCCTTCCGCTGCGGTAAGCGCTCGTAGCGACTGTTGCAGGGATTGCAGGCCATCGAAGGTTAATTCCTGGACTTCCAGTTTTTTCACAAATTCATCCACGGACAATGGCGAAAACATGCGGGCATAGCCCCCTGTCGGGATCACGTGATTGGTTCCAGAGAGGTAATCACCCATGGTCACAGGCGAGTAATACCCGAGGAACACGGAGCCGGCATTGACGATCTGGCTACTCACTGCCCACGGATCTGCCGTCATAATTTCCAAATGTTCAGGGGCGTAATCATTGCTAAAACGCACACACGCATCCAGATCTTCCAGCACCAGAATCCGGCCATACCTCTCTAGAGACGCGCGCACCCGTGCAGCGGTTGGGAGCGGCGGAATCTGTGCTTCCACCGCGGCGGCCACTTCTGCGGCCAAACGCTCAGACGTGGTCAGTAAAATTGCTGCAGAATCCTCACCGTGCTCCGCCTGGGACAACAAATCCGCTGCCACAAACGCGGCTGGAGCCGTCTCATCGGCTATCACCAGCACTTCCGAAGGGCCTGGCGGACAATCAATGGCCAGCGGCAAGCCCGCACTGGCAGCCCAGATTTTTGCCGCGACAACATAAATACTGCCGGGACCGAAGAGTTTATAGACCCGGGGCACCGTCTCGGTGCCAAAGGCCATCGCGGCAATCGCCTGGGCTCCACCGATCTTAAAAATATCATGAATGCCGACGAGGTCGGCAGCCGCGAGCATCGCCGGTGGCACAGAGCCATCAGGCGAGGGCGGAATGCAGAGCACACGCTGAGCGCACCCCGCCACCAGCGCCGGCACTCCCAGCATTAAGACCGTGGAGGGGTAGGGAGCTTTCCCACCTGGCGCATACAAGCCCACCTTTTCAATCGGGCGCCACAGGCGTCCCGTACGCACACCGGGTTGTAACTCATGCAGTTGCTCCTGCGGCAGTTGCTCGCGGTGGAAACGCTCCAAATTCTGCCGTGCCCGCTGCAAGCTTTCCAGAAATTCCGGGGACACCTGCTGCCGCGCCGCCGCTCTTTCCTCGGCACTGACACGCAAGTCTTGTAAGGCTACGCCATCGAAACGCGCCGAAAACTCCCGTATCGCTGCGTCTCCACGCTCCCGTACCGCGGTCATAATCGTCTGGACCTGCGGCAGGATGTGTTGCACGTCCGCAGCAGAACGTTGCATCAAGTGAGCATATTCTCCTGCATCGACATCGGCCAAACGTTGCACCCGCATCATCGATTACTCCTGCAACTCATCACTGTGCGCTTGAATCTTGGTGATTGCGGCAACGATGTCGTCCATGTCCTGACGTCCGCCGAGGAGCATGTTTTGCCGGATCCACAGGGCTTCGGTATCACAGGCACGGTCCGTGGCCGGACACGACACCTGGCGATAGTCTGGCATTGGCCCATAGACGCCGCTGGCCAGCGGCGGTGTGGCGAGCCCGAAATGCGGCGCCAGCATGACCGGCTGCCGATACACCGGCAAGGAATACCCCGTGTGCATGCCCTCAATGCCTTCAGCCCGCATGGCTTCCAGGAAGCGCTCCCGGGACGCTCCGCCAAATGCCTCGGCATCATAGCGCAAAAAGAGCACATGGTAGGCATTCGATGTCACCCGTGGATCCTGGCGCACTGTCGTCATACCGGTCACCTCGGAGAGCGCCTGCTCCAGGTACGCAGCATTGGCCTGACGCTGTGCCAACTGGGCAGGATAGCGCCGCAGTTGTACCCGGAGAATGGCCCCATGGAACTCGCTGAGACGGTAATTGCCGCCAAGCACATAGTGCGCATACCACAGACCATCGGGTTGCCGTCCGCAGTTACTCAAGGACTGTGCGAGTGCGCCGATCTCCGCGTTATTCGTCAGGATCATGCCGCCTTCGCCAGCCGTAATGTTTTTGGAGGACTGAAAACTCACCCCGGCCACATGCCCTAGCGTCCCGGCCATCTGGCCCCGCCAGGAGGCGCCCCAGGCCTGCGCCGCATCTTCGATGACCACCAGGTCATGCCGCTGGGCCAGCGCCATGAGCGCATCCATGTCTGCCAGGCGTCCACCGAGATGCACGGGGACAATCGCCCGTGTACGTGGCGTGATACAGTCTTCGACACTGGCGGGATCGAGTGTATAGGTCTGCGGGTCAATATCCGCAAAAATGGGCACCGCGCCAATTTCCATAGCAGCCGTTGCAGTCGCGACAAAAGTATAGCCCGGCATGATGACCTCGTGCCCCACGCCAACCCCTGCAGCAGTCAACGCGAGTTTCAATGCCACGGTGCCGTTGGTCACAGCAATGCCATGCGCCACCCCGTGATATGCAGCAAATTCTTCCTCAAAGCGCCGCACTTCACTGCCCTGTTGGGCGCCCCAGCGTCCACTCTCTACCACGGCCTGTAAGGCCTGGACTTCTTCCTGATTCCAGAACGGCCAGCGTGGAAAGGCTGTGCGCCGCACCGGTTCCCCGCCTGCTATTGCCAAATGTGCCATAAGCGATGCGCCTCTTTTGCTGCAGTTGCTTCTGAGCGCTGAGCTCAGCTCACACTCGTTGGTGCGTATAATCCCTGGGCATTCTACTGCCGGACAGTATCTTTGGCAAGAGGCGCTTCTGCTTGGCTCTCGGCGGCTCTGGGGCTCTCTCCGTGCGCCGCGAGGGCCTGCGTGGCTTCCAGCGATGGTACCAGGCGCACCCGGTGCGGCTGTAAGGACGCGCCATAGCGAGTGATCGCCTGGCCACCGACCCAGGTGGGACACGTCCCCCCCAGGCGAGCGTCCAGCTCGCGGACGATGTCCAGGCAATGCGGCTGATCCACCGTATGGGTCACGGAGAGGGCCACGAGCGCCGGTTGCACTTGCTGACAGGCATACTGCAAGTCCCGGCAAGGGAGATCTGCACCGAGATAGTACGCCTGCCACCCGGCTTGCTGCATGACGTAGGCAAAGATGAGCAATCCCAGGGTATGGGACTCGCCAGCTGGGCAGGCACAGATGAGCACTGGTGCAGGGGCAACGGGAACCGTCGCCTGGAGCATGGTCAACAGGCGCTGGCTTATGACCACCGTGGCCAGGCGTTCACAGGCCATCGGGAGCTGGCCAGCGGCCCAGAGATCGCCGACACGGTGCATCCAGGGGGTGACGATGTGCGTGAGCACCGTGGTAAACGAGTACAGCGCCGCCCCTTCAGTCAGGAGGGCTTCCAGACGGTATTTATCGAAGTGGCAGGTGGCGGCCAGGAGGGCATCGATGAGCCTGGCGTGCTCGGGCTGTGCAGCGGGTACGGCCGCTACCGGAACACGGCTCTGCCGCAAGAGCGCCTCACGCCCCTCCGCCGCCAATTCTCCGATAGCCCGCCCCTGCGCAATCTGCTGGCAAAGATAACGCAGCAATTGCACGTCTTCGTCATCAAATTCGCGATACCGATTGTCAGCCCGCTGTGGGGCAAATAGTTGATACCGTTGCTCCCACCGGCGTAACAACTCCGGACGTATGCCCAACATATGGGCCACAGCTTTGATGCGGTAACGTGCCATGTGCTCACCTTATAACACATCTCACTTCCCAACCGGCGGCAAGGCAAAAATCGACAGCGAGGGCGGCTCGGCAGGAATCACAATAAAGGCATGTTTCGTGGCTTTGTGGCAATCATTGCAGCCATCCACTGTGGCCTGAAACGCCGTGCGGAATTGTTCGACATTCTTGGCTGCGACCGTCTGCTCCAGCGGTTCCACGTAGTCTTTGAGAAAATCCTTCAGAAATGGCGCAAATGGGCCAGCTTCCGCCATCGCTTTGGTCAGATTTTTTTCCATTTCTTCGATTTGATAAGCCGCCAATTCCCACCGGGCAGCACGAGCCGCGTGGTACAGCGTCGAAAAATGATAGGCATTGCGGATCATAAACGGCGCGAGCTCAGGATGGTTGTGGTGTGCATGATGGTCGTGGTGCGCGTGTGGGGCTTCCTGCGCCGGCTTCGCAGCCGTTTGGGCGGAAGCTCTCAACACCGCGTGCTGCGCCCCCAGCCAGCCTATCGTGAGCAAGCCCCCAAGACCCAACAGCCCACGGAGGCTATACGCAACAAACACACGAGACCAGGTATTGGCTTGTCGTACGCGATAGGACATGGCATGTTCCTCACAAGGCAGCGCGGCCAGTAGACGACCGCGGGCAGCGGTCGTGCGCTGGCGGCACGCAAGAGTCCGCAGACGCAAAGACGACCAGATCGCTCGGTTGCCAGGTCACACGCACAGCCTCCCCCGTGCGCAGGACCACCTCGGCGGCAAACAGGGCGCAAAAAGTCGTCCCAGACGCCAGTCGCAAGGTGTAGAGCTTACGACTTCCCCGAAAAGCCGTATGCACCACCTGCACTGGGGTACCGCAATGGTCAGAGCATAGCTGCACATGTTCGGGACGGATCAGGACGTCGACCTGTGGCCCTGGCATAGGTGACACGAGGGCAGGGGCGTACGGAATGCTGCCGAGCTCCGTCCGAATCCAGGTGTCGTGCAGCTCACCCCGTAAGAAATGGCCGAGTCCTATAAACTGTGCCACAAAACGGGTGCACGGTCGCCGCACCACTTCGTCCGGCGTGGCGTATTGTACGAGCGCGCCTTGATCCATCACCGCCAGCATATCCGCAAGGCTCAGGGCTTCTTCTTGGTCGTGTGTGACAAGAATGGTCGTGATGCCCGCCTGCGCCAGGATAGACTGCACTTCAGCCCGCAATTGCTGTCTGAGATGGACATCGAGATTACTAAACGGCTCATCCAGGAGGAGCAATTGTGGAGCCGGGGCCAGCGCGCGCGCCAGGGCGACGCGCTGCTGCTGCCCCCCGGAGAGTTCATGGGGATAGCGCCTGGCCATGGCCTCCAGGTCCACCAGGCGTAACATCTCGGCCAAGCGGGTACGACGCCAGGCAAGCGGCCAGCGAAACAGACCAAATTGGATATTCTGACTGACCGTCATGTGTGGGAACAAAGCATAATCCTGGAACACCATGCCAACATGTCGTTGTTCCGGTGGTACGACCAGCCCTGGGCGGCTGACCAGCCGCTTGATGAGATAGATTTCTCCCTGGTCAGGCATCTCAAAACCCGCGATAAGGCGGAGCAACGTCGTCTTGCCACAGCCACTCGGTCCGAGCAAACACACGGTTTGACCGCTTTGCACGTGCAACGCAATATCGCGCAGCACGGGCACACCCGGCTGGAAACTTTTACCAATCTGCTGCATCGAGAGCACTGAATCCACGCCATCCTCCCAGGAAGAGGATGTCAGCGTAGCAGAAGCCTCTAAGGAGAGCAAGCCAGGGGAAACGGTCATCGCCGTACACTCAAGCGCACCGCCAACAGTACAGGGAGGATACCAGCCCCCACAATAGCCAGTGCTGGTGCAGCGGCTTCCTGCCACATGGCATCTGCTGTGCGCTGCCACACTTCGATAGCCAGGGTGTTGAGACCAAAGGGACGTAGCAGCAAGGTCGCGGGCATTTCTTTCATCACTTCGACGAATACCAGGATGAGGGCCGTGAGCACGCCACTCCGCAAGAGCGGGAGATGAATACGTCTCAGCACCCGGCCGGTACCAGCTCCGAGGGACCGAGCCGCATCGTCCAAACTCGGTGAGATGCGCGTGAGGCTCGCATCCACGGTCTGCAGGCTCACCGCCAGAAAACGGACAAGATAGGCAAAGAGTAGGCCAGCAGCGGACCCGGTGAAGAGCAAACTCCCAGATTGTCCCAGGCGGGCTGCCAGCCACGCCACGATGGTGTGATCCAACCAGGCGAGAGGGAGCAGCACTCCCACGGCAACAACGGAGCCAGGGAGAGCATAGCCCATGGTTGCACACTGGGAGGCCCAGCGTACGCTGGGTGAAACAGACAAACGGCTGGCATACGCCATGACCAGAGCCAGCAGGCAGGTACCAGCGGTTGCCAGAGTCGCCAAGTAGACTGTATTGCCGAGTAACGTCCCAAACGTAGGCGCCAGTTGTCCCGCCTGCACGGTCCGCCACGTCCACACGCCCAATTGGCCCACGGGCACCAGAAAGCCAGGACCCAGCACCGCCAGACAGGCCCCTGTGGCGAGCCCAGCGCGCCAGCCATGCAACCGTGTTGGCGTGACCCCGGTCCCACGGCGATACGTTTCGATATACCGGGCTCGCCCACGCGACAGGCGCTCGACCAGCAAGAGCAACAGGGCAAAACCGAGCAGGCCGCTGGCGAGCTGCGTCGCCGCAGGCCGGTCAAACATGCCGTACCACACCCGGTAGATGGCCTCAGTAAGGGTCCGATAGCCGAAGGTCGCCACGGTGCCAACATCGGCCAGCGCCTCCATCATCGCCAGCGCCCCTCCAGCGACCAGGGCAGGGCGGGCCATCGGCAAGGTGACCACGAGAAAGGCCCGCAGCGGGGTACGTCCAAGGCTCCGTGCCGTCTCCAGTGCCGTCGCCCCCTGGCCCAGGAAAGCCGCTCGAGCCAGCAAGTAGACATACGGGTAGAACACCAGCGTCATCATGAGCGTCACCCCCCAGTAGGATCGCAGAGTAGGCAGTCGGAGGTGCGCGCCCAGGAGACCACGGAGCAGCGTCTGCAACGGTCCGGTGAAGTCAAATAGGCCAAGACACACAAAGCCCAGCACATACGCCGGAATGGC